>Ga0256843_1003169_pt1 | contig 11571 bp, 7 predicted proteins | sample AlvinellametaG_FD_191572 | JGI IMG/M metagenome (GOLD analysis project Ga0256843, IMG submission 191572) | Pompeii worm associated microbial communities from hydrothermal vent at the East Pacific Rise, Pacific Ocean - Alvinella | ecosystem: Host-associated > Annelida > Integument > Unclassified ... | reverse complement strand
CTCTCATTGCTTCAATTTCTGGATGTCTATAAAGTGCAGAATCATCAAATCCCATTTTTCCATCAAGTGCTAAGAAATCACCTGAACCAGTTTTGATAAGTGGATTAATTTCGATTAATTCAACATCTTTATCCATATAAATTTTAAATAATTTAGAAGCAAAATCAATAAATTTTCTTTGTTCTGCTTTATCAGTAATTCCAAGACCAAATACTAATTCTCTTCCATGGAATCCTTGGAATCCAATAGCTGGATCAATTGCTACTTTAATAATTTTTTCTGGAGTTTCTTCTGCTACTTTCTCAATCTCCATACCACCTTCAGTAGAAGCCATAATTACTGGCATCTCTTTTGCTCTATCTAAAACTACACCTAAATATAATTCATCTTTGATATCTGCACCTTCTTCGATGTAAACTTTATGAACTACTTTTCCTTCTGGTCCAGTTTGATGAGTTACTAAAGTCATTCCTAAAATTTCATTTGCATATTTTTCTACTTCTTCGATTGACTTAGCTAGTTTTACACCACCACCAAGTCCTCTACCACCTGCATGGATTTGAGCTTTTACAACCCAAATATTTCCACCAAGTTCTTTTGCAGCATTTACTGCTTCTTCTACTGAGTTTGCAACAATTCCTCTTGGAGTTGGAACTCCATATTCTTTGAAGATTTGTTTTGCTTGATATTCATGAATATTCATTTGTTCTCCTTTTTAAGTTTTAGGCTTTTGCCCATTTTTTTCTACCCTCTTCATAAAGGTCTCCACCATAACAATCATTAACTACTGTTACAGGAAAATCCTCTACTTCAAGTTTTCTAATAGCTTCTGGTCCAAGCTCTGGATAAGCAATTACTTCTGCTTTTTTAATTCTTTGTGCGATTAATGCACCAGCACCACCAGTAGCTCCAAAATATACAGCTTTATATTTTTTACAAGCTTCTTTTACTGCTTCATTTCTTTTACCTTTACCAATCATAGCTTTTTGTCCATGCTCGATAAGTATTGGAGAATAACTATCCATTCTATATGATGTAGTTGGTCCTGCACTTCCGATAGGCTCACCTGGTTTTGGAGGAGTTGGCCCTACGAAATATATTACACTACCTTTTAAATCAAAAGGAAGTTCTTTTCCTTCATCAATTAAATCAACTAATCTTTTGTGTGCTGCATCTCTTGCAGTATAAATAGTTCCACTTAAATATACAATATCACCAATTTTAAGTTTTTCAATATCTTCATCAGTTAATGGTGTTGTCATTTTATATTCTGCCATCTTACTTCCTTTATAAAGTTATATGAGAGTGTCTACTACTATGACATTGAACATTTACACTCACTGGTAAACTTGCGATATGGCAAGGGTTTTTTTCAATATGTACAGCTAAAACAGTTTTTGTTCCACCCATACCCATAGCACCAATTCCAAGTTTATTAAGTTCTTCTAAAATTTCTTGTTCAAATTCATTTAATTCTGGAACTGGATTTTCACTTCCTGCTTCTCTAAATAATGCATGCTTACTTGATTTTGCTGCTACTTCAAAAGTACCACCAATACCAACTCCTACAATAATCGGAGGACATGGATTTGGTCCTGCCATAGAAATAACTTCTTTTACAAAGTTTTTGATACCTTCTTTTCCTTGTGCTGGTGCTAAAACAGTGGCTCTACTTACATTTTCAGACCCACCACCTTTTGCAGCATATTCTATATCAATTTTATCACCAGGAACTAAATCAAAGTGAATAACAGCTGGCAGATTATATCCAACTTCATCTTTTAGATTATGTCTATCAAAACAATCACAAGTACTAGCTCTTAAATATCCATCTTTATAAGCTTGTTCTGTTGCTTCATTAATAGCATCTCTAATACTTCCACCAACTACTTTTACATCTTCACCAACTTTTACAAAATACACAGCAAGTCCTGTATCTTGACAAAGAGGTCTTTCTTCTTTTGCAGCAAGTTCTGCATTATCTAAAATTTGTTTTAAAACCGATTTTGCAACTTCACTTTCTTCTTCTGCATATGCCTTTTTAAGTGCATTTAAAGCATCTTCAGGAAGATGAGTAGCTGTATGCATAACCATTGCTTTTACAGATTTTACTAAATCTTCATATTTAATTTCTCTCATTATTAATCCTTTAAAAATTCTTTATCTCTTAATACTTGAATTAAATCTTGTACAGATTCTACACTTTTTTTGAACTGTGCTTTTTCTGTTTCGTTTAAACTAACTTCTATAATTTTTTCTACACCATTTCTACCTAACATTACAGGAACACCATTTACTACATCATGATATCCATATTCACCATTTAAAAGTGTAGCACAAGGATAGATTTTTTTAGAATCTTTTAAAATAGCTTCAACCATAATAGCTGCTGCTTTACCTGGTGCAAAATAAGCACTAGTACCAAGTAAACTTACAATCTCAGCACCACCATGTTTTGTTCTTTCAACTATATCAGAAATATCTTCATAACTTAAAAGATCAGTTAAAGGAATACCAGCTACTGTAGAATATCTAATAAGTGGCACCATATAATCACCATGTCCACCAATTACAGTTGCTCTAATTTGTCCTGCACCATATCCAAGTTTTTCGTGAATAAAATGAGTCATTCTAGCACCATCTAAAATACCAGCCATACCAATAACTTTTTTAGGATCAAAACCACTATCTTTAATAGCTACATAAGTCATAGTATCAAGAGGATTTGTAACAATTACTAAAATAGCATCAGGAGCAACTTCTTTTACATTTGAAATAATATCTCTCATAATTTCAGCATTTTTCATAAGTAAATCATCTCTACTCATTCCTTCTTTTCTAGGAAATCCTGCTGTAATTACAACAACACTACTATCTGCAACATCTTCATAAGATTCTGCAGCTTTTACAACTGAGTGTGTTCTAAGAGCTGCTGCTGCTTGATTCATATCAAGAGCTTTTCCTTTTGCTCTAGGTATATCTCTATCTACTAAAACTACTTCATGTGCAAGTCCTTGCATAGCAATAGAATATGCTACAATACTTCCCACATTTCCACCTGCACCAATAATTGATACTTTACTTTTACTCAACTTATACTCCTTAAAATAGATATCCCACAAACATAAAATTTTATAATTATTATATTACTTTTTTTTATAGTAACCAAGAATTTTAAGTTTTTTTAGAAAAAGTAATAAAAAAGTGTGTAAATAAGTTAATGTTTTAATGATGAATGTTTAATGTTTAATGGATTAAAACTTTTCATTCAACACTTAACACTCAACACTTAACATTATTTATTCCCCACAGGGGGAAAAGATTAGATATTATCGATGATTTTATTTAGAGTTTGACTTGGTCTCATAGCTTTTGCTGCTTTTTCATCATCTGGTCTATAATAACCACCGATATCAGCAGGTTTACCTTCAACTGCCATTAACTCTTCCATAATTTTTTCTTCGAAATCTTTAAGTTCTTTTGCTACTGGTGCAAAAGTTTCAGCTAATTCTTTATTTTCATCTTGAGCAGCAAGTGCATCTGCAAGATACATAGCCCAATAATAGTGACTAGCTTTATTATCAGGTTGACCAGCTTTTCTTCCTGGAACTTTATTGTTTTCTAAATATGCAGCATTTGCTTTATCGATAGCAGTTGCTAAAATATTCATATCTTTATCATTTGATTTTTGAGAAATCATTCTAAGTGATTCTGCAAGTGCTAAGAATTCACCTAAACTATCCCATCTTAAATGCCCTTCTTTTAAGAATTGCTCAACATGTTTAGGAGCAGATCCACCAGCACCAGTTTCAAATAATCCTCCACCAGCTAATAATGGAACGATACTCATCATTTTAGCACTTGTTCCAAGTTCTAAAATTGGGAATAAATCAGTTAAGTAATCTCTTAATACATTTCCTGTTACAGAAATTGTATTTAATCCTCTTCTAACTCTTTTTAGAGTATATCTCATTGCTAATTTTGGAGCCATGATATGATATTCAATTTCTTTTTTAGCTAAGTGAGCTGGTAAATATTCTAATACTTTTTTAATCATATTAGCATCATGAGCTCTAATACTATCTAGCCAAAATACGATAGGATCACCAGTAATAGCTCCTCTTTCATGAGCTAATCTAATCCAATCTTTAATAGCTACATCTTTTGCTCTATAAAGTCTCCAAATATCACCTTTTTCAACTTTGTGAGCCATTAATACAGTTCCATTTTCATCTTTAACTTCCATTAATCCATCTTCTGCTACTTTGAAAGTTGTTGGATGTGAACCATATTCTTCAGCTTTTTTAGCCATTAGACCAACATTTGCAACATGTCCCATAGTTGATACATCAAATTGTCCGTTAGCTTTTGCATCTTCTAAGATTTCATCATACATTAAAGCATAACTTCTATCCGGAATTACAGCTAAAGTTTCTTGTAATGCACCATCTTTGTTCCACATTTTTCCACCTTCTCTAATTACTGGTGGCATAGAAGCATCAATAATGATATCATTTGAGAAATGTAAGTTAGTAATTAAGTTATCACTATCTACCATAGCGATGTCAGGGTTACCTTCTTTGATAATTCTTTCGATATCAGCTTTGATTTCTTCTTTTTTGTCTGATTTTTCGATTTTTTTAAGTAAATCACCAATTCCTAAATCTGGATTAACACCGATTTTTTCGAACTCATCAGCATATTTTTCAAATAATTCTTTGAAGAATTCTTTTACAGCGATACCAAACATAATTGGATCTGATACTTTCATCATAGTAGCTTTTAAATGGATTGACCATAAAAGCCCTTTTTCTTTTGCTTCTTCGATAGTTTTAGCTAAGAAAGATGCTAATGCTTTAGCTGACATAAATGAAGCAGATAATACTTCTTTATCTTCAACATCAGTAAGTTCTTTTAATACTTTTCCATTAAGCTCAATTGTAACTTTATTTGCTTTTTCAACAATTACAGATTGTTCATTTTCAAAAAAATCACCTTCAGTCATATAAGCAACTTTTGCTTGGCAATTTTCATCAAATGGTTTTAATCTATGAGGATTTTTTTGAGCATATTTTTTAACAACTTCTGCAGCTCTTCTATCTGAATTTCCTTCTCTTAATACTGGGTTAACAGCTGAACCTAAACAAGTAGCATATTTAGCAGCAATTGCTTTTTCTTCTTCAGTTTGAGGATCTTCTGGATAATCTGGTAATGGATATCCTTTTGATTGTAATTCAGCAATAGTTTCTTTTAATTGTGGAACTGAAGCTGAAATATTTGGTAATTTAATAATATTTCCTTCTGGTTTATGTACTAATTCACCCATATATGCTAATTCATCAGCAATTCTTAATTCTTCTGGTAATACATCATTAAAAGTTGCGATTACTCTTCCTGAAAGTGAAATATCTCTTTCTTCTACATTTACTCCTACTTTTTCTGCAAATTTTTGCACGATAGGTAATAAAGAATATGTAGCTAAAGCTGGTGCTTCATCAATTTTTGTCCATACGATAGTTGCTTTACTCATCGTTTTCATCCTTTTTATTAAGTTTTTAATCACAAAATTGTAACAATAATTTAAAACAGTTTTTATCTTAATAAAAAATATTTTGTAAAATCAAACAAAATATGTTTCATTTTTTCACATTCTTCAAATGTTCTTTGTAACTTTTGGTAAATTTATGCTTTCCATTTACTCTTACAAAATATAAATATTTCGTTTTTGATGGGAAAATAGCAGCTATAATTGCATTTTGAGACACAACACATACAGGCTTAGATGGTAATCCATAATATTTATATGTATTATAAGAGGTATTATTATGTTTTATCATATAAGGTGTTATTTTAGTATGAGAATATTTACCATAATTTAATGTACCATCCATTTGTAATTTCATATGTTTTTTTAAACGGTTATAAATAACACTACTTACTAATTTCATCTCTTTAACATTACCAGCTTCTTTTTGTATAACAGAAGCTACTATTAAAAAATTATAATATTTTTTAAAATTCCAATAACCAAATATTTTTTTTGCTAAATTTTTATGCTCTTTTAATGAGACTTTATATAAATAATTACATATTTCTTGTTTTGAAAACCCATATGGTAAATAATATGTATTTGGATATAAAAAACTTTGAGGTATATTTTTACATTTTAAAGATTTATATCCCATTTTTTTAGCAATTTGCTTATATATAAAATAATCAGTTTCACCTGGAATAATTGTTATTTTTTTTAGGGCTGCTTTTGAATGAGATAATTTATATAAAAAATCATACTTTGTCATTTTCGTCTTTTTTAAATCAATCCAACCACTTTGAGGTTTACCTATAAAAAAAAGTATATATTTATCTATATTTAGTATATCAATTCCATCTTTTTTAAGGATTTTAATGGTATAATTTAAGCTACCATTTGGAATAAATATTATCCTATTTGTTTTAACTGGTTGGATAAGATAAAAAAGGCAAAAAATGATTAAAATCATAAAATATTCAATAGCACTAATAATTTTTTCTATCATAACTTCTCTTTTTGTGTTATATTTTTATTTATTAAAAGGATTAACAATCCATAATATTAATTTTTCTTCAATAAATATAAATGAATTATATATAAAAATAGATAAAAAAATAATATTAAAAGCTAAAAATATCTATATATTTTCTAATAACAAACAAAAGAGTTCAAATCCTACTAAAATAGACTTTTTAGATATTAAACAAAAAATTATAAAAAATATACAATATCTTGGCTATTTTAAATTAGTTCAAATAAATAATTTAAATATTAACAATAATAAAATAGATTTTATATCATTTAAAAATAATAGTTTAACTGTAGATAATAAAGATATCTTTGTAAATGCAAAATTTAATTTTAAGCAATTCAATATAAATATAAATGAATTAAATATAAAAAAATATGATTTAATTTTTAATGATATATTTATAAAATTTGATTTAGATAAAAATCTAAATATTTCAATATTTAATAAATACAAAAACAGTGAAATAAATGCAAATATAACAATAAACAACAATTTAAATATTTCATATATTGCAAATATCTATAATATTACAAAAAAAACCTTAACTCCTTTTGATATTGCTATATTAAAAAAATTATATATATATCATTTACAAGTAGCTGGTGATTTAAATACATTAAACTTTATTATAAAAAAACCAGATATCTTAATAAAAAAATATAATATAGATACAAAAGAAATAGTTGGAAATTATGATATAAAAAAAGGATTGGTTTATATTAATGATAAAAAATTAAACATAGCTTTTGATAATAAAAAAGTAATATTAAAAAATACAGACATAAATTATAATATAAATACAAAAACTGCTGTAGTAAAAAATCAACAAACTAATATTTCTACAAATGATATAAAAGTTATTTTATACAAAACAAATATAGTTTATAATAAAAAAATAAATATAAATTCTGAATTTATCACAATAAAACATCCTAAAATAAATGCAAATATAAAAAACATATCTATTTTATATATAAACAATCAAGCAACAATATCTATACCTTATACTAAAGTTTATAATAAACAAATTGTTTCTATATTAAATAATATGAAAATAGATTATAAAGACAAATTAACAACTATTTTTATTCCTAAAATCACAGCAATTAATACAAATATAAAAGCAAAAATCATTAATACAAAAGTTTTATATAAAGAAAATTTAATTGCTTCTAATATAAATAAAATTTTCTTAACAAATAAAGATATTAATAGTGCTATATATAATACAAAAATTAAATATAGTTTTTATACTAATAAACTCTTTGTTGCAAATAATAAAGTAAATTTAAAATATAAAGATATAAAAGATATTCAACTATACAAAATCAAAACTTATTATGATATTAATAACAATAGTTTAAAAACAAATATACCAAAATCGTATATAGAAAAAATCAAACTATATAATATGGCAATATCATTTCAAAATAGTTTATTAAAAGTTTTATTTAAATCAAATACTTTATTATCACAAAAATTAAATAAAATTTTAGCTACTTTTGGAGTAAATAACTCTATATATCAAGCTAATGGAAAAAATAAAATTGATGCTCTTATAACATATGATCTAAAAAAAGATAAATTACATACAGATATAAAAATAGATGTAAAACATTCTAAACTAATGTTAACAAAAACATCTTTTTTAGATGTAAAATATTCCTCTTTAAGATTAAAAGATTCTAATATTTATCTTAACAAAACAGATTTAGACTACAATATTTCTATAGTTAATATTAACTATTTATTACATAAAGGAGTTATAAATTTAGATAAATTATATATAAAAACAGAAGGTATTTTAAAAGATTTAAATGTTACTAATGTTGTAGAAATAAAAAACAGACCTGAAAATTTATATATTGATTTAAAAGGAATTGATATTTTTTTAGAAAAACTAGATGCAGATGTTTTAATACATGATGATATAATAGTAGATATAAATAAATTGCATAATTTAGTACCTTATAACAATTATTTAAAAGAATATAATATAAATGATGGAAAAGTTAAAGTAATTATTAATAATGGTGTAAAAATTGAATCTAATATAACAAAAACAAAACAAGCAATTTTATTAAATAAATTAAAACCATTAAAAAACATCAATATTACCACAAATATAAAAGATGGAAATACTACTATTTATAATCCAAAATTAAAAATAAATATTTTTGATGAAAATAATATTACAAAAATTACTGGTGGTTATAAAAATTTAGATATTAATATTACAAAATTTGTAGATCAAAATAAATCAGAGGATAATACCACTCCTAAAATAGAAACACATATAAAAGCTGTAAATAGCTATATCGTATATAATAATCTAAAATTATTCTCAAAAAAATTATCAATAGATTATAATGGTACAAATGCAAAAGTAGTTTCTTTATATAGAGATAGAAATATAACAGTTTTATATAATGATGGAGAACTTAAACTATATGGACTAAATATAAGAGGAAAAACATTTAAAGATTTAACAAATACAAATATTTTAAACCAACCTCTTCTAACAATATTTGCTTTAAAAAATAAAAACTCTGATATTTTACAGGGATTTATAGAGATAAAAAAAGGATATATCAAAGAGTTAAAAGTATTTAATAATGTCATAGCTACAATTAACTTAATACCATCTTTAATCACTTTTCAACCTGCAGGATTCAGTGATAAAGGATATAAAATAAAACATGGATATATAGATTATTTTTTATATAATAATGTTCTATTTTTAAAACAAGTAAATATAAAAGGAGAAAATATAACTTTTTCAGCTAAAGGATATATCGATTTAGCTAAAAAAACAATTGATTTAAATGTAAATGTAAACTTAATAGTAAAATTAATAAAAGATATTCCGATAATAAATTACATTTTATTAGGGAAAGATAATGGTATTACCATAAAAATATCAATAACAGGTGATTTAAATAATCCAGAAGTACATAAAAATGCTATAGAAAATATAGTTATGTCTCCATTAGGAATAATAAAAAGATTATTTTTAACACCATTTAGACCATTTATGAAAGAGAATGAACAATGATAGAATTAAGAACACTTGCTTTATTTAGTGAATTAGATGAACATGAATTATTAGAATTAACACAAATATCATCTTTATATCAATTAAAAAAAGATGATATTGTATTCTACCAAGGTGATAAAAGTGATCATTTATATATTTTAGTAGAAGGTGAAGCAAAAATATATAGATTAGATACAAAAGGAAATGAACTTATTTTACACAACTTTACAGCTCCTACATTATTAGCTGAAAGAGCTAATTTAGCTAATATTCCTTATCCAGCTAATTGCAAAATGACTGGTGATGGGAAAATACTAAAAATAAAATATGAAGAATTCAAATTATTAATGAAAAAATCTGATATATGCTTTAAAATGATGCAATCATTACTTAAAAAAATGACTTCTTTAGAAGATATAATAGATAACCAAATTTTATTAGATGTAGAAACTAGAGTAGCAAAATTTATATATGAAAATCCTGAAGCTTTTGAAACATTAAAACAACACTCAATAGCCAATCTATTAAATATAAAACCAGAAACACTTTCTAGAAAATTAAAAAAACTAAAAGATTTAGGAATTATAGAAAATCAAAGTTCTAAATTGAAAATAGTAGATAAAGAAAAACTATCTCAATTTTATCAATGGTAAAAATAAGGAAAATTCCTTATTTTACTATCTCTTGAATTTTTGTAACAATTGAAGGATCTTCTAATGTAGAAGTATCTTGAGTAATTTCTTCCCCTTTTGCAATACTTCTAAGAATTCTTCTCATAATTTTACCACTTCTTGTCTTTGGAAGCCCTGGTACAAATGCAAATCCATCGATTTTAGCAATAGCACCTATTTCAGTTTTTACAATATCATTAATTTCTTTCATTAATTCTAATTCTTCAGCTAAATTTTCACTTTCTTTAAGAACAATATATGCAAATACACTCTCACCTTTTATATCATCAGGTTTTCCTACTACTGCTACTTCAGCAACATGAGTATGTTTATTAACTGCAGCTTCTATTTCAGCTGTTCCCATTCTATGTCCACTCACATTAATTACATCATCTACTCTTCCTGTAATCCAAATATATCCATCTTCATCATACATAGCACCATCACCACTAAAATATACAGGTTTTCCATCTTTTTTAGCAGTACTAAAATAACTATTTACAAATCTTTCGCTATCACCCCAAATAGTTCTAATCATACTAGGCCAAGGTTTTGTAATACATAAAAGACCTTTTTCATTTGGTTGTGTTTTATTTCCTTCTTCATCTATTATTTCAGCGAAAATTCCTGGAAGTGGGAATGTTGCACTTGCTGGTTTTACTGGTGTAGCTGCTGGAAGAGGTGTAATCATATGACCACCTGTTTCAGTTTGCCACCAAGTATCTACTATTGAGCATTTTGAATTTCCTACTACTTCATAATACCATTTCCATGCTGGTGGATCTATAGGCTCACCAACTGTTCCTAATATTCTTAAACTTGATAAATCATATTTTTTAGGTTCATCTTCACCCATTTTATGTAATAATCTAATAGCTGTAGGAGCTGTGTAAAATTGATTTATTTTATATTCTTCTACCATTTTCCAAGCTCTACCACTATCAGGATAAGTCATAACACCTTCAAACATTACAGTAGTAGCTCCAGCTGCTAATGGTCCATATACAATATAAGTATGTCCTGTAATCCATCCAATATCAGCAGTACACCAATAAGTATCATTTGGTTTTATATCAAACACCCATTCCATTGTAAGCTGTGCCCATAAAATATATCCAGCAGTTGAATGTTGTACACCTTTTGGTTTTCCTGTACTTCCTGAAGTATATAATAAAAACAATGGATCTTCACTATCCATAATTTCAGGTTCACATTGATTTGATTGAAGAGTTATAAGTTCATTATAACTAACATCTCTACCATCTACCCATTCAATATCTTCATTATTTCTCTCAACAAC
>Ga0256843_1003168_pt1 | contig 11572 bp, 8 predicted proteins | sample AlvinellametaG_FD_191572 | JGI IMG/M metagenome (GOLD analysis project Ga0256843, IMG submission 191572) | Pompeii worm associated microbial communities from hydrothermal vent at the East Pacific Rise, Pacific Ocean - Alvinella | ecosystem: Host-associated > Annelida > Integument > Unclassified ... | reverse complement strand
TTAGTTTATGTGGTAGTTTTTTGATTGTAATTGTGCTATTAAGTTTATTTCCTTTATTATCTGTTACTATTAGTTTTATAGTATCTGTTCCCTCTTCTTTCGCCTCATATTTTAGAGTTTGTCCTTTTCCTAATATATCTCCATTTTGATTTTTCCATTCATAACTAACAACATTTATATTTTTTATATCTGCTTTAAGGGTTATGATCTCTCCCACTTCTATTGTTGTTTTTTCTGCTTTTATTGATACAGATGGTGTAGGCGTTGGAGTTGGAGAAGGTGTAGTAGGTTGTTTATCATCTTCATTATTAGCAGAAGAATTATCAGTTGGAATAACTATTTGGTTAGTGTTTGGCAAAGAAGAGTTGTTACTTTCAGTAGATGTGGTAGCTGTTTGAGAAGAACTATTTTTTTTATTATTATCATTGTTATCATCAGTACATCCAATTATCATTAAAAATGAAACCACAAAAACAAAGACAAGCTTAAATGCTCTATATTTCATAATTTCCCTTTCTTACTAAATAAATTTATCTAAAACTCAAAAAAGCATAATTATTTAAAATACTACCAAAACCCAAAAATCATTCAAGATGATTTTTAGGAAAAAATTATGATTTTCAAAACTTCCCGTAAAATAGGGCTTTAAAAGCTTTTATAAATCTTTTTTGTGTATTATTAAGCTAATATATTAAAAAAGCGAGCAAAATATGATTTTTAAAATTTTTAATTTTTATAGAATTTGGGGTTTTGATGAAAAATAGAGAGCGACTTTTTTATGAAAAAATTAAATGTATATATAAATTTATAGCTCAAGAAAAGATAGATGAGTTTGTTAGGCTTTTTTATATTAAAGGGGGAAAGACCTCATTTGAAAATAGAAAAACATATCTATATAGAAATTGGTTAAATGCTAAAGGTGGCGTTATCAAATCAAAAATGTTTAAAAGTGAGTATGAGAAGTATCCTTTTAGATATGAGATTGTATTAGATGGGCAAATGTTATTTGAGAGTGTAGAGGATTTTTTAGAAGCAGACATAGAGACATTTTGTAATAAAATAAAAAAATATGCTAGTGTAGTTATTCAATCTAATGATACTATTAGAAAGTATAGATATTTATATGTTTTTAATTTTATTAAAAAGAGTGGGAAGATTGATTACTATGAGATAAATTATCTAAAATCAATTAATAAAACCATTACTAAAATAGCCATCAAACCCCCTAAAGCAAAGGAGTTTTTAAATATAAAAGATTATACAGGAGAGGCACAAGAGCATATAAATAGATTTGTTTTTACTTTTCAAAATGAAAATGACTATATATCAGTAATCTTTAATACAGACCTCATAAATAGTAGAAGCAAATATTTAGTTGGGGTTGGAGTTGGAATAGCTGATATTAATCAAAAAATCCCCATTGCTAAAAAGGTTGTTTTAACAGAGGAGAGAGTAGAAGATTTAGATGAGCTATACTATATATTAAATGAAACCGAGATAATATTAGCAAAAGAGAATAGTTATAAGTTAGAAAAGTGGGAGAGAGATAATCTTAGCCATTTTAGAAAATATATTGAAAAAATAAGTAGAATAAATCAGCTATTTCAAAATCTATCTAAAAAAGATGGATTTTATCAATCTTTTTATATAGGATTAGCTTTAAAAGAGTTTTTCTCTATAAATAGAATATTTCAAAAAGTGGAAAATGGTCACTCCTTTTACATAAAGAGCAGAGAGAAAATTTTAGATATTTTAATTAAATCATTTCTTTATGAAAAATATAATCATATATATATAGTTATGCCAACCTATCAAGAGGATAATATTTTTAATCAACTCTCATCTAAAGCTCTTTTGATTAAAGAGAGATTAAAAGAGTTGAGCCTAAGAGTAAAAATAGAAGTAATATTTATAGTAGAGAGTTGCAAAGAGGAGTTTAGTTATGAGTTTAGAGAGTTTCTATTAGATATTAAAGATAATATCTCTATCTCTTTTGCACTAAAGAGTGACATAGAAAAAGAGGTAAATAGTATAGATTTTATATTTACCAATAAGAGAAATTTTGTTGTTAGCCGACCACTTAGAGTAAGCAACTTTGCTTTTCATGTTTTAAGGCATGAGATAAATCTGTTGGAGTATGAGGCTATTTATAGAAAGATTTTAAATAGAAGTTTAAGCTATGATGAGTTTTTTGAAAATAGAGATAGACTATGTAGAGTCTCAAATCCAATTTTAGAAAAACTGATTGGAAAGTGGTATCTACACCTTTATGGAACTCAAAAGTTTTGGATTGATGAGGTGGTTATAGGTAGAGATAACTCTGTGGTTTTAACTACTGAAAATGGAGAGGTTGAAAAGGGAGAGATAATATATAAAAGTAATCAATCAATTATCCTTCTAGAAGATATAAAAACAAAACGGTTACTTAGTATGATATTTGAAAATCAAGATTATATATTAAATAGAGCCTTTTTAATAAAGGTTATTGGAAAAATGTTTAAGAGTAATTTAGATGTATTTACCATTGGGATTATGAGTCGTCATATAATTGGTTTTGAAAAGACACAAGAGATTTTAGGAGATGTTGATGATGTTAGATTAATTGAGCCTGAGGCAATTCAAAATAGGCTTAGTAGATATTTAACTGAAAAGTTTTATTATTAATCTAATCTACTCTATTTTGCTATAATACTTTTTATCTTTTAAAAAAAGGTTTAAATGAACTCCCTACTTTTAAATACGAATATTGCAATATTTTTAATTGCTGAGTGGATTGTGTGGATAGTATTGCTTATTGCCTTTTTAGTTACTATATATATATTAAAAAAGTGGAATTTTAAAAGCTATACACCAACTCAATATAGGTTAGAAAAGTATGCCTATTTAATAATGGTTATTATAATTTTTGCCTTTAGTATGAAGTTTATTTTACTTCCCTATTTTGTATTTACTATGGATAAGATAAGCGATATTGTCCCAGGGGCCATGTGTTCTGCTGGTGTTATATCGTTTAACCATTATGGAATGAAACTCTTTTTTATAAAGCTATTTATACTGCTTCTCTTAATGGTTTGGCTTATGATAAACCACTACGATTTAGAGGCAAAAAAGTATCCATGGTTTAAGCTAAAGAGTTGGCTATTTCTATTTATATTTTTACTTATATCAGTTGAGATATATTGGGATTATGCCTTTTTTAATGATATTGATATTCATAAAGTTCTAAACTGCTGTTCTACTCTTTACGGACTATTAGAGGGGGTAAATCCTCTCCCATTTGGGCTTGATAGAACTAAGATGTTAATTCTATTTTATCTATTATATCTTATGATAATAACATCTACTCTTAGTAATCAAAGGTTTATACTAGCTACGGGATTAGTGCTATTTACAATTATAGGCTATTATAGTGTTTTATACTTTTTTGGAACTTATATATATGAGATGCCAAACCACAACTGCCCATTTTGTATGTTACAAAAGGATTACTACTATGTAGGTTATATTATATGGGGTGCATTTATTGGGGGGATATTTTTAGGAGTTACAACTCTTATTGCTGATTTAATATTAAAAATAGATACAAAAACTCTTAAATTTTTAATGATTTTACTTTTTAGTCTATTTGTATTGATTTGCTCTTTATATGTGGTAGTTTACTACTTTAAAAATGGGGTATTTTTAGAACCTGTAAAAGTTGAAATGGTGATGTAGTATGGAGAATATATTAAAAAGAGTCTCTCAAATAGTTTTTATAGCTGTTGTGTCTATTATTCTTTACTCAATTTTAAATGAGGATAATCCAATTGATGTAGTAAGTGGAAATAGCTCTCAAAAGCCTATCCCTTTTATAGTTGAAAAGACCAATGATACTATCTGTAAAATGCTTATTCGCTCATATAAGGGGAGTTGTCAAGCTATAACAAAAGATGGAGATACCTACTTTTTTAATGATATTGGATGTATGATGATTTGGCTAAAAGAGCAAGCACACAAAAATAAGATTAAACTTTGGGTATATACAAGTGATACAAATAGATGGATAGATGCAAAATTGGCACACTACACAACTCAAGATAGAACAGTTGTTGGATATGGATTTAGTGCCTATGAAAAAAAATTAAAAAATAGTATTGATTTTAATGAGATGAGAGAGCGAATGAATAAAGATGAACATCTACTAAATCCTAAAGTAAGAAAAAGGCTACTTGAAAACAGATATTAATATTTACAAATAAAATATATTAAAAATTGTAGATTATAAAATAATATTTATATTTTTTTTATATTCGTAACAAAAAATTTAAATTAAAAAAAGATGAATATGATATAATAGTTATCTTAGCACTCCTATCCAAACTGATAAGAGACTAAACCTTCTCAAAATTATGTAAATATTTTAAAATAAAAAGGACAAAAAATGAAAATAAATAAACATCTATTTCTAGCCACACTAATTGGTTCAGGATTATCTCTTATAGCTAGTGATAATTTATTAAAAAATGGGAGTTTTGAAGACTTCTCAATTAAAAAAGATAGAGGAAAATGGAAAATTGTCAAACTTGATAACTGGGAGGGTGGAGATGCTGAAGTTTGGAATAATAAAATGGGAAGAGAGGCTACTAATGGAGAATATAAAATTGAACTTGATGTTGGTAAAAGAGTTGTAGATAAGTTTTCTCAAAATGTAAACTTAGAGATTGGAAAAACCTATAAAATATCACTTGATGCTTATGCTAGAAAAAAAGGATCATCAAAATTTTATATTGAACTAGATGATAATAAAATATTAAGCATAGAGCCAACTTCTAATTGGCAAAATTATAGTGTAGAGTTTAATGCTACTAAAACTATACATAAAATCTCAATTAGAGAATCATCTACTCAAAATGATGGAAAAGGTGCCGTTATTGATAATATTGTGCTTCAAAAAACATCAACTAATACAGAAAATAGCACACAAAATATACAACCTCAACCTCAACCAACTCCTACAGAAGAAAAAGTTACACTAGATAGTGGAGAGAGTGCATACAATAGAGTAAATGTGCAAAATGAAGATGTAAGAATGGCTAGAATGATACAAGAAAAAGCCCTAACATTTAACCTTGTATCACTAAAAACAAATGAGACTATAGCTAGTGGAAACTGGAGTGATCCTAGTGTATGGAAAAATGGAATGGTTCCACAAGCTGGAGCTAGAGTTGTAATAAATCCAGACCATAGAGTAGTTATTGACAAAGAGATAAATACTCCACTTAGAACAATATTAGTAGAGGGTGAATTAGCATTTAATCCACACAAAAATACTAAACTAATAGTAGATACAATAGTAACTACAAATAATAGTATATTAAGAATTGGAGAACCAAGAGAACCAATTGATGGGGACAAAAAAGCTCAAATTATTATTAGTGACTATAATAACGAGGGAATGATAACAGATAATCCAGATAGTCCAGATTATGACCCCCTTAGAATTGGTCAAGGAATATTAGTAAATGGTGAATTTTTAGCACATGGAGAGAGTAAAACACCTTATATAGAGATTGCAGGCAAGGGAGTTAGTGCTGGAGAGACTATAATAGAATTAGAAGATGAAGTTGAAAATTGGCATATTGGAGATAGGGTTGTAATACTTGGAGTATCAGAAAATGGAACAGAAGCAGAAGAGAGAACTATTGTAGCAGTAGATGATGACTCTATTACAATAGATAAACCACTTGAGTATAATCATATTGTTCCAGATACAACAATTGATGGATTGGAATTAAAAGTTCATATAGCAAATCTATCCAGAAATATTATTATAAAAACAGATCCAGCAAAAATTGCACTATATCCAGATAAGAATGATCCAAAAAATATTGAACATAGAGGACATGTGCTATTTATGCACACAAATAACGTAAATATTAGCGATATAGAATTTGATGACTTGGGAAGAACAAATAAAAAATATATATTAGATGAGACAACATTTACATCAGAAGCACCAGATGCAACAGTTACTCATATTGGAACAAATCAAGCAGCAAGATATCCAGTCCACTTCCATAGAGCTGGATTTAATGAAAAACTCGGAAGGGTAAGGGAGTGTGTTATCAATCAATCTCCTGGTTGGGGATATGTAAACCACTCTAGTAATGCTGTAATGGAGTATAATATCGCTTATGGAGTATATGGTTCATCATTTATTACAGAAGCTGGAGATGAGCATGGTGTATTCAAAGGCAATATGGCAATTGCAACTCGTGGAGTGGGGAGAAGTGATGTAAGAGACTGGAAAAGCAGAGAAAAATATGATGATTGGGGATTCCAAGGAAATGGTTTTTGGATGCTAGGCTTTTATGTAGATGTAGTAGATAATATAGTAAATGGCTCTAGCAACTTTGCTTATGCACTAACTAAAAGAGCTATCGATAGTGTAACTGGTGTTATTGAAGATGATAATAAAGAGGTAAAACACTACAATGTAATGATAAAAACATTTGTAGGAAATATTGCTTATGGAAATTCTGGTGGTGTTATTGGAATTTTAAGCGGAACTAGAAAAAGAGGAAATAATCTTCCTCCAGAGATGTTTAAAAATACCCTAGCTTATGCAAATGCACCATCTACTAAAGGTGAACTATTTTCATGGTGGTATCCATACAATATTACTATGGAAAATACAACAATTGTTGGAGATATACATAACCCTAAATATATAGGTATTGGTTCACAAACAAAACTTAGAAAAACACAACTTATAAATACAAAAGTTGAAGGACTTAGAGTTGGAATTGTCCTTCCAATATATACTGGTCCTAATTTAGTAAAAGATGGATATTTTAATAACTTAATTAATATGTATTACCCTCATGGATTAGTAAATCATGGAAATTTAGATATTATAGAAGGAGATATCAAATTTGGAAAACTTCCAATCGACCAAAAACAATATAAAGTCCAAATGGCTGTTGAGGTTAGTAAAAGAGATCCAAATAGATATAAAAAAGAGGCAAAAATTCTATATAATATAGATGATGAACCAGCACCACTTAGACTCTTTGATTATGTGCATGAGGTAGGAGGAGATGTTCCAGAAGATGCAGTAGTTAGAGATGATATGATAGATACAAAAGCACAAACTCTAACACAAGAGCAATTTGAACAACTAATTAAAGAGGGATACAAAAGATAGTAGAGCTACTTTAGTTCTACTACTCTTTTATGGATAAAATCTATAAAAAGCAAAACCACTCCAACCTCAATAAAAGCTTCTCTTATCTCATATTGCATATTATAAAAACTATATATTCTATAAGAGGAGATAGATACTACTGCACCAAGCAAAACTATAAAATAGTGCAATTTTAACTCTAAATTAGCTCTTGTAGCTATTAAAAAATAACCAAATAAAAATAGTGCCATAAAGTAAGTTATCATATCTACTAAAACCCCAAAATCATCATAAAAATATAATTGAAAAGATGAGCCAAATAGAAATATTAAAATAATATGTGGATTAAAATCAAAATAACTAAATATCTTTATGCTCTTTAAGCTTGGAAATAGTTTTATAATCAATGGGAAAAATATTAAAAAAATATATATAGAAGAGTATATAATTGAACTAAATAGATTTCCATCAATTAAATTATGTAAATTTGTCTCCTCTTGTAAATTATGCTCTAAAAAATATCTAGATGATGGAAAGTGAAAAATCTGTTGCCCCCAACTAATCTCTTCCATTGCACCAAAAAAGAATATAATAGTAAAAAATACTACAATTAATCTATCTACGCTATTAAACTTATATCTAAAAAGAGCATATAAGCCAAATATAAAGCCAATAAATAAAAAAATAGTTCCAAAAGTCTCAAAAAAGCTATTCTCATAACTCATTTGTGCTAAAAGATTCTCATAAGCCTTTATATTGGCACTAATAGAGACTGTAAAAATTGCACTAAGATATAGTATTGCTACACTAATATATACAAACATAACTACTCCATCTTCTCTAAAATATCAGCTTTTCCAAAATAGTATCCTTGAGAGTAATCAATACCCAAATCACACACTATTTTAAAAATCTTCTCATTTTCTACAAACTCAGCAACAGTCTCTATATTTTGCTTTTTAGAAAAAGCAATAATTGCCTCTACCATGTGTAAAGAGAACTCATCATTTTCAATATTTTTAATCAAGCTCCCATCAATCTTTAATATATCTGGTTTATACTCTAAAACTCTCTTAAAATTTGAATAACCAGTTCCAAAATCATCAATTGCAATCTGGACTCCAAACTTTTTTGCCCTATTTATAAACCTTTTCATGTTATCTATATTTTCAAATTTTTCATCCTCTAGTATCTCCAATATTATTCTTGGAGCATATCTTCTATGAAGTTTCAACAACTCAAAAAATTTCTCTACTGTTGACTCTTTCTCAATATCTATGGAAGAGAGATTTATGGAGATATCTGCATCAGTTTGATATAGAGCCTCAAATGAATTTGTAAGCACTATTGATGTAATTTGAGTATAATATTTTCCCTCCTTTGCTGTATCCAAAAATCTATTTGGAGTTAAAATATTATGATTTTCATCAATCAATCTAACTAAAGATTCATACTTTTCTACCTTTTTAGTTCTATTATTTACAATTGGTTGAAAATAGGAGACAATATTATATGAATCTATTGCTCTCTTTACCATCTGAAAGGTTTTTAACTTCTTAATAGCCATATTTTGATTTTTTTCCAGAACAGACTCAGCTATTATAAAATCCTCTTTTTTATTATAGAGGGTATTTAAACCCAATTTGGCCTTTTTAAAAGCATCTTTTCCATAAGAGAGACTTATTTTTATGGATAAGTCATAATCAATTGGAGCAATATTTATCTTACTTGCATTTACTCTGTGCTGAAACTCCCTTAGACAACTTGCTACAAAATCTATATTGGATATTAAATTTTTATCCTCTTTAAAAAAAGCAAACTCCCCATTATCTAAAATATATATTTTTGAAAAAGCCAACTCTTTTGGTCTAAGCTCAAAGAGTCTCTTTGCAAACTCTATTTTAATACTCTCTATACTCTTTTTATCGAGAGGTATATTTAAGTAGTAGAAATCTTCTATCTCAATTAATACTAATATAAAATCATCTGAAAAGATAACAGGGCTATGTTTGTATAAAAAAATTAAATTATTATCAATATATCTCTTATTCATACCTATTCTTTCTATTTTTTAAGAGAGAATTTAAAAGTCTTTTCCATAATAGTAGCCTCTTCTCTTCCATCTCTTACTATATTGTTATCATAGATAATACTGTTATTATCTATTTTATTTGGATAATCAATATTATTCAAAATATATTTTATACAATTTATTCTAGCTTTTTTCTTATTATCACTTTTTATAACAGTCCATGGAGCATGTTTTGTGTGTGTTAAACTAAGCATTGTAAATTTTGCAAGAGAGTAATCGTCCCAGAGTTTTTGTGCCATTTTATCTACACTAGATAATTTATACTGCTTTAAAGGATCACTCTCTCTAGCCTTAAACCTCTTTGCTTGCTCTTTTTTGGAGATAGAAAAGTAAAACTTAAAAATTTTTATACCATCATCTATTAACATCTTCTCAAATAAAGGGGCATCTCTTAAAAATCTTAAATGTTCATCTTTCGAACAAAATCCCATAACTGGTTCAACCATAGCCCTATTATACCAAGACCTATCAAAAAATACCATCTCTCCAGCAGATGGAAGATGGGCTACATATCTTTGAAAATACCACTGAGAACGCTCTTTATCGGTGGGCTTCTCTAATGCTACAACTCTAGCACCCCTTGGATTTAAATGCTCTATAATTCTTTTTATTGTTCCACCTTTTCCAGCTGCATCTCTACCCTCAAAAATCATTAAAACCTTTAATCCATTAGCCTTTACATAATTTTGAATCTTTAAAAGTTCAATCTGCAAAGTTCTAAGCTCTTTTTCATACTCTATTTTCTCTTTTTTTACCCAAATTTTAACTCTATCTCTCTTTTTATCTTTTTTCAATTAGGCTCCTTTCTATAAAATTTTCAAACTCTTTCTTAAATCTATCTACACTAAACCTCTCAACACTAGAGGATACAACTTTAAAATCAAAATATATTTTCTCAAATCTATCTATAGAATAGATTATATCATCAATAGTCTGTTCTTCAAAAAAAATTCCATTAATCCCATCTATTAGACTATCTCTAATACCACCTTTACCAAATGCTATTACAGGAGTTCCACAAGCCATAGCCTCAATTGGGATAATCCCAAAATCTTCTAATGCTCCATATACAAAAGCTTTTGCTCTTTGCATATAATCTACTAATACCTCATCATCTACATACCCTAAAATTTTAATATTTGATTTTGCTATACCCTCTATAAGCTCGAACTCCTCTCCAGTTCCAATTACAACAAGTCTCCTATCTGGCATCTGATTAAAGGCCTCTACAATCAATTTTGTCTTTTTATATGGCACAAGTCTAGAGGCTGTAAGATAGAAGTTCTCTTTTTTAGTATTGAGTCTAAATCTATTGATATCTACTGGAGGATTTATAACTACTGCATCTTTTTTATATATTCTTAAAATTCTCTCTCTTACAAAATTTGAGTTTGCAATAAAATAGTCTACTCTATCTAGTGAGTTTATATCCCATTTTCTTATATATTGTAGAGTTTTTTTAACTAAAAATTTTTTTGGTTCTCTTAAATTATTTGTATATTCATCATATAAATCCCAAGCATATCTAATTGGCGTATGACAATAGCATATATGAAGCTGTCTTTTATTTCTTCTAACCCCCTTAGCCACCGCCCAAGAGGAGGATATAATTAAATCATATCCTCTTAAGTCTAAACTCTCAATAGCCTTTGGAAATAGTGGAAGATAGTTTCTAAAATGATTTTTTGCAAACGGTAATTTTTGAATAAAAGTAGTAGTTGTAGATTTTCCCTTTAAGATATCTCTTCTATCTTTTGGATTTAAAAAATCAACTAATGTAAATATATCTGCTTCTGGAAAAATATTTAATATCTCTTTTAATACCTTCTCTGCACCTCCATTTACAACCAACCAATCATGAACTATTGCAACTCTCAAAACAAAACTACCTTTTTTAATAATTGTATCTGAAATTTTATGAAATATTAAAAAGAGAAAGTGATAAATAGATCCTTATAAAAAGATCTATTTAATTGCTTTAATTAATTTTATTTTCTTCCCAATATTTTCTAATCTCATCTTTAGTAGAGGCTGGAAGTGGCACATATCCAAGCTCTGTTGCAACCTTATCACCATTTTTATATGCCCAATCAAAAAACTTAGTCACCTCTCTATTCTTATTAGTCTTCTCTTTAGGAAGTAAGATAAAAGTTGCAGCAACAATAGGATAAGATTTATTTCCATCAGGATCACCAATTACAGCATAAAAGTCATTATCCTTTGACCACTTAGCATATTTTGCAGCATCTTGAAAAGACTCAAGTGTTGGGTTTATAAACTCTCCTGCTCTATTTTCAATCTGTGCTGATGGGAGA
>Ga0256843_1003167_pt1 | contig 11572 bp, 14 predicted proteins | sample AlvinellametaG_FD_191572 | JGI IMG/M metagenome (GOLD analysis project Ga0256843, IMG submission 191572) | Pompeii worm associated microbial communities from hydrothermal vent at the East Pacific Rise, Pacific Ocean - Alvinella | ecosystem: Host-associated > Annelida > Integument > Unclassified ... | reverse complement strand
TGTAAAATAGATATTATCTTTTGCAATTTTATCTATATTTGGTGTCCAATTTTTTATACCTGAAAATAATTTACTTTGATATGATGATAGTGATTCTACCATCAATATTATGATATTTGGTTGTTTGTCTGTTTTATATATTTTTATTTTAGTTTTTTCATTATAATTTAAACTATCAATAAACTCTTTTGAATATTCTTGTGATTGAGATCTAATCTCTAAATTATACTCTACTACATTTTTATATATCCAAGAGTGTATATATGATCCATTTGTAGCAAATTGATTTAGTATAACCAATATTATAATTGAGCTAATTATTATCATATGATTTCTTTTTTTGTTGATTTTAAATTTATAACTAAGAAATAGATAAATGATGACTAAACTAAGTAAGGCTAAAATTATTACAATAAAATCTATATTTAACTCTTGTGAAATAAATTTTGGTACATAAGAGATAAATTTTATAATATCATTATATGTAAGATGAGTAGCAAATAAACTAAGTATTATATAATCTGTTAAGTATATTATATAAATAAAAAGCGCAATAAGTCGTAGTAAAATACCAATAGTTCGATTTGATACAATATAAGATATATAACTAAAAAATATTATACTACAAAGAATTATAGAATCATGAGCTATTATTTGAAAGATTTTTATATATTCACTATTAAATCCATTATATAAATTATATATTTTAAGTAAAAATGGAGCTAATAACACCTCTAAAAACAAAAATAAATATAATGTTTGTTTCTGTATATTCATATTATTTTATACACTCCATATCCTATATAGATATTTATATCTAATTATTTTTGAAAGATTTTATCATAATAAGCATAAAAAAAGGTGCCAAGTTTCCCTGGCACCTTTTAATATAATAATAAATTAATTATTATAATTCATCTGCATGTTTATCTAGATATTGTGCAACACCATCAGTTGTTGGTTTCATACCTTCATCACCTTTTTGCCAACCTGCAGGACAAACTTCACCATGTTCATCTGTAAATTGTTGAGCATCAATCATTCTTAACATCTCATCAACATTTCTACCTAATGGAAGATCATTAATTACAGCGTGTCTTACAACACCATTTGCATCAATTAAAAATGATCCTCTTAAAGCAACAGCTTCATTAAACAATACATCATAATCTCTTGCAATTTGTTTATTTAAATCTGCTACTAGTGGGAAATTAATTCTTCCGATACCACCTTCATTTACTGGAGTTTCTCTCCATGCAAAGTGTGAAAATTGAGAATCTACAGAAACACCAATTACATTTACACCTCTTTCTTGAAATTCATTGTATCTGTGAGAAAATGCAATAATTTCTGATGGACATACAAATGTAAAATCTAGTGGATAAAAAAATACTACTGTACCTTTTTCACCATAATTTTCACTTAATTTAAAATCCTCAACGATTTGACCATCTGCTAATACTGCTGTTGCAGTAAAATCTGGAGCTTGTTTTGTTACTAACATATTTATTCCTTGTGTTATTTTTTGTTAGCGAGATTCTAACCAAATTAATTTAAATAAACAATGATGAGTTAAAATAAGATTATTTCTTTAAGGATAATTTTAGTTAATGATAATTTTTATTCTTTAAAAAAATATCTTCTTAATTATTAAAAGAAAATTAATATCAATTACTAATAAAACTATACTAACTTAATATAAATTTAATTTGATATATTGCTAACATGAATACAACAATAAACTATTTAGAATTACTAAAAAACAATCAGCTTAAAGTTACCCCTCAAAGGTCAGTTATATTAGAACAGATTAATAAATTTGGTCATATTGATATTGATACATTATATATGTATGTCAAAAAACAGTTTCCAAATATATCTTTGGCTACATTATATAAGAATATAAATGCAATGCTTGAAAAAACAATTTTAAAAGAGGTGAAAATTGCAGGCATCAAAACAAAATATGAATTGACAAAAGCTCAACATATTCACACAATTTGTAATAAATGTGGAGCTGTAGAGGATCTTTTTATTGATACAAATACAATATCTGAACAAATAAAGAGTGAAACAAATTTTATTGCAGATGAATGTGATATGAATTTCTTTGGGGTATGCAAAAACTGCCAATAATGGTAAAATTGCTAAATTATAGAACATAAAAAAAAACTATTTAAATATTTGATTTTTTTAAAGTAAATTTTATTTTTTATGTGATAAAGTTTCTACATATCAAAAATTAGGAGTTAATATGGCAGTAAGAATTACAGATACTTGTATTAGTTGTGACGCTTGTTTAGATGAGTGTCCTACAGAATCAATTGTAGATAATGATGAGAATCCAACAGGTGAAGATATTTATTATGTAAATGCTGATACTTGTACTGAGTGTATTGGTGATCATGATGCACCTGCATGTGCAGAAGCTTGTCCTACTGAAGGTTGTATCGTATGGGATGAAAATCCTACAACTGAAGGTGCAGTAGCTGGTCAACCTTGTATAGAAGAATAATTCTTTAAAATACATTATATTACCATATAAAAGGTGAGTAGTTTTTTACTACTTGCCTTTTTTTTTATTTTTAGATATAATACGCGACTTAAAATTAAAAGTACAAATATGGAGTATATAATGGAACAAACACTTTCAATCATCAAACCTGATGCAGTAGCTAAAAATGTTGTAGGAAAAATCTTAGATAGATTTGAATCTGCTGGTCTTAGAATCGCAGCTACTAAAAAAATTCAATTAAGCCAAGCTGATGCTGAAGCTTTTTATGCAGTTCATTCTGAAAGACCTTTCTTTAAAGATCTAGTAGAATTTATGATCTCTGGTCCTGTAGTAGTATCAGTATTAGAGGGTGAAAACGCAATGGCTAAAAACAGAGAACTTATGGGTGCAACTAATCCAAAAGAAGCTGAAGCTGGTACAATTAGAGCAGATTTTGCAGAATCTATTGATGCAAATGCAGTTCATGGATCTGATTCACTTGAAAATGCAGCAATTGAGATTAACTTTTTCTTTGCACAAAAAGAGATTTGTTAATAACAAACAATCTATATAAAAGTGATAATTTAAATTGAAAATAGAATTTAGAAAAGTATCTTCAGGCTTAAAAGATTTTAATCTTGATATAGTTTCAGTAAACTTTGAAGGTACTTTTTGTAAAATATCACCAAAGTTAGTTGAAATAGATGCAAAACTATCAGGTGAAACTGATGTTTTGTGTTGTAAATGTGGAGAAACATTCACAACAAAATTAGATGAAGATTTTAAATTTATTGTTAGCGACGGTATATACAACGGCAATGATGAAGAAAGATCTGTTATAGAGACGGAAAATGGTTTTATCGATTTTGATGAGATCGTAAATAGTGAGATTGAATCAATCAAAGCAGACTATCATATATGTGATAACTGTATTGACTGTGAAGATTTTAAAGAAATACAATTATAAAAAGGATATAAAATGGCAGTACCAAAGAGACGAGTATCACACTCAAGAAGTGCAAAAAGAAGAACACACTATAAAATTAAATTGGCTAGACCAGTTAAAGACACTGATGGGACATACAAAATGCCTCATAACATCAACCCAACTACTGGCGAATATAAAGCGTCATAAGTAAATGATTAAAATTGCAATCGATGCAATGGGTGGGGATTTTGGTCCTACACCTATCATTGAAGGGCTGGTAAAAGCCTTAAAAAAAGACCGACACTTTGAAGCTATAGCTGTTGGTAAAGAATCATTGATTCGTCCCCTAATACCTACAAAATTTGATAATCGTGTAAAAATAATTGATACTGATGATGTTATAAGCATGACTGATCACGCTACAGATGCCCTAAAACGAAAACAATCAACTGCATATATTGCTATAGAATTAGTAAGAAATGGTGAAGCAGATGCTTATGTAAGTGCAGGACACAGTGGTGCATCTATGAGTTTGGCAACACTTAGAATCGGAAGAATCAAAGGGGTAAGCAGACCAGCAATTGCTACGCTTATGCCTACAAGTGATGTTCATAATACTTTAGTTCTTGATGTTGGAGCTAATGTGGATTGTGATGCAAACAATCTATTTGAATTTGCTATTATGGGACAAGTTTATGCTGAAGATGTTTTAAATGTTGACGATCCTTTGGTTGGACTTCTAAGCAATGGCGAAGAGGAAAGTAAAGGAAATGATGTTACAAAAGAGGCATTTTCAAAACTTACAAAAGTACATAACTTTGCAGGTAATGTAGAGGGTAATGATATCTTTAAAGGTACAGTAGATGTAGTAGTTTGTGATGGATTTATTGGTAATATTATGCTTAAAGCAGCAGAAGGTATTGCTGAAACAATTGGAAAAATCATAAAAGACAACCTAAAAAGATCATTGATATCTATTACTGGTGCAGTTTTAATGAGAAAAGTTTTTAAAACTTTAAAATTAAGAGTAGATTATGCAGAATATGGTGGAGCACCATTACTTGGTGTAAAATCTCCTGTTATAATTGCACATGGTAAATCAAACGCAAAAGCTATGCAAAATGCAATTTTTCAAGCAATTCACGCTGCAGATTCAAATCTAAACAGCGATATTGAAGAAAAGTTAGCATATTATAAAAATAAATAGGAAGTTATATGAGTTATGCAGCATTTAGATCTATTGGATCTTATATCCCAGAAGAGATCAGAGGAAATGATTGGTTTGTTCAAAGAATGGATACAAGTGATGAATGGATAACTAAAAGAACTGGAATTTCCCAAAGACGAATAGCTGCAAAAGAACAAAATACAAGTGACTTAGGGTATGAAGCTGCAAAAGTAGCAATACAAAGAGCAAATATTCAAACTTCTGATATTGATCTAATTGTATGTGCTACAATTAGTCCAGACTACTACTGTATGCCCTCAACTGCATGTCTAATTGCTGAAAAACTTGGAATCAAAGATGTAATGGCACTAGATATAAGTGCAGCTTGTACTGGATTTGTTTATTCTTTAAGTGTTGCAAAGGCATTTATAGAATCTGGAATGAAAAAAAATGTACTTATTATTGGAGCAGAAAAGTTAAGTTCAATTGTAGATTATACTGATAGAACAACATGTATGCTTTTTGGTGATGGAGCAGGTGCAGCTATAATTGGTGCAACATCAAATAAAGATGAAGCTATTATTGATGTACAGTGTAGTGCAGATGGCTCTTTAAAAGATCTATTACTTACTCCAGGTGTTACAAGTGATGAAGCAATGTATATGCAAATGAAAGGTAATGAAACTTTTAAAATTGCAGTACGAACTTTAACATCAGATGTTCAAAAAATTATGGAAAAAAACAACTATAAAAATGAAGATATTGATCTTTTTATTCCACATCAAGCAAATTATAGAATAATTAAAGCTGTTGGAGATGCATTAAAATTCAAAGATGAACAAAAAGTTTTAACAGTACACAAATATGGTAACACTTCTAGTGCTTCTATCCCTATGGCTATGAATGAATGCTATGAAGATGGAAGATTAAAAGCAGGTGATACTATGCTTTTAGATGCTTTTGGTGGTGGACTTACTTGGGGAAGTGCACTAGTAAAATTCTCTCCAAATAAATAGAAATTTATTTCTATTTATTTTGCTAAAAAATTTAAATTATCTTTAAATAATATTCTTCTTATTTTTTTCTTTCTTATATAAATAATAGTAATTTTACCCTCTTTTTTTGGTATCTGCAATGCTTGTTTTTCATCACATACCAAACCAATCTCATAATCATAACTTTTGAGTTTTGGTTTTATAAACATTGATAAAACAAATGTAGGGATAGTACTTACATCTCTTAAATAATATGCTTTATGCTTTTTTAGAAACTTTTTATGTTTTTCTAAAAACTCATTGACTATTTGGTCTTGTTCTTGATTAAAAGAGATAATCAGCATTTTTGTTTTTTTATCAACAATAATACTTTGATCAAACTGATTTTTGCAATACTCAAACGGCAAATAACTTCCTACTTTAACATCTTGTGCAAAAAGTATACTTGTACTAAATAAAATTGCTAAAATAGTTTTTATCATATACATTATCCTAATTTTTTGTAAAAGTATACCAAATAAAGTTAACCTTATCTTAAATATATTTATTTAAATATCTAGTTTCATTAATAATTAACAAGAATTTAGATAAAATCTCTAAAATTTAACACACGGAGAGTAAAATTCTATGGAATTTAATGCAAAAAAAATTGATAATGCAAATGCAGTGGTAACTGCAACATTAGATAAAGAAACTTTAGAAAAAAATTTAGACAAATTGGCAAAACAAGCTGCAAAAACTATGAACATTCAAGGTTTTAGAAAAGGTAAAGTACCTGTAAGTGTTGTAAAACAAAGACATGGTGAACAATTAAAACAAGATGCACAAAGTGAAGCACTTAGAGCTTTGGTACAAGATGCACTAAAAGAATTAAAAATTGACAACAAAGACCTAATTGGTGAACCAGCTATTACGAAATTTGATGAAAAAGAAGATGGATCAATTGATGTTGAGATTAAATTCTCATGTAAGCCAGTTGTAGATTTAGGGGATTATGAAGCATTAATTCCAGAGGTAAAAGCTATCGAAGTTACTGATGAAGAGATTGATGAGAGAATTGATCAAATGGCAAAATCTTCAGCGCCACTTGAAAAAATCAAAAGAAAAAGAATGGCAAGAAAAGGCGACTTTGTAGTTATCGATTTTGAAGGTTATATTGATGGTGAAAAATTTAATGGTGGAACAGCAAATGACCATACACTAGAGTTAGGTTCAAACTCATTTATCCCAGGATTTGAAGATCAAATTATTGGTATGAAATATGATGAAACAAAAGATGTAGTTGTAAACTTTCCAAACAAATACCACGCTGCAGAATTAGCTGGTAAAGAAGCAACTTTTAAAGTTACTCTAAAAGAGATTAAAGAGAAAGGTGAAACAGTTATTGATGATGCATTTGCAGCAAAAGTTTTACCAAATGAAAAAGAAGCAACAGTTGAACTTCTAAGAGAAAAAGTAGCTGAACAAATCAAAGCTGAAAAGAAAGCAAAATACTACAATGAAGAGTTAAAACCTGCATTCCTTGAAGCACTTGTAGATAATATAAAAATGGATCTTCCTGAAGCTGTATTAGAGCAAGAGATCAATAACTCTTTAAACAACGACCTAAGAGCATTAAGCGAAGAGGAGTTTGAAAAACTAAAAGAGGATAAAGAAGCTATTGAAAAAATGAGAGAAGATGCAAGACCAAGCGCAATTGATAGTGTAAAAGCTACATTTATTGTTGATGCTTTGGCAAAAGAGCAAAATGTAGATGTATCTGATCAAGAAGTTACTCAAGTACTTTACTATGAAGCTATGCAAATGGGACAAGATCCTCAAGCATTAATCAAACAATACCAAGAAAATGGATACCTACCTGCAATCAAAATGTCAATGATTGAAGATAGAGTTATCACTAAACTTCTTGATTCTAAAGCAAAATAAGGTATAAAATGAGCTACATACCTTATGTTGTAGAAAAAAGTGGTCGAGGAGAGAGAAGTTATGATATCTATTCTCGACTATTAAAAGACAGAATTATTATGCTAAGTGGTGAGATAAATGATGCAGTTGCATCAAGTATCGTTGCCCAACTTTTATTTTTGGAAGCTGAAGATCCAGATAAAGATATCTACTTATATATAAACTCTCCAGGTGGAGTTATAACTTCAGGGATGAGTATATATGATACTATGAATTATATCAAACCAGATATCTGTACTATATGTATAGGTCAAGCTGCCTCTATGGGTGCATTTTTACTTGCATGTGGAACAAAAGGGAAAAGATACTCTTTACCAAACAGCAGAATTATGATTCACCAACCTTTAGGTGGAGCACAAGGTCAAGCTACAGATATCCAAATCCAAGCACAAGAGATTCAAAGAATCAAAGATTCTTTAAATTCGATATTGGCTGATAAAACTGGTCAAGATATTCATATAATTGAAAAAGACACTGATAGAGATAATTTTATGAGTGCAACACAAGCTATGGAATATGGGCTTGTAGATGAAGTAATAGAGAGTCATAAGTAAAAATGGTTAGAGAAATTCTTGTATATCCAAATAAGATATTAAAGAAAAAATCAAAAGATGTTGAAAAATTTGATGAAGAGCTACACACACTCTTAGATGATATGAATGAAACAATGTTAGCTAACAATGGTGTAGGACTTGCAGCTATTCAAGTTGGGGTTGATTTAAATGTACTGATTATAAACATCCCAACTGAAGATGATACTCAACCAATACAAAATCTAATAGAAGCCATCAATCCTGTAATTACACATAAAGATGGTGTTCAGGTATTTACTGAAGGGTGTTTGAGTGTTCCTGGAATTCATGAAGATGTAAAAAGAGCACAACATATCATTGTAGAATATTATGATAGATATGGTCAAAAGCAAACTATGGAGTGTGAAGACTTTATGGCAGTAGCCTGGCAACATGAGATAGAACATCTAACCGGACATCTTTTTATAGAGAACTTCTCTATAACCAAACGAAAAAAATTTGAAAAAGAGTGGAGAAAAACGCACTAGCGTAATTGATTGTTGTTATGAAAACAGTTAATTGTGCCACTTTAGATATATTTGATGCTATAAGTTGTAGCGTGGAAGCCACTTTTACAAAGGGGCTTCCTGCTTTTAGCATAGTTGGACTTGCTAATAGCTCTATTCAAGAATCAAAAGATAGAGTAAAATCTGCTTTACTTGTAAATCAATTTAAATTCCCACCTTTAAAAATAACTGTTAATTTATCCCCTTCTGATATATCAAAAAATGGTACACATTTTGATCTTGCTATTGCTTTACAAATAGCACTTTATGATAAAGATATAAATTTTGAAGATTTTTATATATTTGGAGAATTGGGATTAGATGGAACTTTAAAAAACAGCAGTGGTTTGTTTGCTATGATTTTATCTTTGGCTCAACAACAAAAAATTAAAAATATACTAATACCAAGTTGTGCAAAAGATACAATTAGTGCAATACCAAATATAAATATATTTTGTGTAGAAAACCTTCTTGAAGCAATAGAGTTTTTTCAAAGTGAAGATAAAACAAAATATAAAATAGAAAACAAACTGTTTGATTTTAAATATATCACAATAGATGAAAAAAAATACTACTATAATGATAAATTTGATTTAGACTTCTCTGAAGTAAAAGGGCAAACTATAGCAAAACAAGCTGCCTTAATAGCATGTGCAGGTGATCATAATATAATATTTGATGGCAATCCTGGTTCTGGGAAAAGTATGATAACAAAAAGGATGCACTATATAATGCCTCCTATGAGTTTGGAAGAGATTTTGCAAAAAGCAAAGCTTGATTCTATTGAAAATGCTGATGTTAATTTTACACCAACAAGAGTATTTAGATCGCCACACCATTCAAGTACAAAAGCTTCTATTTTTGGTGGAGGATGTCATTTACAAAAGTTATTGCAACTGAACAATAATTATTGCGACTGGACATTTGCAGCATGACGGAACTAAATGACTACAATATAAGTCAACTTGAATTTGTAGACCTTCCATCTGATAAAGAGTTAACTTATATAATGCATGGAAATATTTATGAATTTAAATCAGATTTTTATATTAATGGTGTATTTATAGATGATGATAAAAAATTTTACATATCATTATTACCATTAAAGGGATTATCTACCTATCCTTTGGGAACTATTTTCAAAGATAAAAAAGTAACTTCAAATAATACTTTAAATAAAGTTATAGATATACAAATAAAACTAAATAAAAAAACAACTGGTTTTACTAAAATTAAAGATATAGAAATATTAAAAAATAAATTCTCAAAAATACCAGACAAAATATCTGGCTATACTGGACAAAATAAAGTAATTCTAAATCAATTCGTATCAGTATATAAAGATAGACTAAGTGAAAAAATTCTTTATATACCACATTATGAAATTGCAAGATGGTATTATCTTAGATCTTCGTCTCTAACAAGACAAGTATTATCATCAAATTTAAAAGGTTTATATTATGAAGCCAAATACCTAGATACTAGCAATAGTAAAGCTGAATTAATTATGAAACATGGAAGTAATAATACTGATGCTTCAGAAATATTTAGATTTATAAAAAATGATTTTGCAAATATAATGTTTCAAAATTTTAGTTTAGATCTATCAGCTAACAAGCATAATATAAATAGTAGTTATAATAGTACAAAAATAAAAGCTAATTTCCCTATATATGGAGAATTAAATTTAAAAATAAAAGGTTTTCCTATAGGTGACAATTCAATATTTGTTTATCAATTTATTGAAGAAGATTCCACTTATCCATTTGATGAATTAAATGTTTATAGATATGGAGCCAATAAAAATAGAGAAATAGGTGCTGTAATTCATAAAAAATCTCCAGGTAAGAATGAATTAAAACAACAAATAAATTATAATACTCCAAGCTCTGAATTTGTAAATCAAACAACCAGTAATGATGTTTCAATAGAGGAATTAAGAAAAGGTCTTGAAAATAAAAAGATAAAATACAAACCTGTGTTAGAACCAAATGAGGACACAGAATCCGTAATTAAGAAAAAAATAAAAGTAAGTGGAACTAACTTAGAATTAAGTTTTAATGATGCTTCTGCGGATGGAGACAAAAATACATTACATTCGAGTTTAATACATCAACAATCTGAAGATTATGATTTATTTCAAGAAAGGGAGAATAATTTATCTACTTTTAGAAGGATACTATTTAAACTAATAGATATTAATAAAAATTCAAATGAACAAAAAGAACTTAGTATTAATATTTTAAATCATGGAAATTTACCAGGAAAACCAAAGGATTATAAAGGGAAAGCAAAGTGGGCAAAAGCAAGACTATCAAATGGAAAAGCAAGACAATATATGCTTGCACAAGTAGTTATTAACACTCAATATTTTTATCTAATAGAAATTGAAAGAGATAATATTGATGATACAATCGCAACTATAGTATTATATCAAAATCATTCAATATTAAATGTTAGTATCTTTTATACAATTCTTCACAATTATGTTAAAGATAATGGTAAATGGAGTATTCCAGAAAATATAAATAAACTATTTTTATACCATACTGGGGATAATGATAGTAGAGCAAATAGATTATATAAAAAGTTAAAATAGATATAATTATTTTCTTTAAATTCATTAATTTTTATAAATCATACTCAATTAATAATATATTTAAAAATTAAAAAGCAACTTTACAGCTTTAGTTATGTAGAATGTATTAATAATTTTAATTAATAAGAATCCATACTATGACTAATTACGAATCAACATTACCAAATCCAAAAAACTTGATTCATGCATTGCGTGATATTGGTTATTCTTTGGAGACGGCCTTAGCGGATATTATTGACAACAGTATAGCGGCTCAGGCTTCAAAAATATATATTCATATTGCCTTAAAAGATAAAATATTTGATAGTTATATTACTATTATGGATAATGGCTTAGGTATGAATG
>Ga0256843_1003166_pt1 | contig 11573 bp, 9 predicted proteins | sample AlvinellametaG_FD_191572 | JGI IMG/M metagenome (GOLD analysis project Ga0256843, IMG submission 191572) | Pompeii worm associated microbial communities from hydrothermal vent at the East Pacific Rise, Pacific Ocean - Alvinella | ecosystem: Host-associated > Annelida > Integument > Unclassified ... | reverse complement strand
ATAGTTATTATCTTAAACAACAAGAAGAGATAGACAGACAGATTTCCGAGTTGAGCAGTAGCTTAAACAGTGCGTTTGAAAGTAAAAATCCTATCTATTTTGTATTGTTTATCAATATTTTGATCAATCTGGCACTTTACTTCTTTTCTCATCGTATTATTCAAAAACTGGAGCGTTTGCAAAAAGGGTTGGATTCATTTTTTGCCTATTTGCAGAGAAAAGGCAAGAGTGTGGAGTTGATAGATATCAAAAGCAAGGATGAATTTGGAAAAATCGCACAAAATATCAATGAAAATATCAAAACGATTGAATCCAATTTACAAAAAGATCAGATGACAGTCAGCGAAGTGGCGAAGGTATCGCAGTTGGCAAGTAAAGGTGATTTTTCACACCGTATCATGACAACAGCGTCAAATCCTGAAATCAACCAACTCAAAGAGAGCCTCAATACTCTTTACGAGCAGATGCAGGAAAATCTTGAAAATATTGTCAAAATTCTGGTGCAGTACGAAAGAGGTGAATATCGCCAAAAGATAAATCTGGAAGCAGAAGGTGAGTTGAAAGCTTTGATCGGCGGTGTCAATAGTCTTGGTCAAACACTCGAAAAAACCTATAACAAAATCGAAAATTCTTTAAAAGCAAAAAGTACCAAGCTCAATGCTTCTGCAGATAAACTGCAAAGTAATGTGAAAAATCTTTTCAAGTTTATCAAAGTGGAGAGTGATAACTCTCAAAAAGTTGCCTCCCGAATGTCTCTTATGAATGAAAAGATTCAGGAAACGGCAAAAAAAGCCAACTCTATGAAAACCAATGCGAAAGAGACCACGTTGATGGCGCAGGAGGGAGAGGCTCTGGCAGACAAGACTTATACTGCGATGCAGGAGATAAACGACTCTACTACTGCTATTTCGGAAGCGATTATCGCTATCGATTCGATCGCGTTTCAAACCAATGTACTCTCGCTAAATGCTGCCGTAGAAGCGGCAACTGCAGGAGATGCGGGTAAAGGGTTTGCCGTCGTTGCACAAGAGGTGAGAAACCTAGCCGCAAAAAGTTCCGAAGCGGCAAAGACGATTAAGGAATTGGTTGAAAAGACACAGGAAAAAGCGTACGGCGGTATGGAGATCTCTGAGAACATGAAAGAGAATTTTTCACAGGTGAACACGAAAATAGAAGAGACTTATAAGCTTATAGACAGTGTAGTCGAAGAGTCCGACCAGGAGCGCAAAATGGTGGAAGAGATGAGTGTTTTGGTGAAAGAGCTCCAGTCTGTTTCCGTACAAAACAGTGAAGTGGCGAAAACGACTGATTCTATTTCCGGTGAGATTTTAAATATTGCCAGAGATTTGCAAAACGAAGTGGAAACTACCAAAGAAGTAGTGGAGGTATAAGATGTCCCAGGAAATTAGAGATTTTTTTATGGAAGAGGCGGAAGAGCTTTTTGATAGCCTCAATTCCATACTTTTGAAAAATGAAGAAGCGGGTGAAATATCTCCTGAAGAGGTAGATTCGATTTTTCGTGATATGCATACGTTAAAGGGTGGTGCGGGTTCTGTGGAATTGATGAAGTTCTCAGCCTATACGCATCATCTTGAAACCTTTATGGATCTGGTTCGTAACGGTGAAATAGAACTTAACAGCGATATCATAGACTTCATCATCGAAAGTGTCAGTACAATGCATGAAATACTTGACGATGAATATGCAGGTGTACTTGATGAAGATGAGTATACGCAAAAATTGCAGCAGATCATTCAGGATATAGAAAATATCAAACAGGGGAAAACACCCGGAAGCGCTGCGCAAAATCAGCAAAACAAAGAGAACAGACTACGGGAAAAGTCACAAATCTTCGGTGAAAATGCAGCTGAGATGATCGATTTGTTCGAAGAGCTTGAATCGGAAATAGAGAGTGTAGCTGAAGATGAAAAATCTCCAAAAGATGCAGTCGATGCAATTTTCAGAACGATTCATACGATTAAAGGTGCATCGCTTTTTTTAAATTTGCATTTTGTGCCGAAGTATCTTCATGAAGTCGAATCAATTTTAGATAATGCCAGAAACGGTACGATCCCTTACACAAAAACATTTAACGAGTTTATGTTCAAAGTGGTTGATTATGCGCAGCGTTTGATCGATCAGGAACTTAACAGTAGTGTTGACGAAACAAGTTTCAATGAAGAACTCGATTCTTTAAAAGAAGAGATAGGCGAACTTCTTTTTGTACTTGAAGATGAAAAAGGGCAGGAAGAGAGTCAGAAAGTAGAACCATTTGCACTTTTTGACGAACAGAAAAGCGAAGCAAAAGAGGAAACGCCGGTTGCGTTTGAGTTGTTTGACGAGAAGGGTTCTCGGACTCAGTCCGCACAACAGGAAGATAAAACAGTTGCTTTTGAACTTTTTGACGAGAAACCCACAGCGGATGGACCAAAAGAAGAGGAAACAAAGCCAGCACCGTTTGAACTTTTTGACGAAGCCGCTTCATCACCTCGGCAAAGTGTGAAACAGGAGAGTACAAAAACAGCTTCTGCAAACAAAACGGAAACTAAAACGGTAAAAGAAGCGCCTAAAAAAGAGAAAAAGAAAAATGTTTCGTTAAACAAAGCGGCGGCATCGACATCGATTCGTGTCAATCTGGATAAAATCGATCAACTGATGAACCGTGTGGGGGATTTGGTTATTACCAAAAGTATGTTGTTTCAGTTTACGGAGTCGATCAACGACGATCATCTCTACAAAGAGATTCATGAACGTTTGACGGATTTGGACAGAGATATACGTGAACTTCAGGAATCGGTTATGTCGGTAAGAATGGTACCGATGGAGAGTGTTTATTCCAGACTGCCGAAGATGGTGCGCGATCTTGCCAAAAAGCTGGATAAGAAGATCAAATTCGAACATCTTGGTGATACTGTTGAGATCGATAAAATGATGGTAGAGGGATTGATGGATCCTTTGACGCACATTATCCGTAACTCCCTTGATCACGGTATCGAAAAGCCGGAAGTGCGCTATAAAAAAGGAAAGCCGGAAGTCGGACGACTGGTGATTTCTGCAGAGCAGGAGAGTGGTAACATCATCATCTCCATACGTGATGACGGTGCGGGTATCAATGTCGATAAAGTTGTGGATAAAGCGCTTCAAAACGGGGCGATTACGCCTGAAGAGTTGGCGCGTATGACTGAGCAGGAGAAGTTGATGCTCATTTTCCATCCCGGGCTTTCTACTGCCGAAGCGTTGACTGACGTTTCGGGACGTGGCGTAGGAATGGATGTTGTTATGAACAACATCAACGCACTTGGCGGGCATATTCGTGTATTTAGCAAAAAAGACAAAGGGACGCATATACAGATTATCCTGCCTCTGACACTTGCAATTTTGGACGGGTTAAATGTCCTTATCGGTGATAAGAAGTTTATTTTGCCTCTCAATGCTATTGTCGAGTCTTTGCAGCCTCAGCCGCATATGATCAAACATGTCGGTAAAAACAAAAAAGAGATTTTGATGCTTAGACGTGAGTTTATTCCGATTGTGAGATTGTATGATTTTTTCAATATCCAGCCTTCTTATAAAAAACTGGAAGAGGGGATGTTGATTGTGATTAAAACTGCCAGCAGTAAAGTGGCGCTTTTTGTCGATGACTTTCTCAATCAGGAACAGATCGTTGTGAAATCTCTGGAGAAAAATTACAAGAAGATCAAAGGTATCGGAGCCGCAACAATACGCGGAGACGGTAGCATCGGGCTTATCCTGGATGTAAGCAGTATCGTTGAAATGTACAAAGGAGAGATGTAATGGAATATGTTGTTTTTAAGCTCGATGAAGAGAACTATACGATTCCTTTGGACAAGATCAAGGAGATACTTGTCTATTCACAGGTGATTATCACGGAACTTTTTGCCGAAGATCCATGGATCAAGGGGATGATCAACCTAAGAGGCGAAGTGATACCTATTGTTGATTTGCGTATACGTTTTGATATCCGCAACATAGAATTCGGCGACAATACGGTGATTATCGTTATTAAAACGGATGAAAATAAACTCATCGGCATTATTGTCGATAATATAGAGTCGATTTTGGAGTTGGACAAGCAGATGATAGTTCCGGCACCGGATATGGGTGTAAGTATCGATCCCCGTTATATTGAAGGGTTGTTGAAGTTAAACAACGAAACGATGACTACACTTTTAAATATAGATGCAGTGTTAAAGCTGGAAGAAACCGTACAGGAGTAGAAAATGAAAATATTGATTGTAGATGACAGCAGTACAATGAGAAGAGTATTGAAGATGGGTGTAAACAAAGCCATCGGAGATAAAGATTCGACCGTGATTTTAGAAGCGGAAAACGGACAGGAAGGTTTGGAGGTGCTTCGTAAAAATACGGATATCGATTATGTCTTTTTAGATATCAATATGCCTGTGATGAAGGGTGATGAAATGTTGAAAATCATGCGTACGGATCCCGCGCTCAAACATATCAAAGTGATTATGCAAACTACCGAGGGTGTACGCTCGAAAGTAGCGGAGCTGACGAAAATGGGTATCTCCGGGTATCTTTTAAAACCTTATACGCAGGATATCATTTTACAGTTGATGAAAAAATTGATGGAACGTGAAACAGCCAAAGCATAAATCAGGTAAATATTAATGAAAACAACGCAAACCCATACTATCCTTATCGCAGATGATCTTCGTACCAATCGTATGGTGATGAAAAAAGCGCTGGAGGGTGAAAACTACCACTTCATCGAAGCGAGCAACGGTCAGGAAGCTATTGAAAAGGCTATAGAACATCAGCCGACAGTGATTATCATGGATGGTTTGATGCCTGTGATGGATGGCTTTGAAGCTGTCAAAACCCTGCGAACGCTGGAGATGTTCAAACGTACGCCTATTTTGATGATCTCTTCATTGACTGAAGAGTCTATGAAACTCAAAGCGATAGAAGCGGGTGTGAACGATTTTATTTCCAAGCCTTTTGAAAAAATGGAGTTGATTTTACGGTGCAGGTCGTATATCGATATTGCAACTACAAACAGTAAATATGTCTTGTCTACGATCAATCCCTATACGAAAATGCCAAATCAGGTTGCTTTACGACAGGCGCTTGAAATGAAAAAACACGCCTCCATTGTCTTGATGCGTATCGATCATTTTCGTTCAGTCGATGCGTTTTACGGTGAAGAGTATGCGCGTATGCTGGAAAAAGAGTTTGTTAAGTATCTTGCTTCTTATTTTCAAAGTCTTGATTTGATAGTACTTTGCTATCATACCGCTCCGGGTGAGTTTGTGGTAATGTTTGACAACTTTCAAAGAGATATGGGACATATAGAACTGCATCAGTTTTGCAATATGCTTCATGAACATATTAAAGTATATGAAATTGAGTTGGATAAATTTTCCTACGATGTCAGTGTGACACTCTGTTTTGCAAGTGGAAGCGAGAACCTCTATGAAGATGCAAGTTTTGCTTTGGATTGGGTGATAGAGCGGAAAATGACCTATGTCATCATGAATGAAGTGATCGACAGACTCAAAGAAGAGACCAAAGAAAATATTGAAAAAGTGCATATGGTCAAAAAAGCGATTGAAGAGGATCGTATCGTTCCTTATTTTCAACCTATTTATGACAATAAACTGGGAGAAATCACCAAGTATGAAACGTTGGTGCGGTTAATAGCTGAAGACGGTAAAGTGATATCACCGTTTTTCTTTTTGGATGCTGCCAAAAACGGAAATTATTATCTTCAGATTACGACGATTATGCTTGAAAAAGTATTTGCCATATTTAAATATGTCGAAGCGGAAGTAACGGTCAATCTCTCTTTTCTCGATATGGCAAGTCCTCAAGTCAGTGAGAAACTATTTAAATTGCTTGAAGAAAACCCGGATACAGCCAAACGCGTTACTCTGGAGCTTCTGGAAGATGAAGAGGTGGAAGACGATGCAGTAATGGAAGCGTTTATTCAGAAAGTAAGAACCTACGGTGTCAAAATCGCTATCGATGATTTTGGAAGCGGTTACTCCAACTTTCAGCGTATCATGAAGATCAATCCCGACTTTGTGAAAATCGACGGGAGTATCATCAAGCATCTGGCAACCGATGCCAAAAGTGAAGTACTGACGCAGGCGATCAACAACTTCTCACATTCATTGCAAATCCAAACGGTTGCAGAGTTTGTGAGTGACGAGACGATCTTTCGAAAAGTGCAGGAGATGGGTATAGATTATGCGCAGGGGTATTTTATAGCCGAGCCACACGACAAACTGGTTACACTCCAGTCCAATCCTACACTTTTTCATAAAAACTTACTTGAAGCTGCCCGGCAAAGCTAAAATTAATTTTATAAAATCCGATATTGTAACAAAGGGACTTTTTTGAGTCCTTTCCTCTTTATAAAGGATATTTATGAAATTTCTCGATCAACTGAACTTTTCCAAAAAATTGTATGTTTTGTTGGCAATCCCTGTTTTGACTCTGGTGATTTATACTTCCGTAACCTTTTACGGTACCTATCTGGATGTCAATAAATATGACAATGTACAAAAGTTGGCGCAACTCTCCGTAAAGATCTCTAACATCCTTCATGAAACGCAGAAAGAGAGAGGTTTAAGTGCCGGTTTTATAGGCAGTAAAGGTATCAAGTTCAATGTCCAGCTCAGTAAGCAACGTGAACTGACAGATCAGCAGGTTTCACTGTTTAAAAAGTATATAGAGCAAAACGATATCACTGATATCAGCGGTGTGCTTGCAAAAAATCTTCAAAGGATGCAGGAGTATATCGACAATCTTTCCAATCTGAGAAAACAGGTAGATGCTTTACAGATTACTCCTAAACAGATGATAGGTTCTTACTCTACTATGAACTCTGCATTTTTGGATGTCATCGCGACAATTGTCAAAAAGATAGGTGATGTACAGATTGGTAACGAACTAAACGGTTACTTGAGTTTCTTACAGGCAAAAGAGCGTATAGGTATAGAAAGAGCGGTTGGTACGGGTACATTGGCACAGGGAAGTTTTGAAGAGGGAATGCAAGCATATTTTATTAAGTTGATTGCGCAACAAGAAGCTTTTTTAAAATATTTTGAATACTATGCTCCTCATGAAGTCATTGCGGCGTATCGCAATATCGCTCAGGATCCGATTGTACAAAGCGTATCTCATATGGAAAATACATTGATGCATGCTTCCGGTATGCAAAGCATGAATATTCCCGCACAAAAATGGTTCAATAATATAACACACAAAATAAATAAATATAAAGAGGTTGAAAACTTACAGGCAAAACATATTCATCATACGGCAAAAACACTTTATGATCATGCCTGGTCTGGCTTGATGCTGTTTTTTATCTTGAATACGGTTATTTTCGTTGTCATTGGTGTTTTGACGAAGATGATGACAAAGCGTCTCTCAAAACAAGTAGAGAAGTTGCAGCAGGGATTGAAATTTTTCCTTTCTTATATTGCCAGAGAAAAAGATTATATCAAACCTATGAAGGTTGAGGGAAGTGACGAATTTGCACAGATGACAAAGATGATCAATGCCCAAATCAATAAGATTACCAAAATTATCGAGCAGGATAAAAAAGTCGTCAGTGAAATAGAAGATGTTGTTAGAAAAGTAAATAACGGATTTTTCGGAAACTCTGTCAAAGAGTCCGGAGCATCGGTGGAAGTCGAGCACTTACGTAACTCTCTCAATGAGATGCTCACTTCTACAAAAGAGAAGTTTTCTGCGTTGATTACGCTTTTAAACAGTTACAGTCAGGGGAAATTCGACTATGAAATTCCGCATGATAAAGTGAAAGGACTCAACGGTGATTTCGGTGCGGTGGTGACATCTGCCAAGCTTCTTGGAGATAATATTTCAGAACTTTTTGCCGTCATTCAAAATGCCGGCGGAAGTTTGAACAACAATACGAAAATTCTTTCCAAAACTTCCAGCTATCTGACAACATCCGCAAACGATCAATACGATGCGTTAAATCATACAACAGAAGTACTCAAACACATGAAAGAGACTACCAAAGAGAGTATTCAGGATATCCGTAAATCTTCGGAAATGGCGGATCAGCTTGCAAATACGTCTGAAAAAGGCTTGACTTTGGCTGCAAAAACTGCCGATGCTGCAGACGAGATCAATGCCAAAGTGGAAGCGATCGATGAAGCGATTACGATTATTGATCAGATCGCATTCCAGACCAATATCTTGTCTTTGAATGCTGCGGTTGAAGCGGCAACTGCAGGAGAAGCGGGTAAAGGATTCTCTGTCGTTGCACAGGAAGTAAGAAATCTTGCTACCAAAAGTGCGGAAGCGGCAGCAGAGATTAAGATGCTTGTTGAAAAGGCAAAAGAGAAGTCTATAGAGGGTAAAACGATCAGTGAAGAGATGATTGCCGGATATAACCATCTTAAAGATGAAATCCTTGCGACGAAAAATATCATTGAAACGGTAGAGTATAAAAGTGAAATTCAGGAAAAAGATATGAAACAGATTGACAACGCGGTCAATAAAATGAACGAAGTTATTTCTGAAAATATTAAAATTGCAACGGATATCGATAATCTTTCCAAAGATGTCACTTCACTCTCTGCAAATCTTTTCCATATTGTTTCGACTGCTTCGTTTAAAGAGGAGATTCGTGAGCAAGTGTGTGATGTCAAACTCAATGAAACGATTGCACAGATGAAACATAAACATTTGATGTTTAAATCGAAAATTCTTGAAAAATTGGATATCAATGTACGTTTTGACGTAACGCCTCCTACGCATTGTGATCTGGGTAGATGGATGCGTGAGCAGGAAGAAAAAGGGGTGAGCTTTACCAAAGTACCTGCCTGGAGTGTTTTGATCAATGAGCACAACAAGATCCATGCGCTGGCACAGGAGTATGTCAATAAAAACGCAGAAGGCGCACCGACAACACAACTAGAGGATATCGCAACACAGTTAGAGGGTGCGACGGTACATATCTTCAACAGTCTGGACGGTATCAAGCGTGCTTACTGTAACAGTAAAAAAGAGGGAAGAATCATCTCTTTGAAAAGAAGTAAAAGAGAGAACGCCGAAGTCTGATCGGCGCTCTTTTGACGTAACTATTGTATTTTCAAAAAACTCTTTAACGGAATATTTTTCAATATTTCGTCACTTGCATGCAGTTGTGGGTGAAAATACTCGCTTAATATATTCAGCGTCCCTTGTTGGATTGTTTTCGCACTTTTTGAAATGTCCGCTTTTTGTGTAAAGGCATTTGTAAAAAGGCTTCCCTGACTTGATGCCAGAGATTGTTCAAAATCCTGACAGGCGGCAAAATATAAAAAAGAACCGTTTAACGACGTATTTGGTACGGAGGCATTTTCTCCCGAAGTGTCGCGGAGCGTTTTTGGTGCGGGAATATATTTGACTTGCATATCGGAAGGGAGTGCCTGGTGTAAGATTTTATATGCGGTACCACTGTTACATGAATCAAAAATAATCAATTTTCTCGCATTGATATTGTTCAGTAAAAGGTTGATTTTATCGTCAATCAGAAAATGGTTCGTTTTGGAGTCGCTTAAGACGATGTATTCGTCTCTGCCGTCCACTTCGTCATGTGAGTTGTCCGGTGCGGAACTACCGTGACCGGAATAGTAGAGGATAAATACGTCTTCGGGTTTGAGTGTTTGTGCGTAAGTTTGCAGTTTTTGTTCGAAGTCAAGAGGGTTTTGTAACTCCTCCGTCTCAAATCCCCAGCTTTGAAACAGTTGTTTCGCTTTTGCAACATCAAGATCAATCCCGTTTAAATCGTTTACTTCTCCCTGATAGTCGCTGATACCAACGATTAGCGCTTTTTTTTGAAACTTCACACTCTCTTGGACAGGGGGCGGTTTCGGTTTACTGTGTTTATGGGAACAGCCGGATATAAAAAGTAGCGATAGTAGTGTAAAAAGCAGGATAAAAATATTTTTAAACGAGGACATATGAAATCCTTTTAATTAGTTAAAAATATTATATAGCTATTTGTATTTATATATTCTTAAAGTTATGCTTGCCTATTGACGTGTAGTTGCAAAAGGTAGTATAATTAGCACTAAAGTAAAGTTTTTAAGAGTATCGAATAATACGGAGGATAGAAATGGAAAAAGTAACACCGCAGGATTTATTGAAAATGGGGCTTGGTGCGATGTTTATCGCAAAAGAAAAAGTGGAAAAACTCATCGATGAGTCGATCAAACAGGGAGAGATCTCAAAAGAGCAGGGAGAAGAGTTCTTAACGAAGTTGAAAAAAGAGATCAGTGAAAAATCCGATGAAGCGGATAAAAAAATAAAAGAAGAGATTCACAAACAACTTAAAGAGTTAGGTTTGGCGACAAAAGAGGATATCGCTTCTTTAAGACGTGAAATTACCGCCCTTAAAAAGGCGATTGAAGAGAAAAAATAAGAAACTGCCATGCAGATATGGCAGACTTTCAGGCAGATAGAGCGCTATCAGCAAATAGCGACGATACTCTTACGTAACGGTTTTGATAACCTTATTGTAGCGCCGGAAGTCAAAAAACATATCCATATCCCTTTTACAAAACCCAAGGAGGAGATTTTAGCACAAATTCTTTCAACCCGTCCGGATCTCATCCTACTGGAGTTGGCAAATGCATTTTCCATGCTTCAGGATGAAGTTTCTCCCATCCCCTTTTCGCAAATAGAGCAAGTCTTTTCGGAAGAGTTCGGTAAACCTGTCGAAGCCGCTTTTTGAAGGTAGGTTGGAACTGGTTGCCTCCGCATCGCCGGGGCAGGTTTACAGAGGTGTATTGAAAGCTGCATACAATCTTCTCAAACTTGCCAAAATCAAAGATGAAAATATCAACACAGACGCTTTTTGCAAAGATATGGGAGATATCATTTCAACCTAATTTTTACGGTTCATTAAAAGATATCTCCATACAAAATATGCTTAATGACATGATATCGCTGATGAGCCGTTATCAAGTCTATTTCCGTGAAGACAACTACCTTCTTACAAAAGCGTTGATTACGATCGAAGGAGTGGGAAAACAGCTTGATCCCGCATTTAACGCTGCGGAAGAGATACGACCGTTTGTACTGCGTTTTTATAAAGAAAATCGTTCTTTAGGGGCATTTTTTTCCAAAGCGGGAGAAGTTCCGAAGGATATTTCCGACTTTGTGACCGATTTTCCGCAGGATATGCGCCAACTGGTGGAAAAGCTGAAAAACGGTACTTTCAAAATGGAGTTTGAGCACGTAGGATTAAATGCGCTGGAACACTCTATCGAAAAATCTTTTAATCGTCTTTCTATTGCAGTCATTATCGCAGCTTTTTTGATAGGTTCGTCATTATTGTCATTTGCAAAGTTGCCACCTTTGGTTTTCGGCGTGCCGGTATTTGGTCTGGTGGGTTTTACCATTGCGTTTTTAATGGGGATCGTTTTGATTTACTCCATCTGGAAGCGTGGGAAACTTTAGACTTTCTCCGCCTTTTGTCTGACATACTCCTTATGGAAAAATGCCATCCAGTATTTTGCGGTTTGTGGTTTGCAAAAGAGGTAGCCTTGTAGAAAGTCTAC
>Ga0256843_1003164_pt1 | contig 11576 bp, 11 predicted proteins | sample AlvinellametaG_FD_191572 | JGI IMG/M metagenome (GOLD analysis project Ga0256843, IMG submission 191572) | Pompeii worm associated microbial communities from hydrothermal vent at the East Pacific Rise, Pacific Ocean - Alvinella | ecosystem: Host-associated > Annelida > Integument > Unclassified ... | reverse complement strand
AATATCGTTTTACAGAGAGCTTTTTGAAATTCATCCATATCCAATAGCTTCAAATTTTTAAAAATATTGATACCATTATCCAATGGAGAACCATTCCAATTATAATATTGAGCTATTAAGAGGTATTTAAAGCTTGATAAAATCAAATCTATCCCAAAGCTTAGAAGTTTTCTTTTGATTGGGTCAAAAGATGGGGTAGAGTTTTACCCCATCTTTAGACAATAAAAGATTACGAACGCTTTGATGCTCGTTGACACTCTTTGACAAAATGAATGGCATTTTCTACGGGTACATCAGGCAAGATTCCATGACCGAGGTTAAAAATATGTCGTCCCTCTCGCATGGTCTTGGCCAAAGACTCAACACACTCCGTGGTTGCCTCTTTGCTGTAGAGTCGGCAGGGTTCCATGTTGCCTTGAAGGACATATTTATCTCCTAGTTTCTCTTTTGCCAGTGCCATGGGGGTTCCCCAGTCGACACCAAAGACATCAAAGTTTCCATAGACCAAATTCTGCTCGATAAACGATGCTACTCCTTTAGGGAACATAATAATGGGGGTATCGGGATATTTGGCTTTGAGGTGATCGGCAATTTCTACCATGTATTTCCAACTGAACTCATCGTATTTGCTTGGCTCAATCGCCGCCGCCCAACTATCAAAAATCTGTACCACATCCACGCCTGATTCAATCTGCTTCTCCATGTAATACTTGACCACCTCCGTGACCTTGGCTAAGATATTGTGCAGAAGTTCAGGATTGGAGTACATCATCTTTTTACAGACATTATAGGTCTTGGTTCCCTGCCCTTCGATCATATAGGTTGCCAATGTCCACGGTGCACCACAAAAACCAATCAAGGCTTTTTCATCACCTCGTGCATCCAACTCTTTTCGAAGCAGTTTAATGGTCTCATAAACATAGGTAAGCTTATTGGCTGCCTCTTCACCGCCGATGAGACGATCAAGATCCTCTTGCGTTTTGATGGGGTCGTGAAATTTTGGACCAAATCCTTTGATAAACTCTAGATCCATTCCCATCTCATCAGGGATTACTAAAATATCCGAAAATAAAATAGCCGCATCCACCCCTACGATATCCAGAGGCTGAAGGGTAACTTCAGCTGCTTTTTGGGGATCATGACAGAGGTTCAAAAAATTTCCCGCTTTGGCACGTACCTCCATGTATTCAGGCAAATATCGCCCTGCTTGTCGCATCATCCATACGGGGGTATAGGGTGTCTCTTTCCCGAGACACGCATCCACAAAAATTTTACTCATTAGTGTCCTACCTTACTTAAAAAGAATAATCCTACCGCCAACGAAGCAATCGAGAGTGCAAAATAGAGCATCTCCATGGGCGTAGTAAAACTCGTGTGCAATACCCTCTGAAAAAAGTTGACCACCAAAACCATTACAATTACTTTGGCAATTTTATCTTTGAGTTGATCAAGTGATGAGATTGCCAGAATCTGTCCATGCGATTCTGCCTCATCAATGTGCGAAATAAAGAGCTCATAGATACCAAAGGCAAAGATAAACATCACCACCGCAATCAGATAGAGATCCACTGCCCCGATAATCGATGCCACAATGTTCTCATGAAAATCCTCAGGGTGAGGATGAGCCAACAACCCATGATAAGCATAGCCCGCTACCCCAGCAATATCAAACGATGCCACCACAAAGAGAATCACCGCTCCAACCAGACCAAACACCACCGCCAAAATCACAATAAATCGACTTCGCCAGATGGTTCCCTCAAAGAGGCGTTCTAATTTTCCAAGCTCCTCTTTGTTTTTAATTTTTTTAAGCACTTTTGTCTCTTCTGACATCTTCTACTCCTCCTCTAATTTTATCCATTTTTGAGCAATACGCACCGCATTGGTCGCCGCACCCACACGTACCTGATCCGCAACCCCCCAAAGATGCAAGATATTGTCATCAAAAAGGTCTTTACGAATACGCCCGACATAGGTCTCATCCGTATCGGTGGCAATCTTTGGCATGGGGTAGATGCCATGCTCTAGATCATCCATTACCACCACATTCTCAAAGTTTTCAAGAGCTTGACGTGCCTCTTCTACGGAGACATTAACCCCCTCTTCAAAGGTAATCGTAATCGACTCTGAGTGCGAACGCAACACAGGCACTCGAACACAAGTTGCAGAGACCGCGAAGTTGGAGTGCATGATCTTGTTGGTCTCATTGACCATCTTCATCTCCTCTTTGGTGTATCCATTGGGCTGAGGAGCATCAATGTGGGGAATAACATTGAGTGCAATCTGATGGGCAAACGCTTCGACTTTACTCTCATCGAGTTTAAAGGCAAAGAAGTCTTGCATCTGACGCACCAACTCCTCCATGCCTGCTTTTCCTGCTCCTGAAGTGGCTTGATAGGTACTTACATCCACCCGCTTAATGCCCCAAAGATCATGCAACGGCTTGAGCAACTGCACCATCTGAATGGTCGAACAGTTAGGATTGGCAATAATCCCCGTCTCCTCCCAACGCACAATATCCTCAGGATTGACCTCAGGCACTACCAAAGGCACCTCCTCCATCATTCGAAAATGTGACGTATTATCGATCACCACCGCACCCGATTCAACCGCATACTTTGCATAGCGTGCCGAGATACTCCCACCTGCCGAGAAAAAGGCGATATCGATATCTCGCCCCATAAAGACCTCTTCGGTAAGCTCTTCAATACGGTACTGCTTCTCTTTGAACTCAATAATCTTACCCACAGAGTTCACACTAGCAAGTGGAAGTAACTCTCCCACAGGAAAGTCAACCTCCTCTAATACCCTAAAAAGCTCTTCACCAACAGCGCCACTTGCACCAACAACAGCCACATTATACTGCTTCAAATCTATCCTTTATCTTGAGGATTTCCCCCATTTTTATTATTTGTTGTTATTTTAACCAAAGAGCTGTGAGGATTGGCTTTTATCCGTGGGTTTAAAAAATTTTGAGACAAAAGTGGCGGGTTTGGTAATCCTATAAACTGCTCCAAAAAGTAGAAAACTCGAAAATACTTACCCTAAACAAACCTAATTTTTGTTAGAGTTTTAAAAATGTAACGATAAAAAGGAGTTCAATATGGTGATCGTCATACACGGTTTTGGAAGTGCCGGCAAAGGTAGAAAAGCAATGCTCTTTCGAGAATATTTTAAAGAACAAGGGGAATCCTGCATTGCTCCATCACTCTCTTATGTACCAGAGTTAGCCATGGATACGCTCGAACAATTGATTGAGTCGTGCAGGGACGAGAAAATAAGCCTAATTGGCTCCTCACTGGGTGGATATTATGCCATTTACCTAGCTGAAAAATATGGACTCAAAGCAGTACTCATCAACCCAGCAGTAGACTCCGCAAGAACACTTCGACGTGCTCTAGATATGGGAGACCAAGCCACAAACTACTACGACAACAGTACCTTCAGATGGAATAAAAAGCATGTAGAGATGCTCCAAAACTACAAAGTCAATACGATAAAAAATGGCACCTACCTACTACTCCTGCAAACAGGAGATGATACATTGGACTACCGAGAAGCTCTAGCCAAACTACCTAATGCCACAACCGTTGTCGAACAAGGCGGTACCCACCCTTTTGATGGAATAGAACGACACCTTGAGAGAATAAAAAACTTTATCGCATCATAGTCAATATACTAATGGTCGGCTAAAGCCGACCCTACATAGACCTATCTTTATCTTTACTTTAGAGTTATCGCTTCAAAAAATCCCTTGATCGTGATAAGCGTATCTCGATGCGTCGACGCTCTTTGTTGCTACCGCGTTGCATGGAGGCGATGTTGCCTGTCTCGTCGATGAATTGTCCTGCACTGTAGGGGCGGATGATCTGTATGTTACTTTTGCCCAAAAGGTGGGGCTTGAGAAACTCGACGACCGAGACGGCTCGTTTCATGCCAAGTTCCAAATTAGAAGAAGCAGGAATCTGATCAATATCGCACCCCTCAATCAAACAAGCATGCAGATCCCGATCAAAGCTTGCTCCTCGGCTTGCACCCGAGAAGGGTTGTGCATCGGTGTAGCCATAGACCTCGACAATATCGCACTTATGCTCTTGGGAGAAGCGTTTGATCTTCTCGACGACTGAGGCTAACTGCGATTGAAAAGTGGGATTAAGGGACGCTGAACTGCTCGCAAAAGAGTAACCATGTGCCTCATCGAGGACAATGAGTGGAGGTTGCTGATGCTCCTTAAGCTTGGCAAGGTAGAGCGAAGTGATAATAAAGAGCAGAATCATCACAATCATCAACACAATAAAGATCTCACTCTGCATGGTAGTATTTTCACGTTGCTTCATCTAGCTGTCCCGTTTGAGTTTGGCAAGGAAATCATCAATATCCTCGATCACCTTAGAAGCACTCGGAATACTTTTGGCAACATGGGTAAACTCATTGATCACCTTTTGACTCTGCTCCGTAAGACTCTCTAATGCAGATTCAGAGTGGTTAGAAAATCGCTTCATGCTACGAAGATGCCGGTCCCACTCTTTGGCGATCTGATTCATCTGGCTTAAGCCCGTATCAAAGGTATCGATTGACTTTTTAAAGACCCGATTGGCATCCTCAAGAGTATGCTCAAAATTCTTCTCAATGAGATGAAGCTCCCGTTCCATTTTCTCATGCAACTGCGTAAAACGTTTGGAGAGCTCTTCTATATCCTGATACGCCCCTTGGGCTACAGTATTAACCGTCGTCTCAAGTTGTGCGGAAGCGTTTGCAAGCTGGGATGAACTCTGTTCCATGTTCTCAACCCATCGCAAGCTACTCTGCTCGATCAAACGTGCGGAGCGTTCCACCTTTTGCGAGAGAAGCTCTAAGGCATTATTACTCTGCTCACTCGCTTCAAGCTTAAACCGATAACGATCCCGCTCCATCTCCTTGCCAAATGCCCAACCAATGATACTAGTAATCAGTGCCGAACCAATCGGAGCAATGATGCTATCAATGTGCTCAATCATCTCTGCCCCACCATATTTTGAGGTCATAATCAACGCCACTGAAGTACCAATAAGCGTGTGCAAATACCCCATTGTGGCGACACGATTGCCCACTTCGATATTATCATCGTGCTCTTTAAGAATTGCAAAGAAGCCCACCACCACCAAAATCAACATGTGCTGAATTCCAATGGCTAAAAAGAGTACATCCACGTACTTCTCAATCAGCCCAACCCCCAAATAGAGCCCAAGCATTAATCCCAATGAGACCACAAAACCAAACCACCAAATCACACTAAACAGCAACCGTATCACAATATCTTCTCCTTTTCTAATAACGCTTCAACTTTATCAAACTTCTGCCGTGCCAACAGCCGATAGATAGGTCGACTATCAAAGAGCCGTTGAGTACGTAATTGATCCATCTCTCGTAAATAGGTAATTACCCGATTCAACAATGCGCCATCCACTACATATCGCTCATCCAAACGATCCTCTAGATCCACCCCAAAGTTCATCACAAAATCATAAAAGACATCCAGCGGACCCTGCTCTTGTAACCGATGCACGCAGATCTCAGGTACGTACTCCACGCCAATATGAGCAAAAAGCTCGATCAATAACGCTTGTGATAACTGAGGAAAATGATCAACCGATGAATCACCTTTGGAAGAAAGGTGACGGGGTAATCGACCATAAAAGGGTTGCTTACTGGTCTTAGTAGGAATGTAGGAAGTGGGTGGGCGATGAGGATCACCATAGTTCAAGCTCTTAAGCTTCTCAACGAGAAGCCTTTTGACGCTCTTTTTTAAATGCTTAATATTCATAAGGGCGAATTATACCCAATGCTTATGAATTCAATGTAAAAAAATAGGCTTAACTCCTAAAGATGAGCCAAAGGTAAGCAAAATGCTACGACTCATCCCCTTCGACCATCTCTTCATTGACGACATCGGGCTCTTCTGCCTCCTCCTTGGGGCACTTTGCCATGCTCACAACAATATCTTTTTTATCCACATTAACCACTTTGACCCCTGAGGTATTACGCCCTGCTTTACGAATGCTCTGCATATCGACACGAATCATCTTTCCAATACTTGTGAGGCACATCAGATCTTTGTCATCTTCGACCAAGACCACACCAACCACATCACCTGTTTTGGAGCTAAGTTTCATTGAGATTACCCCTTTACCCGCACGGCTCTGCTCACGGTACTCCGAAGCGGTGGTGCGTTTACCAATCCCCTTTTCACTGAGCATCAAGAGTTCAGACTCCTCATTGGCAATGGTGGTCGCTCCACAGACAAAATCTCCTTCGATTTTAAACTTAATCGCCGTCACCCCACGAGCAACCCGTCCAATCTCTCGAGCATCTTCGACCTTGAAGCGAATACATAACCCCTTTTTGGTTACCACAAAAAGCCATTTGGTCTCAGGCATTACAATCTTTGCCGTGACAATCTTATCATCCTCATCGAGATTAATCGCACGCACCCCATTGGCACGAATATTTGAGTACTCTTTGAGGTTGGTTCGCTTCACAATACCATTGGCAGTAAAGAATACCAATCCTTTGTCCTCATTAAAGTCTGTTGTGGGAATAATTGACATAATCTTCTCATCTTGACGCAGGCTAATGAGATTGACCACCGCTTTTCCTTTGGCGGTTCGACTCCCTTCAGGAATACGGTAGACTTTGAGCCAGTAGAGCTGTCCCATATCCGTAACAAACATCAAGGTATCGTGCGTACTTGAGATAAAAAACTGCTCAATAAAATCATCATCATGCGTGGTTACGGCAATTTTTCCTTTGCCCCCACGCTTTTGCTTCTCGTACTGCTTGACAGGTACCCGCTTGATGTAACCTCGGTGCGTGATGGTAACCACCATGGGCTCATTGGGGATGAGATCTTCAATATCAATATCATCATAATCGTCCACAATCTCCGTGCGTCGTTCACTCTTGAAGTTTGCTCCAATCTCTCGCAACTCATCAGCAATGATGCCATTGAGGATCGCTTCACTTTTTAGAATCGACTCAAGATAGGTGATCAATTCATAGAGATCATTGAGCTCATTTTCAATCTTCTCTCGCTCCAACCCTGTCAAACGTCGAAGCTTCATCTCCAAAATAGCACTCGCTTGTACCTCTGAGAGGGCAAAATTCTCCATCAACGCTCCCCGTGCCCGCTCGGAATCCTCACTCTCTCGAATAATACGAATCACCGCATTGATATTGTCCACCGCAATCTTAAGTCCCTCAAGAAGGTGGGCTCTTGCTCGGGCTTTTTCAAGCTCAAAAATGGTTCGACGGATAATCACGGTCTTACGGTGACGCAAAAAGAGCTCTAGCAACTCACGCAGGGTAAAGACCTTGGGCTCTTTGTTGGCAATGGCGAGCATAATGATCCCAAACGTCACCTGCATCTGGGTACTCTTAAAGAGATTATTGAGGATAATATCGCTCATGGCATCCTTTTTTAACTCAATAACAATACGCATCCCCTCTCGATCCGACTCATCTCGAATCTCAGCAATTCCTTCGATCTGTTTTTCCCGAACCAATTGAGCGATGCTCTCAATCAAACGAGACTTATTGACCTGATAGGGGAGCTCATCGACCACAATGACCTCGCGGTTTTTCTTCTCTTCAATATGGGTCTTGGCACGCACCTTGATCCGCCCTCGTCCGGTGGTATACGCATCGGTAATCCCCTTCTTTCCAAAGATAATTCCACCGGTAGGGAAATCTGGTCCCTTAATGATCTCTAAAAGATCGCGATCTTCACAATTAGGATTCTCTATCATGTGTAAAAGGGCATCCACAAGCTCATTCAATCGGTGCGGAGGAATATTGGTTGCCATCCCTACGGCAATCCCACTCGATCCATTGAGTAAAAGATTGGGCACGCGTGAAGGCAGTACATCTGGCTCGCTCATCGAATCATCGTAGTTGGGGATAAAGTCTACCGTATCCTTATCAATATCACGCAATAGCTCTTCAGAGAGCTTGGTCATACGGGCTTCAGTATACCGCATCGCAGCCGCATTGTCGCCATCAACCGAACCGAAGTTCCCCTGACCATCAATCAAAGGGGCACGAAGAGAGAACTCCTGAGCCATCCGCACCAACGCATCGTAGACTGAGTTGTCCCCATGAGGGTGATACTTACCGATCACATCCCCCACAATTCTCGCTGATTTTTTATAAGGACTTCGATGAGAGAGATTCAACTCATTCATCGCGTAGAGTATTCGTCGATGAACCGGTTTCAACCCATCCCGTGCATCGGGCAAGGCACGCCCTACAATAACGGACATGGAGTAGTCAAGATAGGACCCTCGCATGCTATCTTCTATCTTCACCTCTTTGATGTCTTGATTTTGCTCCAACAGATCGCTCATTAAATCCCTTTGTAATAAATATTAAGATATAAATTCTGGGAATATTATAGCGAAAAGGGCTTAAGGATCCGGTGTTATCTTTTGTTAGGGAAGATTCACAATTTTTGTGATTTTAAAGAGCAAACATAAATAAACAAATATAATATCTTATCCGTTAAGATAAAAACTGATTGGGAATACTCTAAAGGAGAAAGTAAATGGCGGACAGTGAGAGATTCGAACTCTCGGTACCCTTACGAGTACGCATCCTTAGCAGGGATGTGGTTTCAGCCAGCTCACCCAACTGTCCATGTCTTTGTGGAGTGAGATTATAGGGAAAATAAGCTTAAAGAAATATAAAATAAGTAATTTTTTCTCTATAATTTCACATTTTTACTCCAAAGCATCCGCAACGTTGGTATAGAGTTGCATCAACTCCAGTTGTGCGTCTAGCTTATAGATTGCTTGATCAATTTGACGAATCTTAAGCGTATTGGCAACAATTTCACTGTCCAATGGGGTCTTGTCTCCCAACGCTTCAAGCTCTTGGGTGGTTGTAAGCATACTTTGATAGTGCGCTTCATCCTCTTTGGAGAGGGCAATCTTTTGATCAATAATCTGCAATCTCTTCTGAATGAGACGAAACTTATTTCGAATGCTCTTTTGTTTCTCATCTTGAGCAATTTTAGCATTGAGATAATCAATTTTCGCGCTTTGAATATCATGAAACGTGTTCACATTAATGGGCAAAGAGACCTTAAAACCATAGGTATAATAGGCACGATTAAGAGAACTGTTGGGTTGCACAAAGAGAGGATTTAGATCCTCATTGACGTACCGCCCCGTAATTGAAATCTCCGGAAGATACTTAGAAAAAATCATGTACTGATTATGATCCTTCTCCTCCACCCGTGATGCTTCTCGTTGCAGTTCCAATTGATTGTTCAAATAACGCTCTTCATCAATCATATCAAAGTGAGGCAACGCAATACGCCATGGATCCTCATCACTTAGCAAGGAAAAATCATTCTCTAACTTGGTAATGCTCAACCCAAGATCCAGTTGGGCGGTGCGATCTTGATTGTATTTCAAAAGGGCTTGATCATAAAGGGTACGGTTGGTTACCCCCGCTTCATAACTCTCTTTTTGAATCGCAATATCAAGCATATCGTTCTGAATGGTCAACTCAAGCTTTTTGAGCTGGTAGCGTGATTTTTCCAAATTGTATAAAATCTCTAACGCTTGAGCAATCTGTTGACGCTTTTGAATCTCAATATCTAACCCCTCAGCTCTTCCCCGTGCTTTGGCATATTTAATTGCTGAGAGGATCCCTCCCATTTTAAAAATGGGCTGATCCACAGCAATCATAAATTGTCCACTTCCTAACGTCTCCCCAAACTGTGTGGAGTAACTCTTGGAGTACTGCAAGACAACGGGATTGATCCATGAGTTTTCTAGTGTTTTGCTTTGCTGTTGCGTCTGTTCCTGTTGATAACGAAAAAGTGCCTCTCTGTCCAAAGAGAGGAGACTACTAAGCTCTCCGGATCCATAAAGCCACGAGAGCCCTAGACTACATAGAAGCGAGAGCTTGTTCAAAACGTCTAAAGCCTTCATCAATCTCCTCAATGCTAATGGTCAACGAAGGAAGGAACCGTACCGTATTACGTCCTGCGGGCAATACAATCAAACGATATTCCATGCTCTTAGCCAGAATCGCTTTCATGGTATCGTTGTCCTTGACTCGTAGCCCCCGCATCAATCCTAAGCCCACCTCTTCATCAAACAGATGGGTATATTTTTGGGCAATCTCTTTGAGCTTCATGGTAAAATACGCCATGGTCTCCGTTAGTTGTCCAGAGTTGGCTAGATCACTTAAGACCTCCAAAACTGCCAATCCCGCACGACTGCTTAGATAATTTCCTCCAAAAGTACTGCCGTGATCACCCGCAGAGAGAATATCTTTATGCTTGGTCATCACCGCACCAATAGGAACCCCACCTCCTAGCCCTTTTGCCATGGTAATAATATCGGGCTCAATCTCATAGACATTGCTTGCAAGCATCTTTCCGGTACGGTAGATTCCGGTTTGTACCTCATCGACAATCAGTAAAACCCCCTGCTCTTTTAGGTGCTTTGCTAGCGTTTGAATCGCCTTTTTATCAAAGGGCTGAACCCCCCCTTCTCCTTGTACTAGCTCGATCATCACTGCCACGGTCTCATCATCCAAGGCATCATAGACCGCATCTAATCCATCAACATACGAGAATCCAGCTGGATAGGGGGAAAAGTTAGGGGTATGAAAACTCTCTTGCCCCGTGGCTTTGACCGTGGTAATGGTACGCCCATGAAAAGAGTGTGCCAGCGTAATGACCTTGTAGCGTTTTTTCTCAAATTGGGTCTCCCCATACTTACGGGCAATCTTGATCGCCCCTTCATTCGCTTCAGCTCCTGAGTTGGCAAAAAAGATCGCCCCATCATACCCTGCCAGATTACAGATGCGCTGAGCCAACTTGGCTTGTGGTTCAATGATCTGCAAATTGGAGATATGAATAATCTTTGCTACTTGATCCTGTAAAGCAGTAACCAGCGTGGGATTGTTGTGCCCTACGGAGTTGACGGCAATACCAGAGGCAAAATCAATATACTCCTCTCCTTGGTCGTCAAAAAGAGTTGACCCCTCTCCCCGCACAAAATTGGTGTAGTCTCGGTTATAGGTCTGTAGCCCATACTGCTTATCTAACGCTTCTAATGTCATTACTTTTGATCCCTTTTATTTTTATATACTTTTTTTGCTGTCTTCATGGAGATGATCCCATGCCAATTTTCCACCACCCAAAAGATGAAAGTGAAGATGGTGAATCTCTTGTCCTCCATCATCTCCATTATTGGTAATCAGACGATATCCACTTTTATCTAAGCCTAAAAGTGTAGCAACCTCTTGAATAAATGGCGTAGCTTCTGCCATCATCTCGGCACTTACTTCCTGAAAACAATCGACATGCTCTTTGGGAATAATCAAGATATGAACAGGAGCTTTGGGGTAGAGATCATGAAAGGCGATAAAGTTTTCATTTTCTAGAACTTTATTGCTAGGAATCTCTCCTGCAACGATCTTACAAAAAATACACATTAAAATTTCCTTTATTAAAAATTTTTGAAAGATTATATCACATTCAATCCCACTATTTAGTATATTTTTGCTAAAATCCCACAAAA
>Ga0256843_1003163_pt1 | contig 11578 bp, 13 predicted proteins | sample AlvinellametaG_FD_191572 | JGI IMG/M metagenome (GOLD analysis project Ga0256843, IMG submission 191572) | Pompeii worm associated microbial communities from hydrothermal vent at the East Pacific Rise, Pacific Ocean - Alvinella | ecosystem: Host-associated > Annelida > Integument > Unclassified ... | reverse complement strand
TTAGAAACAATTCAAGTGCCGATGCCATAGAAGCTATGCTTAGGGAAAAAGGGATTGAGTGTAAAAGAAGAGGGGGAAACAGTTTTTTTGATAGCCGTGAGATAAAAGTTACGCTTGATATGCTGACATTTCTTATAAATCCTAAGGACATAATGTCTTTTATTCATATTTTTGAATATGCCAAAGGTGTCGGAAGTGCTATTGCCTCTGAGATATTTGAAGCGTTGATGACGCTTGGGGATGGTGATGCGATTAAGGGATTTTTAAATCCTGACACTTCTAAAAAAGTCTTTACGAAAAAAAGAACCTCTTATCAACTAGGGCTTTTTGATGATTTTGTCACACTTGGGAGTGTAAGTAAGTTTAAAGATTTGGGGTTTGAAGAGGAGTTTTTAAGCAATCCTATATTAAGACATCCAAAACTCTCAACAGAAGGTGCCGAGTTTTTGCATGAGTTTTATCTGTTTTTGAAAAAAATCCGCCGCTTTAAAAACCCACAAGCGATATTTAACGAACTGATAAACTCAAAAGTCTTTGAATACATCAAACTTCATCTTGCGCGAGAGAGAAGCAAAGACAAAAACGGACGCGTTGATGAAGAGAGATTTGAAGAAGCAAAGGAAAAAATCCAAAACAAAGTAAAAATTTTGGGAAATCTTCTTAGAAACTATTCAGACCTTGAAAGATTCCTAAACGCAATGGTTCTTGGTGCAAACGAAATGAGTGAGGGTAAAGGTGTAAATCTCCTCACAGTACATGCAAGTAAAGGGCTTGAATTTAAAGAAGTATATATCGTGGATATGATGGAAGGGAGATTTCCAAATATCAAGCTAAGTAAGCCCGCAGGTGGGATTGAAGAGGAAAGAAGACTCTTTTACGTAGCAGTAACTAGGGCAAAAGATAAACTATATTTTGCTCTTGCAAAACATGACAGAATCAAAAACATTACTTATGAACCAAGCAGGTTTTTGAAAGAGGCAGGGTATAACATTAGTTAATAGTGAAAAATGAAAAAGGAAAAATTATAAAACGTGTATGGTGAAATATTGAAATTGTGAAATTGAAAAAGCGGGAAAGGTGGAAAAGAAAAAAAGAGATAAGGTAAGATGGTGAAATTGTGATAAAATTCGGTCCAAAAAAGGACTAAATTGTCAAAAAACTACAAAGAAAACAACATAAAAAACATATTGCACGGATTTTTTTTAGCCGTTGCGATGAGTGTGGCGGACCCTTCTACCATTTTGCCTCTTATTGTTCATCACTTTAGTGAAAGCGTAATACTTGTAGGTGTGTTTGCTTCGCTTTTAAGAGGCGGGGCGATAGCCGTGCAGCTTTTTGCCGCATTTTACGCTCAAAGCTACAAAAAAGTTATGCCTTATTTAAAAAGAGTCTTTTTAGCAAGGTTTCTAAGCTGGCTGGCAATTGGTCTTGCGATACTCTTTATCGGTGATAAAAATCCGACTTTAACACTTATCGTATTTGGAATAGGGCTGTTTATTTTTAGTTTTTCGGCTGGATTTGGAAGTATCTATTTTAGTGAGATAATTGCAAAGATTTTTGATAAAAAAGAGCGCGGAAAATCAATGGCAAACAGACAGTTTTTCGCGGCTCTTGGAGCTATTATAAGCGGGGGAATTGCCGGATGGGTGCTAAGTGAGTTTGAGCCTCCAAAAAGTTATGCGTACCTTTTTATTATTAGTAGTTTTTTACTAGGAATTGGGCTATTTGCCTTTTCTACGATAAAAGAGCCTGTAAAAGAAAACGTAAGAATTAAAGAAAAAAGTTTTATTGAATTTTTAAAAAACGCCTTCAAATTCCTAAAAGAAGACAAAGCCCTTCAAATTCAAATTTTAACGATTCTTTTTAGTTATTCGTATCTTTTTGCTTTTCCTTTTGTAATTTTAAAGGCAAATCAGACTATTCACTTAACAGGTTGGCTAATTGGTGGATTTGTAACCATTCAGATGCTAGGAGCGCTTCTTGGAAATTTAGTGTGGAAAAAACTTGCCCCAAGATATAAATTAATAATTATGCTTGCTTATTTTTCTATGATTTTGGCATTTATTATTGCTTATTTTGCAAACAACGCTTTTATGTATTTTGCGGTATTTTTCCTAATCGGTTTTGCGATGGACGGGTTTAAGATTGCCGGGATGAATTTGCTTTTTGAAATCGCTCCTGAAGATAAAAGACCGATTTACGTAGCCCTTCAAAACAACTTAACTTCAATTGGGCTATTTTTTGCGATTCCAGGCGGGTTTATTTTAAAATATTTCGGATATGACGTACTTTATATCTTTACGATTGTAATGCTATTAATCGGGCTTTATTTTGCTACAAGGTTAAAAGCGGAGGATTAATCCCATCCTCCTCTAAATCCTCTACCGTATCCAAAACCTCTACCAAATCCGCGGCCTCTGCCAAATCCACGGCCAAAACCGCGCCCGCCAAAGCCTTGGCCTCTACCAAAGCCTCTGGCGTATCCAAATCTTTTGCCATAGCCATATCCATCAAATTCTGTGTCTTGAATTTCAACTTCTTCTAATTCGTCTATATGTTTAATAGCCTCCTCAATCTCTTTTATATCACTAACCATTGGTCTGATACCTTCAAACGCTAAATTTTTAATCATTCCATCACCAAATTCGTGTGCTACAAATACATCAACTCCCGCTTCTTTAAGAAGAGTTGGCACAACTCTTCCAGTACCTAAGCCTCTGCTTCCTTCAGGAAGTTCTTTTAGATTGATATGTTCTTCGTTTACTTTTTTTAGTACAGGATTTTCGATGTAAAATCTTTCACCTGTATTTGTATCAATAATCAAAAACCCTTTTGCAAGTCCTATGTGTTTTGCAATTGTTCTTTGATTGTTTGTAGGAAATGCTACTCTCATTTTCTCCTCCTTAAAAGTTTTTTTTGATTTCGATTGCTTTGCCGTTAATTATCGCATCGGCGATTTTTGCCCTGGCTTCTTTTAGTATTCTACTAATTGTTGGGCGTGAGACTCCCATTTCTTTTGCTACGTCTTCTTGGTACAGACCTTCATAGTCCATAAGTCTGATTGCTTCAAGCTCGTCTTCATTTAAATATACTCTTTCAATTGAGTGAGCCGGTATCCCGCAAGGCTTGAAACATACTCTTTCAAAATTTCCCCTGATTCTTCTTCTTATGCGTCTAGGCATTTAGACTCCTTTGAACATATGTCAATATAATTATAAATCTTTTTTTGTCATATGTCAAGAAAATATATGAACATTTTTTTATAATTTTTTGTTATAACATCCATAAATTAAACTTATTTGTGCTATACTTCCAAAAAATTAAGGAGGGGTTATGCGTAGATTAGAATATTTCCCCGTACAACTATTTGCAGTAATTATGGGATTTTCAGGTCTGACTATCGTATTTGCCAAGGCATATCACTTTTTAAACTTTCCATATTATCTTTATTTGCTGTTTTTAGCAATTGACGTTGCCTTGTTTTTTGTAATTTTTAGCGCGTATATTCTTAAATGGATAAAATACCCAGAGGCCGTGCAAAAAGAGTTTTCCCATCCTATCAAAAGTTCGTTTGGAGCCGCTATTTCAATTAGCTTTTTATTAATTTCAATTGCAATGAGCGATTTTGCGCCTCCTGTTGCCATAACTTTTTGGTTTGTAGGTGCATTGCTTCATCTCTTTTTTACATATAAAGTAATAAAATTTTGGATAGAACACGACAAACTTGACGTAAAACACATCAATCCCGCATGGTTTATCCCGATTGTCGGTAACGTACTAGTGCCTGTTGTGGGAGTTGATGTTTGCGATGAAGTTTTGAATCATTTTTATTTCAGTATCGGGATATTTTTCTGGATTGTGCTTTTTACAATAGTAATGTATAGGATGATATTCCATTTACCCCTTGGAAAAAGGCTTATTCCAACGTTTTTTATTCTTATAGCACCTCCCGCTGTGGGATTCATTAGTTATTTTAGAATAACTTTTGGGTTAATTGATTTTTTTAGTCTGTTTTTGTATTTGATAGCTTTGTTTATTTTTGTGTTGCTTTTAATCATGTTTAAAAACTTTTTAAAGTTACAATTTTTTATTTCTTGGTGGGCATATACGTTCCCGCTTGCTGCTATGACGATTGCCACTATTTTAATTGATAGCGTATATCATAAGTGGTATATTAAATGGTTTGCGCTAATTATGATAGCCTTAACAACTCTAGTAGTTGCTTATGTAAGCTATAAAACATATTTAGCAATCAAAAACAAAAAAATCTGTGTACCTGAGGAGGAGTAAAATGAAAAGAAGTATAATCGGCGGAATAATTTTGGGATTTGTGGCTGCTTTGTTTATAATTCCATTAATGTTTAAAATTGCGGCTCAGGATATGCTATTTAAGCAGGTAAAGAGTCCGTACGATTTTGATAAGACGGTTGAAGTGTTGGTAAATAGAATCAACTCACAACCTGGCTGGCATGTAGTGAGTGTAATTAACCAGGAAGAAGAGATTAAAAAATATGGCGGGCCTGACGTTGGGCCAGTTAAAATTATTAAGTTTTGTAATGCAAAATATGCCGGCGAAATGTTAAAAAACGACGAAACTAAATTTATGGCGGTTAAAATGCCGCTAAGCATGGCTGTATATGAGGATTCTCAAGGTAGGGTGTATATTTCTCTTATGAACGGATATCTTTTAACAAGAATGTTAAGCTTAACACCTGAATCAAAAATCATGGAAAAAGTCGTAAGAGACATTCAGTCAATTCTTGGATTTTTACATTTTAGATATACGATATTTTAAGGAGTTTTAATGGCAAAGAAGGTTTTAGTATTAGGAGGCGGGTTTGCCGCACTTGAGAGCGCTATTTGGCTAAAAAAATACGGATTTGACGTAACGGTAATAACAAACAGAGAGTATATGTATGTTTATCCTATATCTATTTGGATTCCAACTGGAGAATACAAATTTGAAGATTGTATTATTGATTGGAAGGAGCTAAGCAAAGTTCACGGATTTGAGGTAAAATTTAAAAAAATTACAAAAATAGATATTCAAAACAAACAAATACATTGCGAAAACGAAGAGAAAAATTGTGATTTTGATTATTTGATTATTGCAATAGGGGCTGAGAAAGTAAAACACAAAGGAAGCGAGCATTTCCTCTCAATCTGCGGAGCTCCTGAAGAATCTGTTAAAATCAAAGAAAAGTTAGACGAACTTATTAAAAGAGGGCATGGAAAGCTTGCATTTGGATTTGGCGGTAACCCTAAAGATCCTAGTAACGTAAGAGGTGGACCTGCGTTTGAGGTTATGTTTAACGTACACAATAAACTAAAAAAACTAGGCTTAAGAGATAAGTTTGAAATCACTTTCTTTGCCCCTATGCCAAAGCCTGGAGCTAGAATGGGGCATAAGGCGCTTGAGATAATGGATAAATGGTTTGAGAGACTTAACATCAAACAAATCAAAGGCAAAAAAATCACTGAATTCGTAGAAGATGGGGTGATTTTTGAAGATGGAAATAAATTGGAAAGTGACCTTACTATGTTTATTCCTGCCGGAAACGGTCCTAGTCTATTTAAAGATACAGGCCTTCCGCTAAATGAAGCCGGGTTTATTAAAATCAACGAATACTGCGAAGTAATGCACGATTTTGACGAAACTAGCTCAGATAAATTCCCGATATTTGCAATAGGTGACAGTGCCGCAATCGACGGACCAGACTGGAGAGCAAAACAGGGACACTTAGCCGAAGTTATGGCAAGAGTAGTGGCATACAACATCAAAATGATGGAAGAAGGCAAAGAAGCCAGAAAAGAGTATATCTCTCATATAAATATCTTATGTCTAATGGATAGCGGAGATGGAGCTGCTTTTGTATACAGGGACAACAAAAGAGCGATATTAATTCCTCTTCCAATTATCGGACACTGGATGAAAAAAGGGTGGGGCTGGTATTTTAAAAACTCAAAACTCAACAAAATCCCAAGAATCCCTGGAATGTAATTTGGTATAATTTTTCAAAAGGGCTTTTGCCCTTATAAACATCAAAAGTGTCAGGGATTATTATGGAGCTTGTTTATTTATGGATAGAAAAATATAAAAATATTGAACGACAGGGATTTACTTTTTCTCCAAGATTTAAATGTGAATTTAAGCCAAAATATAACGAAAAAGATGAGTTAATACCTGAAGAAAGCGAACTTGTTATAGAAGAGAAAAAAGATTATGTTAATATATTTCCCGATAATATCAATGTAACGGCTATAGTGGGAAAGAACGGAGCAGGGAAGAGTAATATAATTAAAGCTATTTATGAATTGATATTTTTATATTTTAATAAAGATAAAAAAAATTTTTATTGGGAATCTGATATTGAAGATATATATACTCATGAAACTATTGTGATATCTTTAATATCTATGACTGAAGAAAAAAACTCTTTTTTTTTAATATTACATTTTGAAAATAAATTTTATAAAATTGATTCTGAAGAAATAAAGAACTATTTACAACGAAATGATTTAAATGTTTTAGGATTGAAAAATAACATACATTTTGAATTTAATATAAAAAGTAATAAAAATATTGAAAATTTTAATGATATTATAGATAGTTTTTTCATTTATTATAATTTCAGTATCGATACTTGGGATGAAAAGTTGTTTCAATGGCAAGAATATTTATATCATAGAAAAGATAATTATGAGCTTCCATTATTAATTGAACCTTATAAAAAAAACAAAAAAATTGATATTGATTTATTAATGCATATAAATGAACAAAGAATTTTATTATTTTATTCTTTTTATAAAGATAAATTAATTAAATATAATGTAACAAACTTTTTTAATCCTAACCAAATTAGATTTGAATATGCAAAAGCATATACACCACATAAAGATGAATTATTATATAAAAATGCTAAATTACTTTCAGAAGCTCAATATAATAATTATAAACTTTTAATTAAATATATCAATTTAAAGAATACCTTTTTAGGTAATGAAAAGAATAAATCTTTTTTTCCTAAAGATGAGATAAAAGAAATAATTATTTCTTTTTATTCAATGAAAAAATATAAAGAGTTAAATTTATTGTATATACTTTTTAAAATGATAGAAAAAAAACAATATTTAGAGAAAATCGCTGACAGAATTGATTATTTTGAGCAAAAGCTGAAAAAAATAAAAAATGATTATGAAAATAATTTTGAAAAATTAATTAATGAATTTGAAGATTTTATAAATTCAAATAATTTTGATTTCATTTACAAAGATTATTATAATCTTTTAAAGTTGAGAATTGCAATTAATTTTCATAAAAAATTGTTGTATAGTAAATTGCCGAATAATGTTAATAAGATTGATATAAATAAGATACCAAAAGATGATATTGTTAATTTTTTTCCTGGTTGGCTTGAAGTTCATTTTTATGAAAATGAAAAATCATTAAATTCTTTAAGTACAGGAGAGAAATATAAGTTTTTATTTATAATTGGTTTATTGTATCAATTATCTAATATAAATAAAGTTGATAAATACAAATCAATATACTTAATTCTAGATGAACTTGAATTGGGATTACATCCAGAATGGCAAAAAAACTTTATAAATAATTTACTTTTTTCCCTTAATTCTTTTAAAGAATATGGAAAATTTGAGAAAAAACTCAATTTTATTTTACTTACCCACTCCCCATTTATTCTCTCAGACATTCCAAAAGAAAATATTATTTTTATGAAAAATGGTAAAAATGTAAGCGATGAAGTTGAGATTGAGACATTTGGCGCGAATATTCATACTCTTTTGACTCATGGGTTTTTTATGGAAGATGGGCTTATGGGTGAGTATGCGAAAAAGAAAATTAATGATGTGATTAATTACATAAGAGCTAAAAAAGATGAAAAAAAATTACAAACTTCTATAAAAGATGACAAAGAAGCAGAATATATAATTAATTCGATAGGAGAACCTTTCTTAAGAGAAAAATTAAGAAAAATGTTATATTCAACAATTGAAAATGAAGAAGAAAGAATAAAAAAGCAAATAAAAGATTTAGAAAAAAAATTAGAAAAGTTAAAGAGTAAAAAATGATTCCTTTAAAAATTCAAGATGAATCAATAGTTTCTGATTTCGTAGAAAAATATTCTGAGAATGTATATGATAGGATACAAAATATTTTAAATAATGGTATTCCATATTTTAAAAATAAAAAGAAGAAATTTAGGCGTCTTACAAATAAGCAAAAAAAAACAATAAAAGAATTATTTACTGAAGAAAAAATTAAAAATTTAATGAGTTTAACTCCAAAAGAAATGATTGATGAAATTACAGAATTAAAAAAAGAGTATAAAGAATTGCATAACAAGAATTCCTTGGTTTATCAAGCTGTTTATAATGCATTTGTTAGTTACACTTATGAAAAAAAATTTAATAAATTTGATTTTATTAAGTCGCTTGATATTAAAACTTGCCCTTATTGTAATAGAAATTATATTTATGCTTTGGATAAAAATAAAAAAGTTAAACCTCAAATAGATCATTTTTATCCTAAACATATTTATCCTTATCTAGGTATGAGTTTTTATAACTTAATTCCTTCTTGTGCTGAGTGTAACGGATTCAATTCAAAAGGTAAAATTGATTCTTTCGAAGTAGGGTTAAAAAATCCTTATGAAATAAAATATGATGATTTTAAATTTAATTTTGATATTTCTTCTATCAATATCGTTAATTCTAAAATCGATGAAAATAGTATAAAAACTTTTTTTGATAAAAAACTTGAGGCTAATGATAAAATTTTTAATTTAGAGATTTTATATGAAGAACATCGGGATATTATTATTGAGTTGTATCAAAAATCAAAGTTAATATATCCTGATGATTTTTTTGTATCTTTAGAAAAAGATATTGGAATATCACTAACTAAAGAAGAAATTTATAAATTAAAAACATGTGGGTATTTTAATAATGAAGATTTACACAAACGCCCACTCTCTAAACTCATAAAAGACATATCTGAAGAGCTTGGACTTATTTAAGCTCTAAGTCTTTTATGTTTCTTTCATGAGTAATTTTATATTTTATTCCATAAACTTCAAGATTATCAAGTAATCCTTCGCCAAGATGCATGGCGATAAGTAAATCAACCCCTTTTTCTTTAAGAAGAGGGGGCAATATTTGTCCGGTTTGCAATCCGTTTTCTCCACAGTTTCTTTTTTTGATGTGTTCTTTTTTTACTCTCTCAAAAATTGGATTTTCAAGTAGCTCAGTTTCGTTTGTTTCAGTATCAATTATCATTAGATATTTGCAAAAAGGAATATATTCGCAAAGTGTTTTTTGGTTTGATGTAGGAATTGCTACTTTCATAATATTTTCTCCAGTTCTTCTTTTAGTTTGTTGCTAGCAACCGTTGCTTTGTCGTTGAGGAATATATCGGTAATTGAGTTTGTGTAGTTAGATGGTTCTATGTTTATTTCGATTATTTTTGCTCCGTTTTGTTTGGCAAGTATTGGTAGCTGGCTTGCAGGCATAATTTCTCCCGTCGTTCCTATTACAAGCACACAGTCCGTGTTTTCGCACATTCTAATGGACTCTTCTAAGGCTTCAGTAGGAATAGGCTCACCAAAAAATACGAAATCAGGTTTTAGAATACCTTGGCATTCAGGGCATAGAGGCGGCAAAGTATCAAGTGAGATGGTATTAGATGGAAATTTTCTTTTGCAAGAAGTACACTCAAGCTTGCTAGCCGTACCATGAAACTCGATAACTTTTTTGCTACCTGCCGCTTGGTGGAGGTTGTCGATGTTTTGGGTGATTATTCCTTTTAGTTTTCCAATGTTTTCTAGCCAGGCTAAAAACTTATGGGCGTCGTTTGGCTGAGTGTTTCCCATGTAGTCGTAAAATATTTCTTTAATATATTTCCATGAAGTTTCGGGATTGCTCATAAAAAAATCAATATCCAAAATCTTCGGGTCGTATTTGCTCCAAAGCCCTGTCGGTCCTCTAAACGGAGGTATTCCGCTCTCTACCGATATACCCGCACCCGTAAAAGCTATGGGAAATCTTGAATTTTTTATAATTTCCGCGGCTTTTTTGTAGTTATTTACTTCCATTTGCCCCCTTTATGATATACTTAACTAAAATTATACACGAAGGAGAGGAAATGTTAAAAGAATTTATCAAAAAAATGACTGAATGGGCTTTGGAAAAAGAGGAAGAAGCCGCAAAAAAATGCGAAATCCCGCTTGAGCAAATCGAAAAACAACTAAAAGTTCTTCAGGAAAAAAGAGACGAATTAAAGCAAAAATGCGAAGAGCAACTAAAAGAGCTTGATGATTTAATCAAAAGGGTTGAAAAAATAAAAGAGCTTGAGCTAAACAGATGTAACGCTCAAAAAAGCTAGCTTTTTTTACAGAGGTCTTTGTTCATTTCAAAGATCTCTTTTACTTTTTTTAGGTCTTTTTCTTTTGAGTAGATGTGTTTTAGCATAAGTTTTTCGCATTTGTTTTCAAGATTTATGCCAAATTGTTTAAAAAACTCTTCAAAATCACTAAGTTTCTTTTTAGCCGTCATAAAATATACTAAATGTGATAGTGACAGTAAAAATATACTGCCAAAAAACATAACTATTGAAAATACCCTGATATCAAAGGTATACGGCATTGCCTGTAAAGCTGTAATTACAAGAAGTGCTAATGCAAACAGGGTAGAGCCTATATAGTAAGCCTTTGAGCTTGTAACGATAAAAAGATAATTGTCAATGTTTTTTTCGATTTTTGAAGCGCTAAAGAAATTTTTTACCGCTATTGCCGTAATTATAACGCTTATGATTAAAAGTCCGTAATATAAATACATAAAAAACCTTTGCGGGATTAAATTCCCGCTTTTTCTTTAATTATTTTTTCCATTTCATCAACGATCTCTTCAATAGTTCTCTCACCGTTGATTTTGATTAGTTTTCCTTGTGCGCTATAGAAATCTTGAATATCTTTTAGTGGTTCTAGAAATACTTTCATTCTGTTGTTGAATACTTCTACGTTATCGTCCGCACCTCTTGCGCGTCCTAGAACTCTATCTCTTGCTACGTCTTCACTCACTTCCACTTCAATTACGCTTACAAGTTCGATGTCGTTGCTATTTTTTAGCATTTCATCAAGTGCCTTCATTTGCTCAACGCTTCTTGGGAATCCATCAATTAATACGATGTCTTTTGGCGCTTTTTCGATAGCGCTTTTGATAGTGTTAATAACAATTTCAAGCGGTACTAGGTTTCCGTTGTCAATATAGCTTTTGATAGTCTTACCAAGCTCGCTTCCACTTGCAACTTCCGCTCTTAGTAAATCACCGGTTGAATAGTGTACGATTTTGTCGCTATTTCTTTTAGCAATCAGTTCCGCATCAGTAGTCTTACCGCTTCCTGGCGCTCCGATAATTAAAAACAGTTTTTTCATATTGTCTCCTTTATTAGTTTTTTCTTTTCCTCATCTTTTCTTTGTCTCTTCCTCTTCTTTACCATTTATAAAATCGGACACTCAAATTTCTTAACTTTAATCTTCTTTGCCATGCCTCTACCGATTGC
>Ga0256843_1003162_pt1 | contig 11579 bp, 11 predicted proteins | sample AlvinellametaG_FD_191572 | JGI IMG/M metagenome (GOLD analysis project Ga0256843, IMG submission 191572) | Pompeii worm associated microbial communities from hydrothermal vent at the East Pacific Rise, Pacific Ocean - Alvinella | ecosystem: Host-associated > Annelida > Integument > Unclassified ... | reverse complement strand
AATTTCAGTTTGTTTCACTATATTTCCTTAAAAATTTTTCAACTTTGGGAGTAATTACATAATGGCAATATGGGTTTTGTGGGTTTTGATTATAATAATTTTGATGATACTCTTCTGCTGGATAAAATACTTCAAGTGGGCTAAGTTCTGTAACTACATTTATTCCTTTTTCTTTTAATTCATTTATCTTTTTTAAAGCTATCTCTTTTTGATATTCATCAAGATAAAAAATAACACTTCTATATTGAGTTCCTACATCATTTCCTTGACGATTTAGCTGTGTTGGATCATGTATATCAAAAAATATATCAAGTAATTCTTCAAAAGAGATAATATTTTCATCAAACTCAATCTCTACTACTTCAGCATGCCCACTTACACCTGTACAAACTTGCTCATAACTAGGATTTGGCCTTCTTCCACCACTATATCCACTTATAACTTTTCTAACACCTTTTACTCTTTGAAACACTGCTTCAAGACACCAAAAACATCCACCACCTAAAACTGCTATTTGCATACTTTTATCCTTTTTTTTCAAATTCCATCACAAATTCAGCTCCATTATTACTATTTTCCACTCTAATATCCCCATTCATTCTTTCAATAATTTCTTTTACCATATAAAGACCTATTCCTGTACCTTTTCCCTCTTCTTTGGTCGTAAAATATGGTTCAAATATTCTATCTTTAATAGTTTCAGGAATTCCTCCTCCATTGTCTTTAATTCTTATTACTACCTTATCACCCTCTTTTTTTGCACTAATAAATATATAACCTTCTAACTCTATATTTTCTTTTTTTCTTCTTTCTTCAATAGCATCTTTAGCATTTGCAACAATATTTAAAATAACTTGCATAAATTCATTTTTATACCCTTTAATATAAACAGTATCCAAATCTAATGTTACTGATATATTATGATCTTTTAATTGTGCTCTTTGTAATGAAATAGTTTTTTCAATAGCCTCTTTTACATCAAACTCTGTCATTTCTTTATCTTTTCTAAAGAAATTTCTAAAATCATCTATAGTTTGTGACATAAATTCAATAGTTTGCATATTTTTTTCCACAAAATTTTCTACTTCTTCTTTTGATAATTCATTACTTTCAGCTAAATCTTCTAATAATTGTATATTTAAAGCCAAAGAATTTAAAGGTTGTCTCCACTGATGAGAAATAGCACCAATCATCTCACCCATTGCAGCCATTTTTGATTGTTGTAATAAAAGCTTTTCTTTATCTCTTACTTCATTTACTTTTTCTTCTACTAATTGTTGTAAATTTTCATTCATTTTTTGTAGTTCTTCAGTTTTTTTCTCAACTTCTTTTTCTAAATTTAAAGCAAATTTTTCAATTTCTTCTTTTGATTTTTCCAATGATTTAAGCATTACTTTAAAAGCTTTTGCAAGTTCTCCTATTTCATCATTTGTATTAATATCAATATTAATATTTTTTTCATTTTTAGAACGAGCTATTTCTCTTGCTATTAATGTTAATTTTTCTATAGGTTTAGTTAATTTTTTAACTAAAATTGTAGTAATTAAAGTAATACCTATCGTAACAATAATAATAAATAAAATAAGTTTATTCATATAACTATTTGCATTTTTTTTAAATAAATCAACAGGAGCCATTTTAGTCACTACTATATAATTATGTTTTGTAAAAAACACTTTTCTTGCTTCTATAATATTTTTATTTGATATTTTAGAAAAAACACTTTGTGATGAATCATATAATTGTTTTAAAATAGGATAATCATAATAAATTTTATAATCTCTACCAAATTCAAATCCAAATTCTTTAATAGGATTTTCATAATTAAAAATATAAAATCCATTTTTATCTGAAATATAAGTTTTAACATCTTTATTTTGTAATTTATTAAACTCAAATAACTGTTTAATATTAGCATTTATTACAATAACACCTACTTTATCGCCATTTATAAAAATTGTTTTTGCTACTCTAATAGTAGGACGTAATGGATATTCTAATTTATTAAATTCTTTATTCAAAGTAATATTTGAAACAAAAATGCTATCTCCTCTTAATAATGTTTCAAAAAAATAAGGTTTATCTCTTTGGTTTTGTAATTTATCTTTTGGAATATTAGTAATTAGGTTATTATCTTTTTCTAGCTTAATTACCTCATCACCATTTGTATTTAATATTCTTACTTGATAATAAGAAGAGTTTTGTTTCATCATTAAAGATACTATAGTAATAATATCTGTTTTAAAATCATTAAAAGTTCTATTTGTTTTTACATCATATCTATATGGATCTAAATATGCTCTAAAAAAGCCTTTTACAGATGGATTAAAACTTAATATTTTAATATTATATTTCAATTTATCCATTTTATTTTCTATATCTTTTTCATATTGATTTACATTTCTAGAAATAGAATTTGCCGTATTTTGTATAAATATCTCTTTTGCTTGAGAATAAGAAAAATATGAAATAATCCCTACTCCTAAAAGAGAGACAACCATCACTAATGATGCTATTTTTAATGATATAGATATTCTTTTATTTTTCATAGCTAGAATCTTTATATAATAGATTTATCATCTGTTTTATTTTTAAGAGATTGATATATAAGTCATTAATCGTTTGTTTTTCTTTAACTTTTGGAAAATAATGAATCTGAGTTTCATCCATATTTTTATATATTAAAATTTCATTTAAAGTAGCATTCATAATTCTTAATGCATTATATAGATTATTTGGTGTTACTATTTGATCTTTTGGAATAATAATATGAGATGGATTCATATTAAGTCTTTTTTGAATATTTTTTAAATCATTATAAATATCAATAGTAAGCTTAAATACATCTTCTTTTGTTTTTGAATCTAAATGTAATTTTTTCTCTCTTATTTTATTTAAAGCTTCTTTTTTAATTTTTAACTTTATTTCTAATGGTATTAATTTAGCTTTAATAATATTTGTTAAATTATAAATTTCATTTAAAGAATATTCTCTTGCTAAAAGTAAATCTAAATTATTTGATATATTCCATAAATTAAAATACACATCACTTGGTGTTTTACCTGTAGGTATCTCCTTATCTATCTTATAAATATATTCATCTACATTTTCATACCCTACTTTATGTAGTAAAATAGTAATAATCCCATCAAGTCTAATCACCATATTATATACATCATCTGGAGTAATTGGTCTAATAGGAGATGTTGGAACTTCAGAAGGATAAAATCCCATTTGTACTTTAAGTCTTATTGCTTTTTCAGTTGCTTCATTGGCTTTTTGGAATGCATGAATAGGCTTTAACCCTTCAATATAAGGAGGCTGTACAGGATTTTGTCTAATTCCTTTTAAATTTTTTAAAATTTCTATCTTTTTTAGTATAGATGTTGTTACAGCATATACGTTATTTGGTGTTTTTCTAAGTGATGAGATAGGATATTGAATAATATCTTTTTGTAAATCAAATTGTGGCATAAGTTTTTTTGCATATTCAATATTTTGTACTACATCACTCATAGTTTTTGTTTTTTTAGATTCAGGAAGTTTAAAATATCTCTCAACTCCCAAACGATATTTAATTCTTTGAAGCTCAGCAATAGAATATTGTAAAGAATCATAAACTTCAGTTGGAGTAATTACTTTATGAGGTTTTACAGGAACTTCTGTAGGTTCTATCCATAAATGCTTTTCAGATAATCTTACTTTATCTAAAAAATCATAGCTAGCATATAAAGCATGATTTGGATATAAATGTTTTATATATTTAGGTTTTTTAGGATCATTATAAATATTTTGAGTTTGACGGATAAATTTCACTGTTTCTATAAGTTTCTGACTTAAATTATATACATCTGTAGATGTATCCCCATGTACACCTAAAAGAGAATTAAAAGCTAAAGAAATAGACCATAAAAGTTGATATACATCATTTGGTGTTTTTCTATAATAAACTTTTGGTTTTAAAGATTGTAAAAAATGTTTGTCTTTAATAAAAGGAGTAACTTCTGTATTTACCCTTTTTACCATTTCATACACTTCACTAGGAGTAATATTTCTAGCTGGATATGGTGGAATAAATATAGCCCCATAATGATGAGAAATTCTATAAATATTAACTTTTCTTAATATTTCAAGGGCTTTTTGAATAACATGTCTTGGATATTTATTGTGTTGTTTAGGTACCTCAGGAAATTTACTTTTAATACCTGCTTGTTTTCTTAAAAATTCCACTTTTTGCTTTAATATCATAGCAACACTATATACATCATTTGGTGTTTTAACTCTATATCCATAAACAAATACTATTAAAAATAATAACACTCCTATTTTTTTCATAAGGTACCCTTTTTTATATAACTAAATCTCTAAAACAACTTTTATATTAATCCTATTTCAACTAAAATTGGTTTTAAATCTTCTTCATATAGCTCTAAAAGCTTATTTGGTATTAATGCCATAGCATCTTCATCATGTTTCCATTCTTCTATTTTTTCTAAAATAACACTTTTCTTCATATCCTCAATACTTGGATGAGATTTAATAGCCTCTTGTAATTTTTCTATATTTTCTAAATGCTCTTGTCTTTTATTCATTTTATATCCTTTTTATCTAATTATATCACTTTTTAGGAATAAATTTCAAACTAGCCGAATTTATGCAATATCTCATAAATGTAGGCTTAGGGCCATCATTAAATACATGTCCTAAATGACCATCGCAATTACCACATCTTACTTCTATTCTCTCCATACCAAAAGATGTATCACGATATTCTTTTATTTTACCACTTTTATTCCAAAAACTAGGCCATCCAGTACCACTATCAAACTTATATTTACTTTCAAATAATACTTCATCACAACAAGCACATAAATATACTCCTTCTTCTTTATTATCCCAATATTCTCCTGTAAAAGCTTTTTCCGTTCCACCTTCACAAATCACATATTTTTGAAAATCACTAAGCTCATTTTTACACTTACACATATTATACCTTTTTTAATATATTTAAAAATTATTTGTTATAATTCTATCAAAAAAAGGATCTCTTTTTGCAAAATTTAAAAAGTTTACAAGAACTTATAGAAAACCTACAAGAACTCCCTACTATAGGTAAAAAATCAGCTACTAGAATGGCTATGTATTTAATAAAAAATAAATTCAATGCTTTAAAAATAGCTAATGCTATAGAAAATGCTGTAACAGCTATAGATGAATGCAAAGAGTGTGGGAATCTTACCGAAAACGAATTATGCGAGATATGTATGAGTGAAAGAGAAAATAAAATCTGTATAGTTGAACACTCAAAAGATATTATATTACTTGAAGAAAATGAAATTTTTAATGGATATTATTTTGTTATGCCAGAACTTGATAATACTAAAATAGAAAAATTAATTGAGTTAATAAAAAATAAAAATATTGAAGAAGTTATTTTTGCTTATACTCATTCTCTGGAAAATGAAGCAAAAATTATATATCTTGAAGATAGATTAAAAGAATTTAATATCTCTTTTTCTAAAATAGCACAAGGAATTCCTATGGGAGTAGGATTTGAAAATGTAGATATCACCTCTTTATATAAAGCTTTTAGCGGAAGAATTAAACTTTAAAACCATTTATTTTTAACTCTTTTGTAAAATCAATATAATAAAGTTTATCCATCTCTACTTCAAGACCTGCTAAATATTTAGTAGCTATCATAGCTTCTATACTACCAACTATTCCAACCATTGCTGGCATAACACCACTTACTTTATGTTCACCCAAATTAAAAATATCTAAATTTTTATCTTTAAATAAACAAACTTGCCCTACCCAATTCTCAACACTACTATAAAGCCATGGTATATTATTTTGTTTTGCATATGTATCTATTTTTTGTCTAACTTCAAAATTATCTGTACAATCTATAACTAAATCTACCTTTTTATCAAAATCATCAAATTTATCAACAATAGGTGTTATTTTTGTACCACATCTATGTGTTCTATCTGCTAATATTTTAGCTTTATATTTTCCTATATCAGTATCCTTAAACTGAAATTGACGATGAATATTATGTAATTCAATCATATCAAAATCAATAATAAATATCTCTTTTAATCCAATACATCCTATCTCACTCATAACTACATTTCCAAGTCCACCAGCACCAACTACAAGTACAGATTTTTGTGATAATTCTTTTTGTTTTTCCCCTAAAATTTCTATTTGTCTTCTAAACATTGTATCCCCTTATAAGCAATATCTATCATTTTATCAATTTCATCATATTTAATAACATACGGAGGCATAAAATATATTACATTTCCTAGTGGACGAAGTAATACTCCATTTTTTAACCCATATTTATATACTTCTAAACCTGCTCTTTTTTCAAATGGATAATCAATCATCTCTATGGCTGTTATCATACCTGTTTGACGGATTGATTTTACATTTTTTAAATCTTTGAATTTTTGAATTTTTTTCCATATATATTTTGATTTTTTCTTATTTTTTTTCAATACATTTTTTGTTTCAAAAATATCTAATACAGCATTTGCTGCACTGATTGCTAATGGATTAGCTGTGTATGAATGAGAATGTAAAAATGCTTTTAATTTTTCATAATCACAATAAAATTCTTTATAAACTTCATTTGTAGTAATTACACAACTAAGTGGCATATATCCACCTGTTAAGCCTTTACTAAGACATAAAAAATCTGGCTTAATATCTGCTTGTTCATATGCAAACATAGTACCTGTTCTACCAAATCCAGTAGCTATCTCATCTAAAATAAGCTTTACATCAAATTCATCACATAATTTTCTAAGTCCTTTTAAAAACTCAGCTGAGTACATATGCATATTTCCAGCACATTGGACTAATGGCTCTAGTATCAAACTACTAACATCATAATGATATCTTTGAAAATATAATTTACACTCTTTTAATGCCTTTTTAGCCGCTTTTTTAGTTTGATTTTTTGGTATAGGTAACTGAATAGATTTTATTAATAAAGGTTCATATGTCTTTTTATATAAATCCACATCACCTACACTTAAAGCTCCTATAGTTTCTCCATGATAAGAATTTGTAAGAGAAAAAAAAGTATCCCTTTTTTGTCCTTTATTTAAATAATAATGATATGCCATTTTTAATGCTACTTCTACAGCACTACTTCCATTATCAGCATAAAAAACTTTATCTAGTTTTGTTAGTTTACAAAGTCTTTGACTAAGATTAATCGCTCCTTCATGAGTAAATCCAGCAAAAATAATATGCTCTAACTTTTTAAGTTGATTTTTTATAGCTTTATTTATATATTTATTTTGATGACCAAAAATATTAACCCACCAACTACTAATAGCATCTATATACTTATTTTCTTCAAAATCATATAAATACACCCCTTTAGCTTTTTTTATAGGAATTAATGGTAAAAATTCATGGTCTTTCATTTGAGTACAAGGATGCCAGTTAAATTTTAAGTCTTTTTGCATAATTTCGCTATTTTTCAACGTTTTACCCTTTAAATATAGTTATTTTTTTTATATAATATCATACTTTAAAGCAAAATTATACTAAAGTGACAAAAATTTAAGATATAAAAAAGGGAAACTTCAATGATTACATGGATGCAAACTCATAAAAAATGGCTAATAATTACTATCTGGATAGCAACAATCGCTTTTATTGGTGCTGGATTTGTAGGATGGGGAGCTTATAGCTACGGAAAAAAACAAGATGAAGTAGCAAGAGTAAAAGACACTATTATAAAAGTAAAAGATATACAAGATATTTATACACAAATGTTTAACCAACTAAATCAAATGATGGGCGGAAAACTTGATGAAGCAACAGCAAAAAAATTTGGTTTAGAAAAAGCAGCATTTAGACAAGCCTTACAAAAAGCTATGCTTATTCAGTTTGCAAAAGACAATGGATTATATGTAACTGATGAAGAATTAGCTCAAAATTTAATTGAAATTCCAGCATTCCAAAAAAATGGTAAATTTAGTGATGAATTATATAAAATCTTTTTAAGAAATGCTCATTTAAAAGCTAAAGACTTTGAAGAAAATCTAAGAAAAGATATTTTAATTCAAAAACTCTTAGAAGCTCTTAATTTACCATCTACAAAAACAACACAAGATTCATTAGCTAGCTTCTTTTTTATGGAAGACAAAGTATCTATTAATACTATTAATGCTCCAGAAATCACTGTGAGTGAAGATGAAATTAAAAAATATTGGGAAAAAAACAAAGACAAATATAAATCTCCATTAACTTATAATATTGGATATTATTATGTATCATTAGAAGGGAATGTAACAGATAGTGAAATTTCTAATTATTATGACGAGCATAAACAAAACTATACAGATAAAGATGGTGCTATTTTACCTTTAGATGAAATAAAAGACCAAGTAAAAAAAGATTTATTAGCTAAAAAATTAAAAAGAGATGCTATTATAACTATGAAAAAGCTAAAAAAAGATGAATTGAAATTTAATACGGCTAATAATGTAGGTGTTAAAAACAATTATATCTCAGAAGAAAATATGAATAAATTAATACAAAAAAAATTCTTAAAACCAACATTAACTCCAAAAGGTTGGCTAATAGCTACATTAATAAAAGTAAACTTACCAGCTGTTTTACCATATGAAAAAGCAAAAGAATTAGCTAAAGCTGATTTAATCAAAGAAAAAAGAATTCAAACACTTGAAAAATTAGCTAAAGAAAACTTAAAACATTTCCAAGGACAAAATATAGGATTTATCGGTAAAGATGATTTAATGAAATTAAAAAATATGAGTGTAGATGATGCTAATGCATTTATTCAAGCTCTATTTAATAGTACTAAACCTCAAAACTACATACTTTTACCAGTAAATAATCCAACAAAAGCTATTACTTTCAAAATTACGGAACAGAAATTGCTTAATCAAGAAAAATATAAAAAATTTAATAATATGATTATCTCATATGCAAATAAATTAAAAAACAATACATTAAACACAAATTTAATTAAAAAACTGGAAAAACTATATGAAGCACAAATTAAGCTTTATATGAAAATTTAAAAAGGATAGAGATTGAAAACTATTTTAGGGATAGATATTGGTTCATCAAAAACAGTAGCAATAATAGCAGATATAGACGAAGAGCCTATTGTTACTGGTGTTGGTATATCAAAAAGTAAGGGGATAAGAAAAGGTACTATCACAAATATAGATCAAGCTGCAAATTCTATAAAACAAGCTGTAACTGATGCAAAAAGAATAGCAGGAACAAATGTAACTAAAGCTATTGTTTCGATTTCAACAGCTTATACAAAAAGTACAAAAAGTTATGGAATAGTAAATATTCCTAGTAATGAAATAACTATTGCTGAAATAAATAGAGCTATCCAAACAGCTCTTTATAATGCGACTATTCCAAATGATTATGTTATTTTACAAGCTATTCCATATGATTTTAAAGTAGATGATATTACAGAAATAGAAGATCCAGAAGGAATGAGTGGAAGTAGATTAGAAGTATCTATTCATATTATAATCGCTCAAAAATCAGCAATAGAAAATATCAAAAAAATGTTAAAAATAGCAGGTTTAAGTATAGAAAATATAGTATTAAGTTCATTTGCTTCAGCTATTGCTACTTTAAATGAAGATGAAAAAGAACAAGGAGTAGCTTTAGTGGATATAGGAGCTACAACTAGTGATTTAATCATATTTAAAGATAATGCAGTAAGATGGACTGAATTTGTTGGAGTAGGAAGTCATCATATTACAAATGATTTAGCTATGGCTTTACATACACCTATTTCAAATTCAGAAGATATAAAATTACATATTTCAAAATTTGATGATGATGAAATTATAGACATTCCACTTATAGGAGATGAAGAAAACTCTCAACCAGTAAATGTCGTTACTATTAAAGAGATTATGTATGCAAGAATAAATGAAACTTTAATGATATTAAATAAATTAATAGAAAAAAGTGGTATGAAAGAAAAACTAACTGGTATTGTATTAACTGGTGGTTTTACAAATCTTGATAACCTTAGAGAAATAGCAATTCCTATTTTTGGAAATATGTCTGTAAGAATAGCAAAACCAAAAGAATTAGAAGGTCTTTTTGATAATCTAAAAGCACCTGAGTTCTCTACAGCTATAGGTCTTATAGTTTATGCACTAGGAAAACATTCTTCTTATGAAATTGATTCAAATAAAAAATTCAGATCAAAATATTCAATAGAAGAAGTTTCAAATACAGAAAATATAATAAATGATAACTTAAATGAAAATTTTGAAACAGAAGAAAAAATATCTGAAAAAGAACAAATAGTTTCTATTACAGATAAAGAAACAGAAAAAGTTTCTATTTCTCAGAAATTTTCTATGTGGTTTAAAAATTTATTTTAAAAAGGAGTAAAAAATGGCAGAAGCATTCAATATAGTAGAAAATGATGAATTTTTAGATAATGCAGTTATAAAAGTAGTAGGTGTTGGAGGTGGTGGTGGTAATATGCTTAACCACATGATCGAAAAAGGGGTAAAAGATATTGAGTTAATTTGTGCAAATACAGATGCTCAAGCTTTAAGAGTAAATAAAGCACCTGTTAAAATCCAACTTGGAAAAGAGATCACAAAAGGTCTTGGAGCTGGAATGGAACCTGAAATTGGTAAAGCAGCTGCTGAAGAAAGTTATGATGAAATTAAAAGAAGTATTGAAGGTGCTGACTTAGTATTTATCTCTGCTGGTATGGGAGGTGGTACTGGTACAGGTGCTGCTCCAGTAATAGCAAGAATTGCTAAAGAAGTAGGAGCTTTAACTGTAGGTGTAGTTACTAAACCTTTTAGAAGAGAAGGTGCTAGAAGAGCTAAACTTGCTGAAATTGGATTTAATGAACTAAAAAATGAATGTGATTCAATCGTAACAATCTTAAATCAAAAATTATTATCTATTATTGATAGAAGAGCAAGTAAAAAAGATGCTTATAAAATGGTAGATGATATCTTATATCAAGCTGTTGCTGGTATTAGTAATATGATTATCTCTTATGGAGAAAATGATGTAAATGTTGACTTTGCTGACCTTAAAAAAGTAATGTCTCATAGTGGTATGGCCTTAATGGGTATTGGACATCAAAAAGGTGAAACATCAGCACACGATGCATTAAGTCAAGCTATAGAATCACCATTATTAGATGATATGAATATTTCTGAAGCAAGAGGACTATTAATCCACTTTACAACAAATGAAAACTATCCATTAGTTGATATTGATGAAGCTATGGAATCAATCTTAGGTGATTTAATGGATGACGAAAATGTAGATATCATCGAAGGGCAAACAACAAATAATGACCTAGCTGATGATGAAATTGTAGTTACAATTATTGCTACTGGATTTGACGAACAAAAACCTGTAAATAAACCAAAAACAGAAGCAACACCAGCAGTTGATTTATCTATACTTTCTAAAAAAGCTGTAGGTAATGAAGGGTTTGATTTAGAGTTAAGTGGAGATGATATAGACATCCCTACATGGTTAAGAAAAGGTAGAGATTAATTTTT
>Ga0256843_1003161_pt1 | contig 11580 bp, 10 predicted proteins | sample AlvinellametaG_FD_191572 | JGI IMG/M metagenome (GOLD analysis project Ga0256843, IMG submission 191572) | Pompeii worm associated microbial communities from hydrothermal vent at the East Pacific Rise, Pacific Ocean - Alvinella | ecosystem: Host-associated > Annelida > Integument > Unclassified ... | reverse complement strand
CGCTTCCGAGTATTAAAGCGTCTTCAAAATTATTGAGTTTTTTCAGCTTTTCTTCAAGCAGCTGATGTGAAGGGTGATATCCGTTTACAAGCATTGAAGCTTTTGCCGCATGGGATCGGTATTTTTTTGCGTGAGTGTATGCTTTGTCCAGGATTTGACCGTTGTGGGCAAGCCCTAAATAATCGTTGCTGGCAAGGTCTATTATGTTTTCGTCATATAATTTTCTTTCTCTTAATCTGTTTTTTTGCTTTAAAACGGCTAATTCTTTTTCATACATTATTAATTTAATGCCTTTTTTGTTAAAATTTTATCAAAAAAGGCCTTTTATGGATATAAGAAAAAAGTTTTTGGAATTTTTTGAAAGCAAGGGGCATAAAGTTTATCCTTCGGCTCCTTTGGTTCCGGAAGATCCTACCCTTCTTTTTACAAACGCGGGAATGGTCCCTTTTAAGCCTATTTTTACGGGTGAAAAACCGGCTCCTACACCGCCTAGAGCATGTTCTTCCCAGCTTTGTATGAGAGCGGGCGGAAAGCACAACGACCTTGAAAACGTAGGTTATACCAACAGACACCACACTCTTTTTGAAATGCTCGGAAATTTCAGCTTCGGTGATTATTTTAAAGAAGAAGCCATAGCTTATGCGTGGGAATTCGTAACCGAAGTGCTTGAGCTTCCAAAAGAGAGATTATGGATTACTATTCACGACAGCGACGACGAAGCCGGCAAAATATGGGAAAAATACGTTCCAAAAGAGAGAATAGTAAAAATGGGAGATAAAGACAACTTCTGGCAGATGGGTGACACGGGGCCTTGCGGACCTTGCAGCGAAATACATTTTGACCAGGGTGCGGATAAATTTAATTCTCCTGAAGATTATTTAGGGGGAGACGGAGACAGATTTCTTGAAATATGGAACCTTGTATTTATGCAGTATAACCGTGATGAAAACGGAAAACTGACTCCCCTTCCGAAACCTAGTATCGATACGGGGATGGGCTTAGAGAGAATTACGGCGATTAAAGAAGGCGTGACAAGCAACTACGACAGTTCTATTTTCAGACCGTTACTTGAAAAAATCGTAGAAATTACGGGCAAAGAATACCACACTGATAAAAGAGGCGCGAGCCACAGGGTAATTGCCGATCATATCAGGGCTGTTACGTTCCTGACGGCTCAGGGCGTGCAGTTCAGCAGGGAAGGAAGAGGTTACGTTCTTAGAAGAATTTTAAGAAGAGGCGTTAGACACGGATATCTTCTTGGGATGAGAGAGCCTTTTATGTACAAAATCGTAGATACTTTAGCTGAACAGATGGGAGAACAGTATCCGTATCTTCTTGAAAAGAAAGAATCGGTAAAAGATACTATAAAACTTGAAGAAGAGAGATTTTTCGAAACGATTGACAAAGGAATGCAGCTTTTCGAAGAAGAGCTTAAAAAAACAACAGGTGACACGTTCAGCGGCGAAGTTGCGTTTAAACTTTACGACACATACGGATTCCCGCTTGATTTAACTCAGGATATGCTTAGAGAAGTAAACAAACAGGTTGATATGAAAACGTTTAACACTCTTATGCAGGAACAAAAAGACAGAGCCCGTGCAAACTGGAAAGGAAGCGGGGACGTTAAGATTAACCTAAAAGATCTTGAAAAAGTGGAAAACAACAAATTCGTTGGATATGAGCATACGGAATATAAAACTAAAGTAAAAGCTCTTTTTGATGAAAATATGAATATGGTTGATTCGCTTAACGGCAGCGGATGGGTTATGCTTGAAGAGACTCCTTTTTACTCAGAAAGCGGTGGACAGGTAGGAGACAAGGGTGAACTTGTTAAAGACGGTAAAGCAGTCGCAAAAGTTGTGGATACTAAAAAGTTTGATGATAAGAACTTAAGCAAAGTAGTTGAAGCCGAGCTTAAAACAGGCGATGAGGTGTTGGCTAAGGTTGATGAAAGCAGAAGCGAAATTACCAAAAACCATACGGCTACACACCTTCTTCACGCGGCACTTAGAAAAGTATTAGGTGAGCATGTAACACAGGCAGGATCTTTAGTTGAAGCCAATAGACTCAGATTTGACTTCACGCATCCAAAAGCGCTTACAAAAGAAGAGCTTGAGAGTATAGAAGAGATGGTAAACAGGGTGATTGCCAAATCAATTCCTGGCGAAGTTAAGGAAATGAGTATTGACGAAGCAAAAAAAATGGGTGCTATGGCGCTTTTCGGAGAAAAATACGGAGATGTTGTAAGGGTTGTGAAATTCGGAGATTTCAGCGTAGAGCTTTGCGGTGGAACGCACGTAAACAACACGGCTGAGGTTAACAGCTTTTATATAATTAAAGAAAGCGGTGTAAGCGCGGGAGTCAGAAGAATTGAAGCCGTTGCGGGATTCGGTGCTTATAAATATGCTAAAGGATTCAGAGATCTTGTAGAAGAGATTAAGTCTGAAAACAAAGCAAAAGATCTAAAAGTGTTTGTAGAAAAACAAAAAGAAGAAATTAAAAAATTAAAAACCGAAATAAAAGAGCTTGAAAAAGCGGCTGTTAAAGAAATTAAACCGGTTAGTAAAGACGGAATCAATTACATTATAGAAAGAATCGACAATGCAAACCTAAGAGAAATCGCAACAGACCTTAAAGGAAGGGTTGATAATTTAGTGGCGTTTTTAGCGGGTGAGAACAAAGGCAAAGTTACGCTTGTGGCTGTTTCTACCATTGACAGCGTAAAAGCCGGAGATTTAATTAAAAACTACGCTCCTATCGTAGGAGGAAAAGGCGGAGGAAAACCTGATTTTGCACAGGGCGGCGGTAAAGATGCAGGTAAAATCGACGAGCTTATTGCAAAAGTAAAAGAAGATTTGATTTAGTAAATATAAATAAAGGAAGAAAGGATGAAAATATTATTAGTCGAGGATGATAAACAGTTAGGGCGTGCACTTAAAAAAACACTTGAAGCTAAAGGGTATGAAGTTAATCATATTGAAGACGGGGAGGATGCTTTTAACGATATACTGATTAACGAATACGATGTTTATCTTTTAGATATAAACCTGCCTAAAATAGACGGACTTAAACTTATAAAACTTATAAGACATAAAAACAGCGAAGCAATAATCATAATGATTACCGCTTCCGCGGAAATTGAGGATATGGAAAAAGCATACGGCGAAAACCACGACGGATGCGATGAATATATAAAAAAACCTTTTCACAGCGAAGAACTTCTTCTTAGAATCAATCACTGGCTTAAAGTAAAAAAAGAACAATTTGTAAAAAGTGCGGAAGATCTTCAAAAAATTACAATTGACAATATGGATTTTTATTTTGACACGCTTGATCTGTATATAGACGGCGTATTGGCAAATCTTAGAAAAAAAGAAAAAAGACTTCTTGCAATACTGCTTAAAAATATAGGCAAAACTGTTTCTAAAGAAGAGATAGTGAGTTATGTGTGGGAAAATGAAAACAGAAAAGAATATCCTTTAAGACAACTAGTAAGCGAACTTAAAAACAAACTGCCTAAAGACTATATAACCTCCGTAGTCGGAATAGGATACAGATTTGATAAAAAATAAAAAGATAACACTTAACAGAGTTATTTTTATCTTTTTTATAATAGTTACTATAGTTACTTTTATATTTATATATATACAGTATAACAGTTCTAAAAAAATTTTGGTTCAGAGTTATATAAATAAATTTGCTTTTCAGTCTCTTCAGATTAAAGAAAAATTTAAAAATGTTTTTGACAGAGCTTTGTATATTTTCAAAACGCATGAAGAAACAGATGTAGGAAAGCTTTATTTACTGCCGTTTTTTTATGAAAACGGATATATGGATTTGGATAATGTTGCTAAAGTACTTAATTCGGATATAAAAAAAGGGCATTATGAAATTTTTATGATAAACAGAAAATATAAAGTTGTCAAAGCCACATATAAACCTGATATCGGTTATGATTTAGGCAAACTTCCTGCTTTTAGAAAAGTTTTAAATGATGTTTTTGATGGAAAAGAGGAAATAAATATTTCTAATATTTTTTTAGACATTGCCTCGATGAATCTTAAAAAATATTATCTTATACGTTCTCCGGATAAAAAATATCTTCTTCAGCTTGCATATGTTGTTGATATTTATAATGACCTTAAGAAAATATATGATTTTGTAAGACCGAGTGTCAAGGATTTGGATATATATTTTGTAAACAAATATCTGATATATAAAATAAATATGAAAAAAAGATATCAGAAAAAAGCCCCATTGCTTACACTTTATAAAAATTCATATAAAATATTAAATGAAATAATCAAATGTGACGAAAGCGGAGAGAATAAAAAGCTTCAGCTTCAGTTTGGAGATAAAAACGCTTTTCTTTTTAAAAAAGTTGTTGATTTGTTTAAGAAAAACAACAATATCATAAAAAAATTTAATTATGATAAAAACGAACTGGTTATGTATACGTTAATAAATTCCGTTTTTGACCAGACTGACAACAGGGTTATAATTAAAACCGTTTATGATATAGGAAGTATGAAAAAAGATTTGGATAAACTTTTAAACAATTTGTTTTTGACATTTGCATTCTTAATTTTAATATTTATAATGTTATATATACTTATTATTCATCGTGCATCACAGACGATTATCAAACTAGTTAACTATATGAAAAAAAACGAGCCTTGTGAGGACTGCAGTTCTTTTATTAAAGAAATAGACGAGTTAAAAGAAAGTTATAACTCTTTACATTACAAACTGAATATGGAAATAGAAAAAAATAAAAACCTGCTTGATTTAAACAGGAGATTTATCGTAGATACCATTCACCAGATAAGAACCCCTCTTAATGTTATTATGCTTAATATGGATTTATTAAAACTTGAAATTCAGAACAAAAACGTTCAGGATATTATTGAAGAAATAGACGCAGCCGTAGCCATGCTGAACAACTCTTATGAGGATTTGGCTTATTTGTCGTCAAACAATACCGCTATTACTTATAAACCTTCACATATAAATATTTCACAGGTGTTAAAAGAAAGAGTGCATTTTTTCAATACAATCGCAAAAGTTAACGATAAAAAGCTTATAACGGATATCGATGACGACATAGAATATTATATAAACAGAATAGAATTTGAAAGAATAGTGGACAATAATATTTCAAATGCAATTAAATATTCTACGGATGAGGATATATTTATAGAATTAAAAAAATATAAAGACAAAATAATTTTAAGATTCAGATCTTATGGAGAGCCGATAAAAGATCCTGAAAAAATATTTGAAAAAAATTACAGGGAACAGACTCATAAAAGAGGACTTGGCCTGGGACTTAACATTGTTAAAAACATATGCGATAAATATTCAATAAGATATAAAGTTTATTATGAAAATGAAATGAATGTATTCGAATACCGGTTTAAAGTTTAATATGTTAATTTTGATACAATTTCAATAAAAAAGGTTCATATGATACTATGCAGTTCTTCTCCGACAAGAGCAAAATTATTAAAACGCGCAGGTGTGAAATTTATACAAAAAAGCTGCAGTTTTGACGAGGAAAGCATAGTTAGCGAAGATCCTTATGAGTTTGTGTCTGTAGCAAGTTTAGGAAAATTTAAAGCATGTATAGAATGCTTTAAAAATGAAGATATTGTAGCGGCTGACACCGTGGTTACGGGCAGTAAAGAGATTTTAAGAAAAGCTAAATCCCGTGAAGACGCTAAAAATATTTTATTAAAACAAAGCGGCAGAGAAATAAGAATAGTAACTTCTATGTGGGTTAAATATAACGGAAGAATTTTTTCGAGACTTGATGAAACTGTTTATGAATTTGAAGAGTTTGACCAAAAAGACCTGGAGAAATATCTTGATTCCGGAGAATGGCAGGGGAAAGCGGGAGCCTGTATGGTAGAAGGATTTTGTAAAAAGTATATTAAAAACGTTAAAGGTTATGAATCAACGGCTATGGGGCTTTGCGTAGAGGAATTATTAAAAATTATAGGAGTGGAAAATGTTAATTAGGGAAATTCAGGAATTTCAAAAAATAAGAAAAGATGCAAGGGCGTATTTTTGTTATCTGTTTCAGAGAAATCTTCCAAACAGACTTCCGAATATAGGAATTGACGTTGTATATGAAGGGCTTGAAAGAATAGTTCACGAACTTCCTGGGGCAAATGCGGCATATATTTTGGATGCGGCAGGAAAACAGATCAGTAAAATGATTACTGTGAAAGAAAAATATAAAGATTTTCAGGTTGAATTTAATCAGTCCAACAGAACATATTTTTATAAAGCCGTAAAAGAAAAAAAATGTATTTTGACTGATCCGTACCCTAGTCTTATCGGCGGAGAAATGGTTGTAAGTGCGGCAATGCCTATTTTTAATGATAAAGGCGAGCTTTTATATGTGGCTGTAATAGATCTTCCTATTGAAGAGATACTTAAATTTGTGCATCATGAAAAGGGTGATACATGGGCGCATAATTTTAATAGGGTTGTTTACGGTATTTTTGCAGGGGCGTTATTTGCTATTTGTGTACTTTTATTTATAGACGGAATTAAAATGTTTTTTACGTATACGATTAACAATATAGACGTAAAAAAAATGTTTGAATCTACTATTTTAATTACTCTGTCGCTTGCACTTTTCGATTTGGTCAAAACGCTTCTTTTTGAAGAAGTTATAGGAGAAAAAGAGGACCATCCGTTTGCAATACACAAAACTATGATTAAGTTTTTGGGAAGCATTGTAATCGCGCTTGCTATTGAAGGTTTGATGCTGGTATTTAAATTTGCGATGATAGCGCCTCAAAAATTAATGTACGCAGCTATGCTTTTAGCTGCTGTAACATTTTTATTAATAGGATTGGCATATTATATGAAGAACGTGGGTAAAGACATTAAATAATTGAGAATTGAGAATGGAGAATTGATAATGAAGATTGGTATTGTTGATTACAATATGGGTAATCTTGCAAGTGTAAGCAACGCTTTTCAAAAAATAGGCGCCGATGCTGAAATTGTAAAAGATGCAGATAAATTAAAAAATTACGATAAACTTGTTTTTCCGGGTGTCGGAGCGTTTGGAGACGCAATGGAGCATTTAAGGAATACTAATCTTGATGAAGCTATGAAAGAATTTGTTAAAAGCGGGAAGTATGTTATAGGAGTGTGCCTAGGGATGCAGCTTCTGTTTGAAAGCAGTGAAGAATTTGGTACGCATGAAGGGTTGGGAATCATACCCGGAAGCGTTGTCAGGTTTGATAAAAAAATAGAAAGCACACATAAAGTTCCGCATATGGGCTGGAATAAAATGTTTTTTGCAAAAAAAACTCCCCTTTTTGAAACTTTGAATAATCCTTATTTGTATTTTGTCCATTCATATCATGCTGTGTGTGATGAAAAGTATATAATAGGCAAAACATTATACGGTTATGAATTTGTCAGTGCGGTTAACAAGGACAATGTTTTCGGTTTTCAGCCGCATCCTGAAAAAAGCCATAGCGCAGGGCTTAAAATTTTAGAAAATTTTGTAAAACTATAAGGAGAATAAATGACAATATTTCCGGCGATAGATTTAAAAGACGGTCAGGCGGTCAGACTGACAAAAGGTTTAATGGACAGTGCAAAAGTATACAGCAGCGAACCTTATGAACTTGCAAAAAGATTTGAAGAAATGGGGGCAGAGTGGCTTCATATCGTAGATTTAAACGGTGCGTTTGCGGGAGAGCCGAAAAATATCGAACAGATAGAAAAAATAAGAAAAAATACTAATCTTAAAATTCAGCTTGGCGGCGGAATCAGAGATGAAAAAACTATAAAAAGATATCTTGATCTTGGAATAAACAGACTGATTTTAGGAAGTATAGCGGCAAAAAATCCTCAATTAGTTTCCGAACTTGCCGATAATTATCCAATAGCCGTAGGAATAGACGCAAAAGACGGATTTGTTGCTATAGACGGATGGGACAAGACGGAGGGTATAAAAGCTGTCGAACTTGCCAAAATGTATGAAAATTCTAAAATAGAGTGTATAATTGCAACAGATATTTCTAAAGACGGCACGCTAAGCGGTCTTAATATCGATTTTATACTTGATATAGGTAAAGCCAGTAAAAAGCCCGTAATTGCGAGCGGAGGAGTTGCAAGCGAAGACGATATAAAAAAAGTAAAAGAGAATAATATATACGGTGTTATAATAGGAAAAGCTTTTTATGAAGGCAAGATAGATTTAGAAAAAATTTTAAAGGAGTATTAATGGGAAAAATATTAGTAGTTGACGACTCTTCAACAATGAGAAGAATAATAGTAAATACTCTGGCCAGACTTGGGTTTAAAGACACTATCCAAGCGGCTGACGGAGTTGAGGCATGGGAAGCATATCAGAAAGAAAAAGACAACATAGACGCAATTATTACCGACTGGAATATGCCTAATATGAACGGACTGGAGTTTGTAATTAAAGTAAGAGAAGTTGATAAAGAAACTCCTATTATTATGGTTACTACAGAAGGCGGTAAAAAAGAAGTTATTACTGCTCTTAAAGCCGGAGTGAACAACTATATTGTTAAACCTTTTACACCTCAGGTATTAAAAGAAAAACTTGAAGCGGTACTTGGAAGCAAATGACAGATAAATATTATGAATTAAGTGTCAATGTTTCATCTTTTAAAGATGAAATAGAAAATTTTTTAATGGAAAGATTTTTTAACGGGATTGAAGAAAGAAACAATACTCTTATATTAAGAAGCGAAGATAAATTTGAAGATTTAATTAAAGAACTTGAAGAATACGTAAAAGCTTTGGAAGAAATATTTAATACCAAAATAGATTTAAAAATAGATATTAAAGAAAAATCAAATCAGGACTGGATTAAAACATATCAGGAATCGGTAAAACCTGTTGAAATAGAAGAATTTTATATACATCCTAGCTGGTATGAACCGAAAAAAGACAAAATAAATATTTTGATAGATCCCGCACTGGCTTTTGGCAGCGGACATCATGAGACTACAAGAAGCTGTGTAAAAGCTATAAAAAGATATGTTAAAAACGGGGACACCCTGCTTGATGTAGGATGCGGAAGCGGTATATTAGGAATCGTGGCAAGCAAGCTCGGAGCAAAAGTTGACGCGTGCGACACCGACCCTCTGGCAGTGGAGAGCACAAAAGAAAATTTTGAACTGAATAATGCCGAATATAAGAACATATGGCAGGGAAGTGCTGGCAATACGGATAAAAAATATGATGTGGTAGTGGCAAATATTATAGCGGATGTATTAATATTTATTGCAAAAGAGTTAAAAGAAAAAGTTAATAGTTATTTAATTTTATCGGGTATAATAGACAAATATAAAGATAAAGTGCTTAAAAAATATTTAGATGAATTTGCACTAGTTGAAGAAATCCCTGAAAACGAATGGGTAACATTAATTTTAAAAAGGAAATAGATGGCAAATAAAAAGAACGACGATAATAATTTTTTTAATAAAAACCCCTTAATACTGTTTATTATTTTTGCTTTGGTTATTGTAGTTATATTTAGAAGCATAGCTCCTAGTGCAACAGGCGAAGTAAGTGCGATAGTTAACGGTAATCAGCCGGTAATGCATCTGACGTATTCGGATATTAAAAAACTGGCAAAAGAAAAAAAACTTGAATATGTAGCGATAGGCAAAACTATAATTAAAGCAAAACTGAAAGACGGAGCGGTTGTAACTGTTCAAAAAGTTCCGGGTGACACTACATTGATTCCGATTTTGGATAAAAACAATATACCATACGGGGCAATTAACGAGAGCAACTGGCTTAACGATCTGATATTCGGATGGATTATTCCTATATTCATATTTTTTGCAATATGGATGTTTCTGGCAAGCCGTATGCAAAAAGGTATGGGAGGAGTTTTAGGAGTCGGAAGCGCTAAAGGACTTATAAAAAGTGAAAAACCAAATGTAAAATTCAGCGATGTGGCAGGAAACGACGAAGCAAAAGAAGAAGTAGTCGAAATCGTCGATTTTCTAAAAAATCCGGAAAGATATATAGAACTCGGTGCAAAAATTCCCAAGGGTGTGTTATTAGTAGGGCCTCCTGGTACTGGTAAAACACTTCTTGCAAAAGCGGTTGCTGGGGAAGCGGATGTTCCGTTTTTTGCGGTAAGCGGGAGCAGTTTTATAGAAATGTTTGTCGGTGTCGGTGCGGCAAGGGTTAGAGACCTGTTTAACCAGGCTAAAAAAGAAGCGCCTAGTATTATATTTATAGATGAAATAGATGCTATAGGTAAAAGTAGAGCCGCAGGCGGTATGATGGGCGGAAATGACGAAAGAGAACAGACCCTCAATCAGCTGTTGGCGGAAATGGACGGATTTGATTCAAACGAGCCTGTAATAGTACTTGCAGCTACAAACAGACCAGAAGTTTTGGATCCTGCACTTCTCAGACCAGGAAGATTCGACAGACAGGTGCTGGTAGATAAGCCTGATTTTGAAGGAAGAGTGCAGATTCTTGAAGTGCATATCAAAAAAATCAAAGCCGGAAAAGACGTTGATTTAAAAGAAATAGCAAAAATGACTGCGGGACTTGCGGGTGCGGATTTGGCTAATATTGTTAACGAAGCTGCGCTTCTTGCCGGTAGAAAAGGAAAAAAAGAAGTAAACCAGGAAGAATTTGTAGAAGCCGTTGAAAGACAGATAGCCGGACTTGAGAAAAAAAGCAGACGTCTAAACGAAAAAGACAAAAAAATTGTCGCATATCATGAAAGCGGCCATGCCGTTATTGCGGAGATTACACCGAAAGCCAGAAAAGTAAAAAAAGTTTCAATAGTGCCAAGAGGTCTTGCGGCTTTAGGTTATACACTGAATCTGCCGGAAGAAGACAAATATTTAATGCAAAAAAGCGAGCTTTTGGCGGAAGTAGATACACTGCTCGGAGGACGTGCGGCCGAAGAAGTGTTTATAGGTGAAATTTCTACCGGTGCCGGAAACGACCTTGAAAGAGCTACAGATATATTAAAATCAATGGTTATGATATACGGTATGACGGAAGTGGCCGGACTTATGGTGCTTGAAAAACAGTCAAACAAATTTTTAGGCGGAGGATTTGCGCAAAACAGGGACTATTCTGAAAAAATGCAGGAAGAAGTCGACAGTTTTATTAAAAAAACACTTGAAGAGAGATATACTCACGTTAAAAACAAACTGAAAGAATATAAGCCGGTAATAGAAAAAATGGTTAAAGAGCTTTATGAAAAAGAAGTTATAGAAGGCAGTGTGGTAAGAGAATTTATAAAAGAGTTTGAAAATCCTGAAAAACAGGATGAAGAACCTAACAGGGAGGAAAATGAAAACGGAAATAATTCTTAAAGAAGGTTATCCGTTTATATTTGTAAGCGGAGGGCTTTTTTTTATCTCTTTAGTTTTTAAATTCGCTCTGTTCTGGCAGATACTTTTTTTTGTCTTTTTTGCTTTTTTTGTATTTTTTTTCAGGAATCCGGAAAGAGTTCCCGAAGATACCAGCAAAGGCGCCGTAATATCTCCAAGTGACGGTGAAATCATTGAAATTGTGGAAACAAAAGCGCCTTTA
>Ga0256843_1003160_pt1 | contig 11584 bp, 20 predicted proteins | sample AlvinellametaG_FD_191572 | JGI IMG/M metagenome (GOLD analysis project Ga0256843, IMG submission 191572) | Pompeii worm associated microbial communities from hydrothermal vent at the East Pacific Rise, Pacific Ocean - Alvinella | ecosystem: Host-associated > Annelida > Integument > Unclassified ... | reverse complement strand
TCTTTCACCTCCTTATTTACCCAAAAGTTCTGCTATCAGCAAAAGCGAAAACATGAATACCGTCTTCAGCGGGTTAACGGACGGCCTCTGAGCCATCTGCACGGCGGCAGAGATGAGTTCAGCGGCCACTTCCCTTCTCATTGTCCACCTCCAAAAGCTTCTTCCAGTAGGGCGCGCCCTTGTTCTCAAGGGCATTTCTGCCCTCTTCCCAAAAGGCAGTGCTTAAAGCGCCGGCAACTTCACAGGCTTTCTCAGGTCTGCCGGCGGCAGATGCAAGCTGCTGCGCAAACAGCCTGAAGAACTCTGAACCGATTGCCCTTCTCTTTCTCTGCGCTGCAAACCACAGGTCGCTGATGAAGTCCGCAAGCACCTCGGGGGCAACTTCCTCGGGCGGCGGAACGTCCACTCCCACTGCTTTCCTGAAGTATTCAGACATTTCGCTCCAGAGGTCTTCAAACCTGCGCAGGACGTCTGCCGTCAGCGTCAGGGACGCCTCTACTACCGAAACGTTGCTTCTGCCGGCAACTCTGCTTTTCAGGTAAAGCAGGTTTGAAAGCGCAGGTTCGTAAAGGGTAATAGTCTTTTTCCTCATGTCCTCTCTCCTATTGCAAATTCTGCCGCTACCTGAACGGCCGGGTTGTAGCTACACGTGTCAAGCTTGTCTCTTAAATCCGGGGGTAAGAGACGGTAAACCTTTTCGTAGTCGGTCGGACTTGCGTATATTTCTACCTGCTTGCCGGGACGAAATCCTCTGTAAATCCGCAGGAGTTCCTCAACGGCCTTTTCAAGAGGCCTGCTTTCCACCTTTGCACCGCTCTCTACGGTGCAGATTTCGTCTCCGTCGCCCATTACCACACCTGCACCACAGTTTCCCGCAACGCTCACGCCTGCCACGTAGAAAATCATCTTTCTCATCTCACACCTCCGCCATCAAGGGTTCTAACGGCTTCTCTTCCCACTGCTTTTTCTCTATCACTGCGTTGGGGCCGAAAAGGACCTTCACGAGGCTTTTCGGAAATCCGCCCCTTATAACGAACTCGTAGTGGGTTCCGCCGAGAATGTACCTCTTTTCCACGGGGAAAGTTCTCTTTTCCCCGTTTATGACCACTTCCAGCCTGCCGTCTTTGGGCAGACAGGTGCTGCTTGATACGGGAACTCTCACTATGACCGGTCTCACCTCGCACCTCCTACCAGATAATCCAGTAGCTTTTCAAAACGCCTTCTCTTTGCATTCTTTCAAGCCCCTTGTGTATCATCAGGCGGAGCTTGTCCAGAGTGTCTTCGGAAAAGAACTGCTTCCTCTCTGCGTCCAGGCGGATTCTCATTCCCTTTTCCGTTTCCTCTACGACGATGAGGCCTTTCCAGCTCGCGGTTCCGAAAAGAAGTTCGCCCAGACTGTTCGCAGGCGCCTTCAGCGCCGGCTCGTAGTAGAGGTTCTTTGCCGCGCAGCTGCACGCTTCTCTGAGGGCATCTGCAAAGAGACTGCTTCCCTTGTATCCGACAACGCCTGCTTCAAACATCGCTTCCCCCTAAACTTCCTTAACCAGTTTGAGGTTGTCTTTAAGCAGTCTGACGGAACTTCCGTTCACTTCCACCAGAGGCACTTCTTCGCTGCACCCGTAGTCCGGGCAGTAGAACACGCCTCTTTTCAGCAGGCGTTCTCCGGCTGCAACCACTATCGTTTCCAGCCTGCCGTCTTTCTGACGGACGAACGGATAAACGCCGTTTTCAATAAGAGACGCCGCCCTTTCGGCTTCCCTCTCGTCTTCCAGATAGCCCACGGCCGGAAAGAAGTGCCTGAAGATGTAGATGGAACAGGTTGCCTGTTCGGGACTTATTCTCATCAGGCTCACCTGCAGGCGGGAAAAGATGGACAAGCTGGAAGGATAGTAGCTCACCCTGAAGCAGCAATCCTTTCCCGCTACTTTCATCAGGTCTCCGGCGCAGGCCTGAACGATTTCTGCTCTCATCTCTCACCTCTGATTCCGTCTTTTTTGAGAATTTAACTCAAAAATTGTCAGAATGCAAGTCAATTAACTTGAAAACTGCTAATTATAGGGATAAATTAAGAGAAACGATAAAAGAGGAAAGCTATGGCCGTCATACTCGTAAAGGACTTTGAGAAGTTTTCAGCAGACAGAGAAGAACTGAACGAAAGGTTGAGAAAAGCGGGACTGCCCGTGCTGGGCGGATGGCGGAAGTCAAGGTGCGTTCTATACGCGGTGAGGGACCTTGACAAGCTGAAGTGTTCCTGCGGGCAGATTGTCGCCAAGAAAGTGGGCGAGGACGAATTCGGCAGCGAGATTTACCGAATAGGCGTCATCAACGGGGACTTCGTTCCCGTTCTCAAGATAACCGTCAAGGGAACCGCCGTTGAGGTGGAAGAACTGTGTGAAGACGAGGAACTGCTGGAAGAAATACTCGGGAAGTGGCGGAGAAAGTTTTCCTACTACGCAGACAACGTGAGTTCAAGGGAAATGTCCGAATACGTCGCAGTCAAGGCTGTTCCCCTGTTCAAAGGCTCTGCGATAGCAAGGAACACCTACATCATCAACGACGACGAGAAAGCGGAAAAGCTGGCCGAAATAGTCAATTCCTATTCGCCTTCCCTGTTCCTGCTCAGGTTCGGCGAGGAACAAAAAGACCCGATAGCAAGAAAACTGAAAGAAAAAGTGCGCTCTATTCTGAACAGAAAAAGCGTTCCTGCGGTAGAACTGACGGAACTCATCACGACGCTTTCTTTCTTGCAGAAAGAGGGCTTTGACTTTGAAGAAGAGATAGACGCGCTGAGAAGAAAGCTTACAGAGAGGAAGAAAAGGTAAAGCTTGACACGGGAAATTTTGCGCTCTAATATATCGCAAAGAAAGATACTCACTTTGGGCGGAAGAAGAACAAACTCTTAAACTCACTTTTTCAGCACTTTCCTCAAAAACTCACTCTGGGAGGTAGCAGAATGCAGGGATTTTCTTTGTCCATTTTTGGAAAAACATGAAAAGGAGGTAGAAATGTTGGCTACACCTTTCTCAAGAAAAACTTTTCCCTGTGAGTCCTGCGGAAGCTACCTTTTGGGACATTCTACAAGTTTAATTCTTTGCAGTTTAACGGTTTCTCTCTACCTGCGTTTTCTTGCAGACCTTTACTACCGTTCTTTCGGAACGTTTCTGGCAATTAACCACCTTGAAAACTTGCAGGAAGCTTTAATCGTTTGTGAGGCTTGGAAAACTTCAAGAATTCCCTCAAGGTTCAGGCATCTTTTCAAGGCAAAGAGAAAACCAAAAAAGAACGGGATTTCTCTTGTGAACACCAGAAGCAGAAGAAACGGCTGGCTCATGCTTTCTGCCCTAAAAGTTATCCTTGAAGACAATGAACTTTCCTACGGCAACGAACGTTTGATTTCTCAAATTCCCTCTTTCGTTCTGCAACCTTTCAGAGAGGAAGAAGAATTTTTGAGAAGCTACCTTTCTGACTTCAAGGAATTCCTGTTAAGGAACTTTCCCATTTCTCAAGCATGCGGAAAACTGATTCTTGAAAAGAGAAACAGAACACTTCTTACGGGGAAGATAATACATATGCCTCTTGTAATTTCGGATAAAGAGGCGGAAAAAAGAAATCTAATCCACAGCGACGAGAGTCTTTTTCCTTATTTGTTTGCGGAAATTAAGGAACGAGAACAAAACGAAATGGAAACAGAAAGATTTTTGAAAGATTTTCTTTCGTAGAGTGAGGGCAGGCGCCCTCACAACAGGTGCGTCACGGCAGAAAAGAGTTTCTTCAGCAGTTCGTTCAGCAGTTGCTGCTGCTGCGGCGTCAGCCAAGAGTAGAAAAGATAAACAGAGGCAACGCCGACAGCGAGGTAGAAAGCCCTCTTGATAAGTCCCAAAAAGAACCACAGGGCAGCAACTGCCGCTGCAATCACCAGAGCTGCTTCAACAACCATGTTCCACCTCCTCCTTGAGTAGTTAGGGGCTTTGCCCCTAAATTGCTTTAAGATTTTCATTAACTTCCTTGCACATCTGTTCAATTACCTTTTCTACGTCCTCCTGCGTGTAAAAGTGGTGGTCCTCAAGGTCGTAGTGAAGGAGCAGTATTCTTGGCTTTTCTATCGTGTAAAGGATGCTGCCCGCATACATTTCCCCGTCTTGATACACGGGATATACGCTGAAAGAAGTCGGAATTTTCAGTTTTTCCCACATAACTTCTGCTATTGAACCTACGAGCAGTTCGCTTCTGAATTGGTGAAAGAAAACGTCTTCCGCGCTTCCTAAACACCAGAGCCATGCTTCTTCGCCTTCTTCAGAGGATTCTGCAACAAGTTTTTCGTAAAACGCTTCTAAAACTTCTTCTTTCTCAATCCTCCCTTTCATCTTCCACCTCCTTCGTGATTAAACTCTCAAGAACTCTTTAATTTCCCTTGCCGTTTGACGAACCGCCTTGTCGTCGTCAACGGCGGAATAGGGAACGAAAATTTCTCTTACTCTGGGACGGAAGTCGGCAGGATTAAGCGGTCTGCCTCTCGTAATCGCCTTTCTTATAACTGCTGACCTGTTCGGCGTTTTTCTGGCCTCTATCAGGACGCCTTTTCTGTTCGGCAGTATCCTGATTAGCGAAACGGGGACGCCGAACGCTGCAAGTTTCCTTGCAAGTTCTCTTGCTTTTGCCCTCATCTCTTGCCTCCTCCAATGAGTTTGAAAAGGGGCAAAGCCCCTAAAGAACAAAGTCCCTGCTGACTTCTATTTCCCTCAAGCCCTCGGCGTCCGGGTCAACGCCTACCTGCTTGAGTGTTTTCTCCAACTGACGGTACTTACGCCAGTCAAGTGAGAAGAAGTCTTCCAGCGGGATTTCCTTCTGCCTCAGAACTTCGGCAACTTTTCGGGAATCCCACTTCTGCTTCTTCTTCTCCACCCAGCCGATGGTCTTTCCGTTCCACTCGGCCGGGCCTGAAATCTCTTTTCTGAGGAGACTTCTGACTTCCTTAATTTCCTCAGAGAGCTTTTGATACCTGACCAGAAGCTCCCTCGCCTCCTCAGAGAGAGAGGACTTTCTTTCCTCTCCCTTCCACTCTACTCCGGGACAGAGACCTGCGTCTTTGAAAACGCAGTAGGAACACTCCCACGGATAGCGGGGAACTCTCTCTTCCCGGAACTTCCTGACGATTTCCTTGAACTCTTCCTCGGAAACGGCAGAAACCTCTCTCACGACGTAGCACTTCTTATGTCTGCCGTTTACCTTGAGAAGAGTTTTGACAAAGAGATACTGCTCTACCTCTTTGTCGGGGTAGAGCTTTTGCAGGATAAACTTCTGCATACCTGCCTGAGTGAGGTAGTGCTTCGGCAGGTAAACGGTGCAGTCCTCGTCAAAGACGACTTTCGGAACTTCGTCAAGGTTCCGGTAGGGGAACCTCTCGCTCACGAAAGTCATCTTCGTGTGCTTCAGCTCAACCCCGACCACCTTGCTTTCAAGTTCAATAAATGCGTCAAGGTGGCCTTCAATCTTTACTCCCTCAATCTCCAGAGGGAGCACTTTTTCTTCTTCAAAGTTCTCTCCGAACATCTCCTTGAGGACGGCCTTGAACTCCCTCTCAAAGAGGTAGCCGTCCTCAATCTCAAGGGAGTCCGCCCTGAGGTCGGGGTGCTTCTGCCTCAGCTCCCACTTAATTGGGCAGTAAAGCAGGGAGCTGATTCCCACGGCTCCGTCGGAGTAAGAAAGTTCTCTTCCCTCCGACGCTCTCTCTGCAAGTTTCTGAATCACTTCTTCAAACACTCCTCTCATCTCACACCTCCTTGTGATTTGGTTTGGACGTTCAGGAAAAGTCCTGCGGACAGAACCTCTCCTGAAAGCCCAAAGAGAGAAGCCCGCACAGGACGGGCTATCTAACAACCTCAAAGGTGGGACTGCCGATTAACCAGTAGCTCCACCTGAGGGTTATGCTGGCTCCAGAGGGTAGAGTGAGAAACACTTCTATCCTCGTCTGTTCGTAATCCCAGGGGTTTTCAGTAATACACCTGCGACCCCTGTACACACCTGCAAGCTTTCTTACTTTTTCTCTCCACATTTTCCACCTCCTTCGTGATTTTCAGAAATTCAGAAAAATCCCCCCAAAGCACGAAATACGGGAAAACAGAGGGACTTTTCTGAAATCCTGAAAAGAAAAAAGGCTGGGAAAGTGAGAAAGAAAGGAAAAATTGGGGGGCGGATAAACCGCCCCGTCTGCTATGAAACGTCAAACATACTGAATACCGCTGTCAATATTGTTACGACAGCGGCAACGAACAGGGAGAGAAATCCCCGTTTCTCTCCCTTTACGCACCTCAAGGCTGCTTCGCCTGCCGCCCTGAGGTCAATGCTCTCTTCGGCCAGCTCCCACACGGGAATAGGCTGGCCGTCAAAGTAGTCGTAGCGAACTGGCCTGTCCGCCCTCTTGCGCATTTTCCACCTCCTCCTGATTTTTAACGGGTTCAGACCGACCCTCCGGCTTTCCCGGAAAGCCCGCCTCAACCCGCGAGATAAAAGGGACGGACAGGCCGTCCCTGTAAAATCTATGTCTATCTGACGAATCTCGCCAAAGCCTTCCCGACCTTCCACAGGTCGTCCTCGTCCTTGATGTAGAGAAAGCGGTGGAAGTTGGACATGTAAGGTTCCACCTTTTCGTAAGGGTAGCCCCGCTCGCCCTGTATGTAGAAACCTATCAGCGTTTTCTTGCGGGCAAGTTCCTTGATGGTTTCAACGTCCCTCGTTTCAACGAAACAGCCGTCCGTGATTACAAGGACGACCTTGCTTCTCAGGTAGGGAACGGCGGAAGAAAAATTCTCATCTCCCTGCGGTTCAAAGCAGAACGCTGCCGGAGACCACCTTCCTTCGTACTCTTCCTTAAAAAAGAGGGGCTTTTTGAGGCGGGTGGTCGTCAGCATAACCCTGAACCGCAGGTTGCTTATTTTCTCCGCTTCCTGCAAGAGGCGGAGAACCTTTCGGACGTAAGCTCTGTTTCTGTCAATCATCTCTATCACGTACATACTCCCGCTTCCGTCCACGACGACGTCTATGCAGAACGGGGCGGGAGTCTTTTTGGGGGAAACGAAAACGTCGTCGCATCCCCTGATGAACCTTCTGACGTCAAGTCTGCTTCCCTCTTCGGCGTAAGTCCTGTCTCTCTGCGCCTGAGGGAAGAAAGAAACGAACTTTCTCACGACGCTTCTCTTAATAGAGGGAATCTGGGGCGTCGTGGTAACGATAATTTCCCGCCTCATTGCCTCTTCTATGTCCTCAACCGAGTTGTACTTTCCGAGGGCGAATTTTTCCGCTTTATTCGCCCTCTCTCTTTCCTCCTCTGCCCATGTGTCGCTCATTTTCTTGTCGGCAAGACATTCGGGACGCAGCTCAGGACCTTCAAGGGCGGACGCCGAAGTGGCAGCAGCTTCTCTCACTTCCTCAGAGGACATGTCAGAAAGAGGTGAAAGGCGGCCGTCTTTGTCGGCGTCAGCAGGAAAGTACTTTTTCTGGAAAACCACCGTAAGGTTGTAAAGTTCCTCTAACGCCTTTCCTCTCTTTCTACCCGCAAGTTCAAGGGCTTTCTGGACGAGGTAGTGCAGGTCGGAGAGGAACTCTTCAACGGAGTAGCCGTTCACTTTAGAAACGGCTATCTTCTTGCCCAGAAGTTTCTCAAGGCTTTCAACGTCGGGTTCAGCCCCTTTCCAGTGAAACGCCACGCAGGCGGGGTAGGCAAGTTCTTCCGGCCGTGAGAGAGTGCTTTCGTAGTAGCGGGAAAGGGAATACTCTGCAACCTGCCTGAACTTGTCGCCCAGCTTCGGGAAAAGGCGCGCCATGCTTTCTTCTATCCGCCTGTCTTCTATCAGGTTCCAGGCGGGGAAGTTGATAAACTCGGGCGTGAACCTGACGTGTCCTATTTCGTGGGCTACCATTGCCTCAGCCCACCATTCGTGTTTCCTCAAAGGTTCCGCCCACTCTCCCCCGCAGCAGACTGCTACGACTCTGTTCTTCGGGTTGTAGTAAGCAGGGGCTTCGTTTGACCTTTCAAACTTGACGATAATTCTCTTTCCCGGCCCCTGAAGGAGCTTTGCAAAAGAGCGGATGCCCTTCAGGTGGGGAAACTCGTCCTCTATGGACAGCGTCCAGCCCCAGAGGGACGCCGTCCTTCTCCGGTAGGAGAGCGTTTCTTCTCTTCTGCTCTCCCACCAGTCCTCAAAGTCAAAGCCGAAGTCAAATCCGTCAACGACTGCCGTTCCTCTCATCTTTCCACCTCCTCCTTGATTTTCATTGCCTCTTCGTAGTAGGCAATGGCTTCTTCAAGACGGCCGGCTGCCTTTTCAAGCAGTTCAACCGCCTCCAACTTGGCTTCGTCTGCGTCGGTAGCGGGGAATTCTTCGTAAGCGGGTGCCGACCCCCAGAACCCGACGCACTCGGTTCTCCAGTTCACCTCTTCCTCAAGGGAAGAGGCCTGTGAGAGGATTTCTTCTTTTAGTCGCTTGAGTTCCTCTACAATCATCTCTCTCCTCCTTCTTGATTTGGTTTCCGGACTCAGCACGACTCCCCTGCAAGGGAAACCCTGCTGAAACCGGAAAGAGAAAAGGCGGGACATGCCCGCCACTAAAAGACTGTTTCAATAAGCTTTCTGAGACCGCCGAGCTGTTCTTCGTTGGGGGTTCCGTCCATCTCCGCCCCAACGAGGCCGTGAATCCACGTGCACTCAGCAGCCTCCTCTGGCGAAAGACCGCCTCTCTTGACCATCTCTGCCCACGCAAGCAGAGATGCAGTATCAAGGGGGAAGTCGTATTCCCCCTTCTTGGTGGCCTCTCTCTGAAGGTTGGCCACCTCTACCATCTTGCGGGCAATCTCTTCGGAGATGCCCGTTCTGGATACCAGCAGAGCCGTCTCCTGCTCTGCCGGCAGGTAGGAAAACTGAATCTTTGACCGAAAGCGTCTCACGAGGGCGGGGTCAAGCGGATGAACCTGATAGCTTCCGCCCTCGTTCATCGCCCCGATAAACCTCAAGTTTTCCACCGGGGCTTTCAGCGTTTCGCCGGTCAGGTGGTTGTAGAGCGTGTAGTAGTTTCCCGACCGGTTCATGACTCCGATGAGAATGTTGAGGTGCTTGCTGGGAATACGGTTGATTTCGTCTATGAACAAAATGACCTTTTCTTTCTGGGCGAGGCGGAAGGCTTTCGTGAGCTTTCCGTCCACCCACTCAATAGAGTCGCCCTTCTTTACGAAAGTCCCCAGGAAGTCAATGTCCTGAAGACTTTCAGAGCCGGCCACGTATCCCAACTTGTAGCCGAGTTCCTTTGCGACTTCCTGAACCAGCACCGTCTTACCGGTACCGGTGGGACCTTTGAGAAGGGCGTCAAAGCCCAGCAGAACGGCTGTCCGTAACATCTCTTTCTGCGGGCCTATGAAGCCCGTGGCAGCAGGCTTTTTCTCTTTCTTTTTCGTTCCCGCCGTCTTTCCGTCAGGGGCGGGAACTATGCCGTCCTTGATGCCCCAGAAGACTGCCCAGATGTGCTTGCAGCCTCCGTGGGCCCTCTTTCTCTGGTCGTCGCAGTCGCAGGACCAGGACGACCCGTCGTAGAAAACGTAGTGAACTTTCCCGCCGTACTCAAGGCGGTAGGCGGGAACTCTCTTGCCGTCTTTTTCGGCCTCACCGAAAGTAATTTTGAGGCCGGGTTCTGCTAAAAGCTCCCTGCCCTTTGAAGAGCGGGAACCTCCTTTGGAATACTTGTAATCTTTCGGTTCTACGATAGTCATTTCTCACCTCCTTCTTGATTTAGTTGAAGCCTCAACACAATTCCTGCGGGCAGGAACTCTGCTGAAGCCTCAAAAGGGAAGTCCGCACAGGGCGGACTTAGTTAAGCCTTGCCACTTCTGGTGGAACAGAAGCCTTGCCGAAGTGAGCAAGGCACCAGAAAAGCAAAGCAAGGAAAAAGTCGTCTTTGTCTTCAACCTCTAAAGAGGCAAGTAAATTGAAAACATCCTGCTTTTCCATATCTCGCCTCCTCCGTGATTTTCAGAAATTCAAAAGAATTCCCGACAGGAAAAACGGAAACACTCGGAAACTCTCCTGAATTCCTGAAAGGCGAGGAAAGAGAGGTTAGAAGGAAGTGTAGGTGGGGATTTTTGGAAAGAAAGTGGGAAGGCCGGACAGGCCGACCCTAAACCAAGTCTCTAACATCTTCAGGAGGTTGCTCTACCACTTCGCCGTCTATAGTAATAAGAGCAACCCCTTCAGTTGGATTGCCATAAGTTCTTCCGGTACGCTCCCAAGAAACCTTGAAAGGGAACGCACTCACGGGAGTACTTATTAGTAGTCCTTCAGAAACTCCGAGAGACCCCCTTTCAGAGGCATACTCATAAAATGGGAGAACAACCGCCTCTTCTGGGAGCTCTGGAGTTATTTTGCTGTCTCCCCTATATCCGCAAGGAACATAGAGGAGAAGCGTAACCCACTCTTCTGCTGGACGGAGTACCTTATTACCCTTTTCGGTAAGAACAACTCTTGCGTTCTCTATCGGAAAAGGTAGAACATCTATCTCGGCTCCGTAGAAGTTTTTATCTTTACGGAGCCTGTCTTTGAAAGCTCTGTTAATCCAGAGCCTGAAGCTGGGGCGACCGTGGTCTTCAGACCCCAGCAAGGCATAGAGATACCCGTCCTCCGTTTTTTCAACAGTTATCTTTTTCCTTACTTCCACCATCTCGCACCTCCTCCTATTGATTTTGGTTCAAAGTCTCAGACAGATTCCTGCCCGCAGAAACCTGCCTGAAACCTTGAGAAAGGGGCGGGACAGGCCCGCCACTATTTACTATTCTTGCACAACCATCCTTTCAACTTGTTAATACCACTACCTACTACAAACCTTTCGCTGTTGAAGTAAACAACTTCGTGAAATTCTGGTAAGTCGTCACGGGAAATTTCTCTTATATCCTTTAACACATATTGCTTTGTGGCTTCATCTAACAATCCTGTGTTTATGTGGTTAAACAGATACTCATCAGCTTGTTGTTCATCTCCCCAGCACTTAATTATTAATCGTCTTACATCTTTCCAAGAAGAGAATTCTCTAACGAATATCCTACCGTCATCGCTTAAACCAACTATCTTGTTACATCCACGAAGAGTAGCAAAATCAATTTCCATGTTTTCCCCTCCTAATTGATTTAATTGCGGACGGGGCAAGCCCGTCCAGAAATTACTTAATTCTGTTCTCTTCACAAAACTCGGCCAGCTTTGAAAGCGGCCATTCCCTAAGCCTACCAAGTCCGTGCCTCTTCACGAACTCGCTGTAGGCTTTCTTTACAGCGGAGTCGCCAGCTTTCAGCTTCTCCGCTATCTTGTTGTAGCATTGATGGTAGTAACCTAACTCCCCTTCATAGGCCACTCTACCAACGCTGAACATTGCAAGACCTTTCTGAACAGCATCAGTAACGGCTCCCTTGAGAGCATCGCCGATGCTGTTGTTCCTGCTGCCGCCGAAAGCCTCACGGCTAACAGGTTCCTTGTCAGGTTCGGGCTTAACCCAGACCCGAACACGAACTAACCCGTAGCTGTTCATTCCCTTGTCGCCAAGCTGGGACTCTT
>Ga0256843_1003159_pt1 | contig 11585 bp, 16 predicted proteins | sample AlvinellametaG_FD_191572 | JGI IMG/M metagenome (GOLD analysis project Ga0256843, IMG submission 191572) | Pompeii worm associated microbial communities from hydrothermal vent at the East Pacific Rise, Pacific Ocean - Alvinella | ecosystem: Host-associated > Annelida > Integument > Unclassified ... | reverse complement strand
CAATATGTAGTGGTTGTTTAGCTTTTACCTCAAGGGTACGGCTCTCTTGTAGCTGTAACATGACGGAACGTTTGTCTATAAAGGTCACAAGATAACGATGAAGCAAACCATCTTCTAAATTACGTAAGTAGAGTGTGTCTTCTACCTTATGCCTACGTACTTTAAAAATATAACGATGGTCATCTCCTTCTAAATTTAACTGTGGAGTACCTGCTTGTTGGTTATAGAGATATAACACCTTTAGCCTTTAAAATCATAAGCAGAACCATCGCAGCTACAAGTAATACTTGGATAAGAGAAATTTTAATAAATGCCGATTTAATAAGCTTAAAAGTCTCACTATCTTGAAGGTTTGCCACTTTAATCAGTTTATATTTTTTAATCTCTATAAACATCATAATTGCCCAAATAACAACCATGATTATCATGGCTAAACTCCAAGGTAAATCTCCAGCAAAAACAGCAATTAGTCCTGTAAATGCAACCATTGTAGCCAATGCTTGAAAAATCATCGTATAGATAAAACTTGATTTTTTAAACTTTAATGTCTCTTTTGCAGTCACGAAAGGTACTGCAAAACCCATCACTAAAAATGCTAAAAAAACTTTCACTAAAAGGCTGTGTGCGGTAATCATCTCTGCTATCATAAAAAACTCCTATTATTTAAAACGGGATTATACCCTATTTTGTTATAATAATCATAACTTACTTTTAAAGGTCAAACTATGGCAAGTTCTATTATAGAAGCACTCGAAATTATTACAAAGTCCATCCCCTCTCTTGATGGAGAAATTATCCCTATAGAAAGCAGTGTTGGACGTATAGTTACACAAGACTATGTTGCTACATTTGATTTACCAAGATTCAACAACTCTGCTATGGATGGGTACGTTGTCAAAGTGTCTGATGCCAATAAAAGTGTGACTATTTCAGATGTCATTTATGCAGGTGACAACCCAACAATGACCCTTGAAAACGGATCTGCAATTAAAATCATGACTGGCGCACCTATTCCAAAAGGGGGAGAAGCCATTGTTCCCATAGAAAATGTAGAACTCAAAGAAAATGCTATTACACTTCCCTCTGAAATTGCACAAAACAACTTTATTCGTATAGCAGGAGAAGACATAGAAAAAGGCACTGTATTTCTCAAAGAAGGAACAGTGATTAATGCCTATACCATTGCCTCACTTGCAAGTCAAGGTATTACCCATGTAAGTGTGACAAGACGCATTAAAGTAGCTATTTTTGGTACCGGTGATGAGCTTCGTCCCCATTATGAAAAAATCCAAGCACACCAACTCTACAACTCTAACTCGCCTATGTTTCTTTCTAGAAGTAAAGATTTAGGTTGTGATGTAAGATTTATACGTACCTCTGCAGATACTTTAGAAGCACTTGAATCTTCTATACGCTCTACACTTGATGCCGATGTTATTATCACTTCAGGGGGTGTGAGTGTCGGCGACAAAGACTTTACAAAAGAAGCATTTACAAACCTTGGTATGGAAATACTTGTCAATAAAATAGAGATTAAACCTGGTAAACCAACTATCATTGGTAAAATAAATCAGACTATTGTAGCGAACCTTCCAGGAAATCCACTTGCATCCATGGTCAATTATGAGTTATTTGTACGGGCAATTATACGAAAACTATCGGGGGCTTCTAGTCTACACCATGGTGTCATACACACCACACTCAAAGAAAGTTTTTCAACTAAAGGTGGAAAATATGCTGTGGTACTAGGTCGTTTTGATGGAAATGGTTTCTCTGCACTCAAACCTCAAATGCCAGGAATGGTCTTACCTATGCAAAAAGCAGATGGTCTCATTCTTATTACACCACAAATAAAACACCTTGAAAAAGGAAGTGATGTAAGAATGATACCTATACAATGGGAATTTACGAGTGAAGAGAAAGTAGAGTTATTTACACAGTAGGTTCTCTTCATACAACTTGCAAAGAGAAAAAGAACCATTTATGTATCACGTAATATAGCTAAAAACTAAACCTCTTTAGGGCTTACAATTTTTTGATATGTGAGCAGTTTTTCCCATAACTTCACATCACTCCACTCACTTTGTGTTTGTTCAGAAAATAAAATCTCTTCTAATGCAATACTTCCCATAAGTGTACTATGGGCATCTTCTTTAAAGCATTGTGCATACCCAGTATCTGTTTCATGTACAATAATACTTTTTAGCGCAACTTCCTTCTCTTCATTTTGCATCACAGTACATGCTAAAACACGCTCTACCATTAAAAAAAAGACCCTCGAAAACTGCTCTGCAGAGGGTGAAACGGGAAGTTCTACCCAACGCTTACTGTGTGCCTTCATTGCTTCTTTATAGGCACTGCTCTCTTCACTCCAAAGCGTAATACTATGATCAAATGCATCAATAAGTGCTTTAATACTTAATTTCATCAATCCAAAGTCATAAACCATCTGTCCATTGTCCAGATAGTTAGACTCTAAAAGGACTTCCACTTTGTAGGAGTGCCCATGAATGTTTTGACTACAACGCTGTGTAGAACAGCCACGTACAATATGTGCATTTTCAAATTTAAAAAGTTTTCGTATTATCATAAGGCGATTTTAACCAATGTAGCTTAAGGTATGCTCGGAGGTATAATCTCCTCTCCTAAGAAGGCATAACTCTTTCCTATGCGTGCAACAGGATTAAAAGAGATACTAAGAGACTCTTTATCTGAGATAATGGCATCATCTACAAAAATTTCATGGACATTCAAAACCAAAGGTATCGTAGTTCCTCCTCCTAAATCTATCTCTTGATTAAGCGTACAAAAGTATGCACATGGCACCCCTTTAATCATAGGAGGATACCCCTTAACAACACGTTGTGTTTCTATCTCAAAAAGTGTGGCTTCACTCTGCTCTTTTGCTAAGCCTTTAGAGCTAAAGTGCATCTTCTCCAAATCAGATTCTTGAACCATGCAAATCGTACATTTTTGGTGTTTTCTAATATTGGCTAATGTATCTTTAGGTGTTCCGTCTACTTTATGTCCTACGCTAATAAGTACAGAGGCTGGTTCAGAAGAGAGCCCAATAAAATATGAAAAAGGTGCTATATTGACTACCCCCTCATCTTCTGTAACCACCCAAGCAATAGGGCGTGGTAAAATGGTTTGAGCCATCAATTTATAGGTTTCATTTACAGTCTTGTCGTTATCTAAATTAAATTGCATTTTTTACCTTCCATTGTGTTGATTGGCTTACTGCCCCTAAATTTTCCATCCACTCTTTGAGTGTTTCTAACTCATCTTGTGTAAATTGCCCCTTATATGAAGGCATGAGCATGTGGTTAAATCCTTTCCACTTATCTTTACTACCCTTTTGAATAACAGAGATAATCTGACGCTCTTTACTTGCCCCAATATGCGTAAAGGAAGGTGCTATTTTATCTTCTTCTATGGAATGACAATTCAAACACCCTTTTTTTACCAACAACTGCTGTGCTTTTGGCAGTGCATTAAACGCTGCTTTTTCCTGCATCTGTTTTAAAAACTTTTGTTGGTCATAAAAATCATACATAAACCACCCAATTGCTTCAAGCTCATCTTGCGTGACATTGTCTTTTTGTGAAGGCATCACTCCATAGGTTTTAAGACTCTCTTTATCACAGTAGGACTTTGTAGCACTAGGGTCAATAACATAGTCTTGAATAAACGGTATCATCTTATTGCTCGCATCTGCGTGGGTTTCAATGTGCATAAAATCTTTTAAATGAAATGCTACAGCCATCATAGGAGGTGCTTTTTCATCCTCATAGGTACTAGGTGGCATTGCAAGATTATGACACATGGCACACTTTTGCTTAATAAGTGTACCTCCATCTAACTTCTCTTTATGACGCTCTTGCATACACCCCGTTAAAAGCAACAAAGCCATAGTCAAAATAACCAAACGCATATTCTCTCCTTAAAATAGTTTTTTTACTTTATCGAACAATCTCTCATTCTCTTTTACATCATCTTTTAGTACTTCAACCTCATCTGGTTTATAACATGCCTCAGGCAGTATATTTTCAGGTGTACCATCTACATTTACCACATTAAGTTCAGGATGAATCAACTCACGTAAACGCTTTTGAACCACCATTTTTGTAGTCATTAAACTCATAGAACAACCATGACAAGCCCCAGTAAGTAAAATATAGACCGCTCCATTATAACTTCCGAGTAACTCTATGCTTCCACCATGTGAATTTACATACTCATTGACCGTAGGAAGATGGTGCTTTACCGCTTCATAAATATCTTGATCTGAAAACATCATTAATAATCCTTTATTATAATAGTAATAATTTCACATAATATAGTACTCTTTAGCTTAAATAGGACTAAATGTATCCTATTTTAATGCAACTCAGCTATAATCCTCTTAAAAAGGATATGTTTATGAAAATCTTACACATACTATTGTTACTACTTTTTATTTTAAAAAATGACTACATGACTTTACACGCAAGTAGCTTAGTAAAAGAAAAAAATCAAACCTATGCATCTAATGGCTTACATCTTCATTCTAAAATTGCATTTACGCTAACCGACCCTTTTGAGCATCAAATGACATTAACAGAAAAAACAAAGAAAGTTATTTTTGTTTTTTCTAGTAATTCAGAAAAAATACTTAGAGCCTATCTTTCAAAACAAGACAAAACATACCTTCAATCTAAAGAAATATTAGTAGTAGTAGATATTAGTACAGTTCCTAGTATGATACGACACTTTTTTGTCTTACCTACATTTAAAAAATGTACCTACCCTATACTTTTACTCGATGAAGAAAAATTAGCCAACATATATAAAACAAAAGAGAATCAAAATAAGATTACTGTCGTTACATTAAATCACTCTAAAATAACTAGTGTCCAGTTATGTTCTCTTACGTCCAATCTTAAAACATGCATAGAATCAGACTAAATAAACTGTTCATCAGAACGTTTTTGAGAGACTTCTTCCTGTGTTGACACCATCCACCCTGAACGTTGTATCCCCTCTACCTTATCAAACTTCTCTATGTATGGCTTTATATCTAAAAGTGGGGTACCATCTAAAATATCTACCCACTTAATAGTCACCATATTCTTTTCTACTTTCACCAATTCAACCACAGAGAGTCCTAACTATTTGGATGCATGGGGGTTCGTGTTGAAAAAACACCCCGAGCAGTATTGGTCTTATCATTAAAAGGAACCACACTTAATTTTGCTTCTTTTACTTTATGAAAATAGTAAATAAGATAGACATGGCTAAAGCCATCTAAATCTTTTAACCCTTCTTCATATACTTTATCAAATTCTATTGTAACATATACCTCTTTTGCTCCCTTTGGCTGTACTGGCATATGTGACCATAAAAAAGCACTCATACTCAAAGTAGCTCCACTAGACATCAGTACTAAAGTATTTTGTCTGCCATTTTCATTGCAGACTGAAAAAATATAAAGCCACCCATCACACTAAAAAGAGGAAGAAAACGTTTTACTTCTTTCATCACTTCACCTTTTTCTTGTTTTTTACTAAACTTATGTTGTGAAAATTGAAAGTCTTTCAATTTATAATATAAAATTAGTGGTGCCAACAGACCAAAGGGCATTAAACGCCATGTACCTTCTAATCCCAAAGTGATACCCCACCTGTAATTGATAAGGGTCCAATAGTTCGTGCCAACTCTCCTCCTACCATATAGAAGCTCATTCCCCTTCCAATGTTTTTCCAGAAGCTTCCTTAAATAAGGAGAATATTACTCCTATTTAAATATAATTTTTATTCGATTACCTTATCTAGGAGTACTTATGTCTGACTACCTACTCTACGCCACTTTAGCTTTTTTTCTCTCCATTCTCTTCTCTATGGGAGGGGCTGGGGCTGGTGTGGCACTCATTCCCATCTTAAACCTTCTAGGGCTTGACTTTAGTGTCGCAAAAGCTGTAGGACTCTTTGCTGGGGCATCTACTACCATTACCTCTAGCATTATGAACCTCAAACGTAAGGTAGTGGACTTTAAGTTTGTTCTACCTATCGCCTCTATGATGATGCTCTTTGCACCTCTAGGCGCGTACAGTAGCCAATTTATCGATGAGAGTGTGGTAAAGTTTGCCTTTATGCTCATGCTCTTTTACAGCGCTTCCATGATGATGTTTGGAAAGAAAAAAGCACTCATTCAAACCCAAAGCCGTACGGTACTCTTTGTTGTTGGTATTGTAGTAGGGTTTATTGCTGGACTTTTAGGGGTTGGAGGAGGCAATATCTTAATTCCTCTTTTGGTACTGCTAGGCTTTGAACCTAAAAAAGTGGCTGTTACTGTGAGTTTTGTCGTACCCTTTTCAGCCTTGGGCTCTTTCTTTACCTATGCGAGTTATGTACCCCTAGACTGGGTACTACTTGGCATTATCGCTGCGTGTGCCATTGCAGGAGGCTACATAGGAAACTACCTCATGCACTTTAAACTCAAACAGCAACACATTAAAAAGCTTATGGCTGTTATTTTGTACCTTTTAGCCTTGAAACTACTCTATGGGTTTATCGGCTAAGAGGGTTACCCCTTTACAACACGGTTTAACATCCACGCAAAAGGAATCGCCACATACGCCAATGCTGAAGCAATGGTGTAGGTTAGACTCAACCCTATGGTATCGCCAAACATCCCCATAGCCAACACCACAATGGAGCTAATACTAAAATTGATACTCATATAGACACTATTAATAAATGTAGGCATCTTGGTATCAAGCTCATGAATCACAGAGAGCATCACAGGACCATTGGCAAACATAAAGATGCCAAGTAGTGCCAAGAGAGGAAAGAGCGTATAGAGACTCTCACTCCACAAAAAAGCACTCATGCTCAACGCAGCACCACTAGACATAAGCACCAATGTATTTTGTCTACCTATCTTGTCCGAGAGGGTACCAGAGAGAAAGGTACCCAAGACACCAAAAAACTGTAACACAGCCAACGCACTACTCGCCACCCACAACGAAAACCCTTGTTGGGTTAAATAGACTGCTAGGTAAAGGGTCACAGCCATCTTCATTGCCGATTGGAAAAACATAAAACCTCCCATCACACCAAACAGAGGCATAAAGCGTTTCACCTCTGCCATCGCCTCACCCTTCTCACGTTTTTTACTAAAGTTGTTTTGTGTAAAATGAAAATCTTTGAGTTTATAGTATAAAATAAGTGATGCCAAAAGACCAAACGGCATCAGTCGCCATGTCCCCTCCAAGCCCCAAAGCGATACTCCACCTGTAATGAGAAGAGGTCCAATAGTTCGTGCCAACTCTCCCCCTACCATATAGAAACTCATCCCTCGTCCAAGCTTTTTACCTGATGCCTCCTTAATCATCCCCGGAGAAGGGATATGAAAGAGTGTAGAGGCTATACCAGCCAAGACCAAAAGTACCAACAACACACCATAGCTGTTGACACTGCCAAGTAGCGTCATCACTATGGCTGTAAAAGCTGGAGAGAGAATAACAAAGTATCTCGCATCACTTCTCTCTGCTAAAAGCCCAAAAAAAGGGTTTAACAAAGAGGGAAGTTTTCTAGCAATATCTAAAAAAGCACTCATCACCAGGCTCATCCCTAACTTCTCAATAAGCAACGGTAAAATAGGGGCTAAAAAAGCTGAGTAGGTGTCTTGTACCAAGTGGGCTAAGGAGACAGTCGTAATAAGACCTTTATTGGTGGATTGCTTTTGCATAAATTAGAGACTCTTTCTTTGTGGTATGTGTAGTTTTTTAGAATAGTAGCACGTTCAAATTAAGCTTAACTTATTATTTTTATATTTAAGGCTTATAGTTAGAAGATGATAAACCTAAGGCATATATTACGCCTATTTTACTATACTCAGTTTTTATAAGAAGAGAGATTTAAAGATGAAAGAGAAAACTTTTGCCATACCACTCAATGACACACACCCCTCTTCTGTATTGAGTGAGCGTTTTGGAAAGACACCCTATGTCGCATTTTTTAATGGACATACACTCCAGATTTTACCCAATACACCCAAAAGTAGTAACGGTTTTTTACAGTGGTGTAAACGCCAAGGGGCTACGCATCTCCTCTTAAAAGAGCATGGACGTATACCTTGTGCCTGTAAAAAAGATCCCTCTATAATACTCTGTTATCCTCTCACACCCAATCCAACACTACAAGATGCCATCAGACAATACTATCAGACCCCTTGAGTGGTGTCAAAGACACGAATGTGTAATCTATCGGAGTAGTAAAAATTGTGTTTCATACAAAACTCAAAGACAGCTCTGTCGTTATGCCAAATTGTCTCACGGCTCTCCCCTACTGGCATACAGTAGATGTCACACTTTTGACACCCAGCTGTAATCTCCTCTATCTCCTCTAACGCACTAGACTCTACCAACGCTTTGTCGATGGTAAACTTAAAGAAACTCTCTTTTGTTGAAGTTAGAATGGATTCAATGGCACGAGGCTTTATGCGCTTAGACTTAGGCTCTCCAGAGTTTGCCAACTTAATAGAGAGAGCAAAAATGGTCTCTTTGTAGGCAGGGTAAGCTTCAAAGTCTATCTCAATCGTACCATTGGTCTCAAAGGTTACACGTACGCCTTGAGAAACCAGCCAAATAATAACAGCATAAAAGACCTCATCTTTATGGTACATCAAAGGCTCACCACCTGTTATGACCATTTGAGGAAGATACCCTATCTTCTCAAATTCAGAAGCTAAATGCTCTATCATTATAGAAGCATCCTCCACCTTCTCCCAAGAAGAAGCAAAGTGGCTATCGACAGCAAAGTAGGTATCGCACCCCTTTTTCTCTTCACCATCGACACAATAACTCGCCCCAAATCCTGGGCAAGAGAGATTACAACCCCCCGTTCTTAAAAAGTACGACGGTACGCCAGCATATTTCCCCTCTCCCTGTATGGAGAAGAACTGTTCAGTTAGGTAGAACATCACCCACCTGTCTCATAAAAAGCTCTAGTTGAAACCTCTTCATCATTGGGGTCAAACGCATTCCAACGGTTCTCTTTTGGTTTGTCTTTAAGCACTTGTGCCAAGACCTGACTCGCCCCCTCAATGTCACCCTCTTTGACAGCCTTGGCGATACTCATTGCCTCATCAAAGTAGAGACAAGGGATGAGATTGCCTTCTGCTGTTAGACGAATACGGTTACAGTTTTCACAAAAATCATGTTTATGAGGGTCAATGAGTCCAAACTCATACCCATTCTCTTCTATCTTGTAGTTAAATGAAGGGCTTGCTCCTTCTCGTCCAAGGGCATGAATGGTGTACTTCTCTTTTACTTTGGCTAAAATCTCTTTACCATGCATCCCTCTTAACTCTATATTGGCATGGCTATTTTCCATATATTCAATGAAACGTACTTTAATGTTTCGTGCCATACAGTACTCCATTACATCAATAATTTCATTATCATTGATGCCTTTAAGAGGTACCATATTGATTTTCACACCAAGCCCTACCTCTAATGCCTTATCGATACCTTCAAGCACCTGAGAGAGTACCTCTTTTTGTGCAATGTGCTGTGCCACTTCAGGCTTAAGAGAGTCTAGTGAGATATTGAGACGTTTTAATCCAGCATCTTTAAGTTGCTGTGCTGTTTGGGGCAATAAAAAGGCGTTGGTAGTCAAAGCTAAATCAATATTTGGCTGATAGTCATGAATCATCTTAATAAATCCATCTAACCCTTCTCGTAAAAGGGGTTCTCCACCAGTTAAACGTATCTTTGTAACCCCTTCATCTATGGCTACTTTTATAAATAAAAAAAGTTCATCAAAACTTAAAAGATTCTCTTTAGGTACCCAAGAAAAAGGTTTTTCAGGCATACAATATTGACACCTAAAATTACAACGTTCTGTAAGTGAAACCCTAAGGTAATTTACTGTTCTACCATGTCCATCAATTAGCATAATATTTCCAAATAATAATTTTATAGAGGGTATCGAAATGTAGATAAAAAAGGGATGATTTATATCAAGTTCATAGAGAAATGAAATGAAGTATATGGTGTTGTGTTTCCACAACACCATAAAATAAAGGTCACTAAGGGGTTGTCAAAGACAACACCTCAATAGCTCTTAGTGATGACCCTTCCACATTGACTTTTTCCATAGGAATGCCAATACAGTAAAGATTAGGAAGAATAGGATTACTTTTGGTCCTGTCTCTTCTCTTAGTGGTTTACTTGGATCACCAGTCTCTTCTAAGTAAGCAAAGACTTTCTCCATACCCTCTTCATTAAGTCCAGTTCTAGGCATTGCTGTTCCTGGAAGTTGAGATTGTGGGTTTTCAATAAATGTATGTAAGAAGTGCTCACCTCTTGCTCTGATAATAATAGAAAGATCTGGTGGAAGTTTACCAAGGTAGTTCGCAAGAGCTGCTTGCTCTTCTGCTACTTTTTGTTGGTACTTCATAGCATCAATATCTTTACCAGTTGCGATGTTAGACTTTGTTTTAGGAATATCTCCTAGTTGAGTCATTTTACCATAACGCATTGCGTGACATCTACCACACGCTTCTGTAAATGCTTCTTTTGGTGTAACTTCACCTGATTTTTTCGCTTTAAGGTATGCTACAACGTTTGCAATATCTTGTGGAGCAGATACCATAGCCATAACACTACCCATTGGGTGTGCCATTGTACCATTAGGGTATTTGTGGTCTACATTCGTTGCCATTGCAGGATCTTTAATAAGTGCGATCAAGAAGTTTTTATCGTAGATTGCTCCCGCATGCTCAAGACTTGGAGGTGTAACACCACCCATGTTTGCTGCACCTTCCATGTGACATCCAGCACACATCATGTAGCTTGCTTCACCAGCTGCCACATCACCTTTAAGTGCTGCAATTTTCTTTACGTCTGCCCAGAAAGCTTTTTTTGCTTTCACTTTCTCTTCATTTTTTGAAGCTTCTGCTTCCTCAATGTCTGCTGTACCATCATAAACAAGTCCATGACCCTCTACATGCTTATGCATTTGAGAGTGAGCAAATGGCTCAACACCCCAATACAAAACAAGAGTAAAGGCAGCTACAATTCCAAATATTTTTAATTCTTTCATTCTCTACCCTTTATAGTTTTTTTTCTTTAGATGTAATAATTGGTAGTGCAATCCATAAAGCAAAGAATGCCAATGCTGCTACAAGACCAATTGTACTCCAGATACCTTCTGGTGGTAATTTACCCATAAATGTTAAGACAAGTACATCTAAAAGCATTGCCCAGAACCAGAACTTAAATGCGCCTCTTCTACTTGCTGGAGCCACGTTTGGACTTCTGTCAAGGAATGGAAGCATAAAGAAAATAACTTGTGCAATAGCAAATGCAATCAATCCAACATTGGTAGAGAATGGTCTAAGAATCTCGTATGACCATAAGAAGTACCACTCAGGATAGATGTGCGCTGGTGTTTTAAGACCATCTGCTGGGTCAAAGTTTACTGGATCCATTGCAAATTCAAAGTGGTAGAATACCAAATAGAAGAACATTACAAAGTAGACACCCATAACAAAGACATCTTTAGACAAGAATACTGGAGAGAAAGGAATCACTTTAG
>Ga0256843_1003158_pt1 | contig 11586 bp, 9 predicted proteins | sample AlvinellametaG_FD_191572 | JGI IMG/M metagenome (GOLD analysis project Ga0256843, IMG submission 191572) | Pompeii worm associated microbial communities from hydrothermal vent at the East Pacific Rise, Pacific Ocean - Alvinella | ecosystem: Host-associated > Annelida > Integument > Unclassified ... | reverse complement strand
TATGGCCTATATAAACAGAAAGTTAAAAGGAAAAGAGTGAAAAGGCTATTTTTTCTTTTGCTTTTTGTAAAAGCATTTGCTTTTATTGACCTTGGAACTTACGGCCAAACTTATGAAATAAAAGAGCCTGACATATTGGCACAGATAAAAAAAGCATATAAAGATTTTAATAAATCTAAGATATTTGAAGATTATAAAAAAGCATATAAAAAATATATGAAGGTCGATTTTAATTTGCCTATGTGTAAAGCAAATACAAACACTTTATTTGACCCTACAATAACCTTAACTCATGATATATATATGCCTAAATACAATATTTACATTAAAAAAGGTCAAAAATTTAACCCTTTAAAGTATGCGAGTTTAAATAAATATTTAATGTTTATTGACGCTACACACAAAGCTCAGGTTGCTCTTGCTAAAAAATATAAAGACAAAGCATTTATAATTGTTGTTAAAGGTGATTTGGATAAGGTAATGAAAGAGATAGGAAGCAGGGTATATAAAGCGGACAAGGTTTTATTAAAAGCGTTTAAAGTTAAGTGTTTGCCTACGATTTTTATTCAAAGAGGTGATAAATATCAAAGAATAGAGTTTTTATTAAAGGTGAAAAATGAAAATTAAAAAAATTATTGTAACTTTTTTGGCCTTTTTTAATTTTTCATACTCTTTTAATTATATGGCTCCGGTGTTTCATTTTTGGGATAATCTTGATTGGAGTTTCTTCTTTGACAAAATGAAGCTTGATTTTGATTTGTGTACCTGTCTTATAAAAAATTCTTCTCAAAACATAGCGGGCTTTAAGATGACAATTGTAGAACCAATAGGTTTTATTGAATCTTCCAATACTCCCTGGAACTTTGTAGGGCTTGGTATAAAACTTGATAAAAGTGTAGATAGAAGACAAGGGTATTCAAGAGGAGATGAAGACTCAGGCGCTTTTAGGTACGTTCATTTTGTTATTTTTCCTCCTCTTGGTATGACATTTGGCCTTATGCAAGATTTTATATGTTTTGAGAGAGGAAATATTTTTAACTTTGCGTTTTTAAGCGAAGTATCTCCTACATATAACAGTGATTTACTTGCTTTAACGGAAGAAAGTGCCAAGCCGGTAAGCAGAGTTTGGTTTTCAAATCCAGCAGCAGAACTTGCTTGCTCTGTCGATTGTGTTTCAGCGAATTTTGGAAAGCCGATTAATTCTCTTTATTGGTGCGATGGATGTAGAGGAAGTGTGAGTGCGGGTAATAGCGGATATATTTCAAAACTTGTAAATAGACCCTATGAAGAGTCTGAAATGTTAGCTTTTAGAATAATTGATGAAATGAGTTTTACGGGCGGAATGTTGAAAACAAGTGAGGATAGTTTTACGTATCTCCCAAGCGGAGTTAGTATAAGAAGTTCACTTTGTAAGCCGCAGTATTTCCCTGTTATTATAAAAAGCCAATATTTTTTACAGCCGGCATTTGAAGATAAAGGAGATGACGCAGAACCTTTTGGTAAAGTAAGAGTTATATACGATTTTAAGATGACTTTAAAACAAGATGATGATGTTTTCTTTTGGTTGTGGAGAAAAAAAGATTTTTGTGCGGGAGCGACTCAATGCAGAAGTACTTTTGTGTCGCAGTAATATTAAGTGTGTTTTTATTTGCTTCTTCAATAAAGGATGAAGCACAAAAGTATCTAAAAGACCCGGAGATAAATAAAATTTTAAAAGATATTCAAAATAAAAGCCAAAAAGCAAAAATTTTTAAAAATATAAATAAACAGACAGAGAAAGTGCCATATATATTTTATTTTTATTCATCTTCAATGGGAATAGCGCCTTTAAAAAACTTTATTGAACTTGCTTATCCTCTTAAAAAGAGATTTAAAAATTTAAAGTTTTATATCGTTTTTAGGGGATTTCCTAAAAAAGAGTTTTTTATTAAAATAAGAAAAAAAATTTATCAGGAAAAGTATAAAAATCTTGTAACTTTTAAGTTTCATCCGATTATGTTTAGATATTTTGATTTAGACAGAGTTCCGGCGTATGTTTTTGCTAAATGTCCCGAAGATTTCAGATTTAATAAGTGCGATAAAGAACACTCATATTTGGCAAGGGGAGATTTTTCTTTGTATTACTTTTTTAATATTTTATATGAAAACAATAAAAAAGAGTTTAAGAAATACTTGGATTTCATAAACGGTTTACAGGAGAAAAAATGAGAAAAGTACTGTTACTTATATTAATAATATTAAGTTTTTTATATGCCGATGATAGTAAATTATATAACAAAGAAGATGTAAATAGCTCTGTAATTTCAGATTTACCAAGCGCTACAAACAATAAGAATGTTAACAATTGGAATATGGCGGATTGGAAACAGTATTTTTCAAAAATACCTTCTCCTGGTAATACTCAAGCCCTTTTTGGTGGTAGTGTGGGGGAAAATGCGTTTAGCGGCAATCCTAATCAAGTTACTGATAAATATGTGTCTGAAAATTTGGGAAACATAAAATCAATGGGTGCCTGGACTAAGGATTTAAAAGAAAAGATACAGCTAAATACCTTTAATAATCCTGTTATTCAGGCTTCAGGGGCTAAAGAAATTAAATGCTATATAACAAGGGAAATAGCTTTTCAGTACAGATGTCTTGCCACAGGTGTTGTTTATGGAGGAAATATAGACAAAAACGGAGCGGAAGCAAGAAGAGAGTGTGAGGCTAATTGTTACGAACAAAAAAACTGTGTAATGGTGGGACAGCAGGAAAACAATATTACAAAAGAAAATATAATTTGTGAAAAAGGCAAAAATTGCTCTTTTAGTTATCCTTTGTTTTCGGATAGAACGCTTAAAAAGATAAAAATTTATTTTGAAAATAATTCTCCGGGAGCAAAATTATCTTTATTTTTAGACTCTCAAGAAGGGATTAAAACTATACTTGACGGATATAAAATTACCTCATCCGATTCAAACATGACTCTTTTTGCCAATATTCCGGCAAAAAGCGCCAATTTGGTTATCAACAATCCGACAGATGAAACAATAATTATTTCAAAAATTATTTTTGAATATCAATCAAATGGAAGTTATATATGTCCTTATTTACAGGATATTTCGAATATTAACGGAGGAGATTTTGCTTATGTATGCCCGAGCGGAAGAACGCATACTTTTTATGTTGGAGGGTTGAAATATACAATATGTCTTGATTCTAATGTAAAAGGGGACAATCCAGACGGTTCTTTTTCTTCGCTTGAGAAATGCGAATCGGCTTGTAGGGTAAGCTTAGGTTGCGTACTTGATACAAAAATGTTTTCGACAGAACTTCTTAAAACGTTTAGGGAAGGGTGTATAGCAGGACAGGCTAATTGTACCGATACAGATTGTAAAATAGCAAGGCTATCTGGGGACCCTATTGTTGAGGAGGTGGTATATGACGCTACAAACAAACCTACAATTACTGTAAGAGACGGAGTTGTAGTTAAGGATGTATATAGACCCAAAATAGCGATTGATGATGATTTGGATTATCTACAAAGGGCAAAAGAGGAGTGGAAAGATGTAGCGTTTAAAGACATGGTAAAAAACAGAAAGTATGCCGTTACAAAATATGCTTTTGGAGAAAACACCCCTTCTCAGAGTGCTTATAATTATGAAATAGTTGATGGAGCGGACTATGGTTATCCTCAAAAACTTGTAAGGACTTTATATTGGCTTTTAAAGCCAAGGGCTTTTGACGTGTATAGCGGTAAGAAGTTTTATTTATATTCTATTTTTGTAGTTGATGTGGGATATATGGATTATAATGAAAATGGAGAAAAAGAAAAGAAAAGAAAGATTATTTGGTATTTAAGAACTTCCAAAAACGATACCTTTAAACCTATAAGAGTAAAACTTGATGCCGGTAATACTATAATTGACAATAATACAACCTATTTTATGGAAAATCAAACCTCAAGATATAAAAGCGAAACATTTATAAACAATATGTGGATTACTTTACCTACTACCGATTATGCAGAGTATTTTGATACGACTTATTTTGATGAAGCGAGACTTTATTGGAAGTTTCCGGTTATAAACAATACGGGAGACTTTGTATATAAATTACCTGGGCTTGTAAGAAGAATAAAAGTTTCACAAAACGGGTTATATGTTACCAAGTATTATACGGGAGCATTTGATGGGAGCGGAGATGGTGTTTTAAATTATAAGATTTATACTATCTATTCTCCAAATCTTTTAACATACGCAGATATTTTCAATTTAATAGACAATAAAGAAATTACACCGATTTATTCTTTGAATAATAGTGAGTCTTATCCGAGAACGTTATCGGCAGATAGTGTGTCGGTAAAAGATATTCATATTTACCAATACGGAACAATTGACAAAACTACAATAATGGTTAGAATAAGACCAGACAAACAAGATGTAGGTAAGAAAGGATTTATTTATGTCTTTATTAAATAAGGCATTACTGATATCTTTTGTTTTTATGTCCTTTTTAAGAGCAGATGAGTTTAACTCTACTTTATCAGCGGATAGTATTTTAAATTCAACTGATACGATATACGATGTAACGGTTGAACCGAATACTGAGAGCGATATTGTATTAAAAATAAAAGTAATTGTAGATAAGGCTTTAAAAGAAATAGAAAAAATTTATACATATAAGCCACGAGCAATAAGAACCTCACAATGTCAATTTGATAAATATAATACTGAATATTGTCCTTTGGATTTGGCTCCTTGTGGAGAAAAATGGGATTATAAAGATGGTTATAGTGTAAAAAGGATAAAAACAATAAATGAGATTTATGACAAAATAAGAGTTTGGGTGGGAAAAATTGGAGACAACTATCTTCATGGATGGTGTAAAATTTTTCATTATACGACTTATTTTTATATAAAAGATATTAATAAAGTTAAAAGCTTTGAGTTAAGAAGATTAAAATTTGATGATTATATTCAAGTAAAGGTAAATGGTAAAAGTATTATTGTAGCACCTTACGGTGGATATAAGTTAGAAATTAAAAAAATAACAAGTGTGTGGTGGGGTGATTTTGAATATGTTGATTATGGAACGGGAACAGGTAATTGTGAATTAAGTACAAGTTGGGATAAGTATTATCACATTAATGTAAAACCTTATTTAAAAAATGGAATAAATAGAGTGGATATCTATATAGAAGTATCAGGCGGGGGAGAAGGGTATGCGTATTTTGAAGGGGTTACATCTAAAAATAATATTGTTTGTAGTAATGGATATTGTAAAATTGATGATATAGGTGATGTTACAATATCAACGAGTTATATCTACTATGAGTATTTATGTAGTGGAAAAAATGAATACGACCAAAGTTATTATCCGATAGTTAAAAGTGGAGATAGTCCTACTCCTCCGCCAAATAATTGTAGAGCTTTATCTTTTGTTTGTTTGTCTTCACCTGATAGAAAATGTTCTTATGTAAATAATCAATGGCAATGTTCTCCTTTTGAATGTAATAGTGATAATATGTGTGGATTTGCTTTTTGTGCGGATGAAGAAGCCAACACTGATAACACAAATTGGGTTGATAGGGCAATATATTTTCAAAACTTTAAATTCAACGATAATAAAGAATGTAAAGATAAAATATGCGATTTAACGCATGAGTACATTTCAAGTTGCGGGAAAGCAATATGCCCGAAAGGATTTGGAGTTTTTGAAAAAGATGGAAAATGTTATAAATATGTGTGTCCTCAAGGAAGTTTACAGGATTATGACGGCAGTTGTTATGAATTAAAATGTCCCGATGGATATGTATCAATAGGAGATGATAAATGTCAAAAACAATAACTATATCTTTAATTTTGGCTTCTTTTTTGTTTGCTAAGAGTGAAATAGTTCAAAGAGACAATAATTATAATGAATATAATCCGGCTCAAAGCGGTGCGCCGAGTAAGTTGAGATATTACAAGTTTTATGATGTATTGCCTGATGATATTGTTTTGGAAATTTTTAATAAACGCGATTTGAGTAAATTTAAAGGAAAACATATTTACATAGGATATGGGGTGGCCGACCCTAATGGAAGAAATTGTAGAATTTTTACTCCTGATTCTACCGGCTTGGACCATAATATAACTATCTGTCTTCCATGGTGGAGGGTAGAGAGAGTTTATGAAAAGAGTGCCTCAACCGTAAGTGATATTCAGCATATCTTATGTACGTTTCCAAAGCCGAAACCTCCAATTATGGTAAATGTTTGTAAAAAGTGGGAACCGGCCAAAGGTGCTAAGGTAGGAGGAAAAGTTACATGTACCACTTATTACAGCAGAACGGCATCTCAAGATTGTTGGGACAATCCGTTCCAAAAAAAGTGCTATGTGGATAATTGTTCTCCTTATGTTAAGACGTATTGTAAAGAAATCGGAGCGGAAATGGGGGATAAATATAATCTTCAAACAGCGTACGAATATCAAAATAACATTTATCCTACCGAAACAAAACTAAAAGTCGTAACACATCAATATGAATGTCCGGAGGGAACTTTTACGCCTTATAGTAAATGTGTGGAAGAAGACACTGTTTTAATGTATCCTTATACGTGTGTGCCGGATAATCCATCAACTCCAAATGATGACGGAGTGTATATTTATTGTGATGAAGATAAGCCTCAATATGACACTAATGGAAATTTAATAGGATTTTTAGGAAAGTGTCCGGATGGCAGAAATGTTATTTGTGATGTCAATAGATTTAACGTACAAAAGACAAAGTGCGTTGAACCAATAGAACAAAATATAACCGAAACAACCTTTAAAAAAGAGGTAAATGTAAGAGATTATCAAGATTATACAATTGACGTATTAAGCGGAGAACCTGATAAATACGCCCAGGACCCAAATTGTATCAGGCTAAATACGGTTGAAGAAGCAAGAAACCAAATAGTTTACGCTCATATTGTAGGAAGCGGTGTGCTTGATGATGATATATATGTTTTAAGACATCGCCCTGGAGCAAAGGCTTTAAAAGTTTATTGTAATATGCAGCATGCGGAAAACCTTGGAAGTAAAAAAATATATGATGGGGAAGTTTTACAATGTATAGATAATAACGGAGATTACAAATTTGATAAAAAAGTGGAAATTCAGTCAAACGATATTGTTTCAGTTCAGGAAGCTACGGAAAATGAAAATACATACGGAAGCGCTTATTTCCCAACCGGTAGAACTCATTATCGTTCAACCGAGGTAAAAATTGACGGAGTATTGGTGGCGCCAAATACTTTTGTAAATGATTATCCTTATTATCCAGAATATCATAAAAGCTTTTTAAGGTTATGGGAAAACTCTCTTGGGACTTTATCTATATTGTTTCCTTACGCGGGAGCGTACAAACTCTACTTTTTTAATAAGGATAACCAATTGTTAGCGGTAAAAACGCTTGATATTACTGATTTTGAAAATATAGGAACATATGGGAATCTACAACTGAAATTGGCAAAAGACATAAAACTTGCTCCTAAATTCAACGGTATAGACCCGCAGGATAAAAAACTTTGTTTAGATGATGATTTTGTTGAGGTAGGCGGGGGTGTTTATGGCGGAAAGGGAAGTAAAACCGGAGAGACGTGTTATACCCCTGATGATAATTATGTAAAAGATTACGCTATTACAAAAGTAATTATTAAAGACTTATTGACCGGTAATTTAACCGAGGTACCTTTAGTATATCCTCTTGCTTATCCAAACAGGATTTTCGTATCAAAATTAAGATTATATGAAAGAAGGAAGTACAGATGTTACAAACCTTTTCCCGCTATTCAATAATATTTATTTTTTTAATGTCTTTTTTAAAAGCAGAGAATTATATATGTACGCTTGACCCTATATACAAAGATTATGTAGCAGGGAATAGAACTTCAATTGATGGAGCAATATTATATGACAATCAGCAGATTTGCGAACAAAATTGTAGAACTTACCAGCAATGCGAGGAAGGTGTATATAAAAAGAGTGACGGAAGTGAAGTTAAGGCTTATTATTGTCCTATAAATCCGGCAGAGGATTTGGGAGGAGATTTGGGCGGTAATATGTTTAGCTCAAAAGACGCATGTAACGCTAAATGTTATAACCAAGCCGATTGTGTAACATTAAAAGAGACGGGGTGTCAAATAGTTGATATTAAATATTCAAACCCAATTACAGATTATACAGGTAAAACCGTATATACAACAAGAACGGTAATTTTTAAATGCGATATTCAAAAATCTGTAACTACCGGATGTGCCAAATGGGAAATTAAAAATGAAAAAGGAGACATGTCTTATGCTAACAGTCCCGTTTATACTATCTGGAAGCAGTATAAGGGTTCTAATACAGCAGGAGCTTTATCTTCTCTTTTAGAACAGCCAATGCACTTATTCTCAGGATGGAAGGGCTATTGTGAAGACGGATGGTATTGGAGTAATCCTTTTAATGACCCTATGACTATTCTAAGTTATGCAATAATGGTATATAATGCAGCAGCAGATGGTGCATTTGGAGAAGACATACAAAGCGCGATACAAAATGTTAATGAAAAATTTGACAGTATAGCTACATCTTTTGCCAGCGGAGATACGGAGATAGATTATTGGTTAGCGGATACTGTGCCTGATTCTGGGTGGTTAGATGAAATAGCAAGAATGAATACTATTGATACATTTGAAATCTTTGGAAAAGAAGCCACCTTATATTATACAGACCTTGCGAGAATCGTAATAGCGGGGGTTGTTAAAAATTCTGATGAATACATGCAAGAATCAAAAGTATTTTCACAGACCTGGATGGGGGACACTTATGACGCAGACGAAAAGGCTCTTAATTATGTAAAATGTATGGATTCAATTGGTCTATCATTTGTGAATTTAGCAAGTAAGGCATTTGGAGATGATAATTCTACTTCACCGGAGCTTAAAGAAGCATATAAAAATCCGATTTCTCTTACAAGGCATCAACTTGGTATTTTGGCCGCAGCTACTTCTCCAAAATATGTAAATACTATGTATAAAATAATTAATTATGACCCTAAACTTGATTTATTTACTTTGGTAGCTTATACGCCAAATGCTTATTTTCAAGCAGGACAGGCGATTTGTGCGGGAGAGCTTGCCGTAACGAACAATGTGACTTATAACGGAAGTTCTAAGACAACCTCATCAGATTCTCAATCTTCCACACAAAGAATGGCTTTGGAGGGCACAAGAATTCTTATTTCAAAACTTCCTCCTCCTTATAATATTTTAGGAAGTCTTGCGTTTGATATAATATCGGCCATTTCCAAAGGTGACGCTTGTCATAGCACAAAAACAGCGCTTAGTTGGGGGTTAATACAGTATAAAACAAATAAATTTTTAAACTTCGGACAGTGTCATTATGTTGGAAGTGAATGTGCTTGGAAAATTCATCTTTTATTCATTGATATTTGTCTCAGAGAGAAGTACAATTACTGTTGTTACGACCAAATTTTAACCAGAATCTTTGCTGAGGCAATAAAAGCAGAAAGCGGGAAAGGGTGGGATAAATGTAACGATATTACTATTTACGATTTTAAAAAGCTCTCTTTTAGAAAATGTAAGCCAGGAGAAAATCCGTATCCTTATAATTGTTTTCCAGCAGATTTATATGATGAATTTGCCGAATACTTAAGAAAACAGGGGGTTAGAGCAATGACTCTTGAAGATGCGGCCAAACAGGTTATGAGTTCGTTGGCTATACCTCAAAAAGAGTGTGATAGTAAGTAATTTTTAAAATCTTTTATTCTTTCCGGATTTTTTATAAATTCTTCTATCCACTCATCAAATTCATACTTTTCCCAAAACTTTTTTGCGGTCCTAAAGTCAACTTTTGCTATTTGAGATAGTTTATAGGGAGTTAATTTTTTTTCTTCTTTGAATAATCCGCCATAATAATATTCCAATGCTTCAATAATTTTTAACAAAGTCTTTTTTCTTTTGATTTTGTTTGCTCTTTTTGCGTTAGCTCTTCTTTCAAGTTGATTGAGTTCATAATTAAATCTATATGCTTTTAAATCTTCTTTTGAAGGTAAAAATTCACCCTCAATAATTTTTTTCCATTCTTCTTTTGGTATTCTTAAATATATATAGTCTTTATATCCCATTTTCATACTTTTTTATTGCTTTTTTTAGTTTTTCAAGCGGGATTTTTTTAATTAATATTATTATAACTTCTTGCTTTAAAATACTTAAATCCGGTAGGAGTAGTATCTTTTCTAATGTTAATTTATTATCAGTTAATATGTTGTCTATATTATGATAATTTATCAGAAGAATTTGTGCTAATGTTTTTATAAACGTATTTTTTAAATTTTTTGTAATTTTTTCCAGGTCTGTTTTTGAAATATTGTCCGGAAGTTTCTGACTTGTTTGAGCTTTCTGTTTTAAAATGCTTTTTTCAACATAGTTACATAAATATTTGTATATAAAAGGTAAGCTTTTATTATTTATATAACTAATATAATTATACTGTTTTAGTAGTTGGGTAATATGAATAATTTTCTCTTCATCGCATGTAAAAGTGTTTTTAGTCTTCGTATTTTCATATGCTATTTTCAGCAGTTCTCTAAGAGTTTTGTATTTTGGAATGGAATAGAGATTCTTGTAATTTAACCCGATTTCCTCAATAAAAGACTTAAAACTCATAGCATCTCTTTTTAAAAGAGATTATATAAATTTGTGTATTACAAGTCAATAAATAAGGGGACTAAGTGGATTTTTTGAGTATTTACTCTTCCCATTTTCCCCATTTTCTTTTTTGTAGTTCCCTTCTTTTTGAAGCAGAGACAGTTCCTTTAAAAGATGTTAAGGGGTAGAATTTGTATGGACGAGGGCGACGATTCATATTTATTTCATAATCTACAAAATTAATTCTTCCATTTATTGTTCCAACTACAATCCCGCTTCTATTTGAAGCAGGTCTTACTCTGATTTTAGCGGATTTTTGTTTTTTTGCCCCTTTAAAAACTTTCATAGCATGTTTTGTAGCGCGTCTTGCCGGAAACATAGAGTCTGTATATAACTGATGAATGTCTGTTGGTGTTTTTATGTCAGATATTGCTTTTCTTGCTTGCCTATAAGCAGACTCATATTCTTCTTCAAATTTTATAAACAATGCTTCATTTTCTATTTTAGGGCTTTTTTTGGCAAGTTTTTCAACCTTTTTAAGGTCTATATTGCTTGTATCTACTCCTTCAAAAAGTTTTTTTACATCCATTTAAAGCCTTTAATAGGGTAAAGTTACTTTATTATAGCACAAATAAAAAGGGGATAGCAAATAAGACCGTTATTAATATTATGTTTATTAAATTTCTTTACATACAAAATTATTTGATTCAGGTTTTAAGAATGAAATTTTATATGATTCAGTAAGTGTTTTAAGGCATAGTAGTGGATAGTAACCTTTATCCATATTATATACTTTTTCCAATACTTTTTTTGTATCCGGTGCTAACCAATAAATGTCAGAGTTTGTAAGGTCTTTAATAAGCAAACTACATAAATCAGTAAATTTTATATCTTTTTTAAAGATTTGATATATTATCTCTTTATAG
>Ga0256843_1003157_pt1 | contig 11586 bp, 9 predicted proteins | sample AlvinellametaG_FD_191572 | JGI IMG/M metagenome (GOLD analysis project Ga0256843, IMG submission 191572) | Pompeii worm associated microbial communities from hydrothermal vent at the East Pacific Rise, Pacific Ocean - Alvinella | ecosystem: Host-associated > Annelida > Integument > Unclassified ... | reverse complement strand
CAAAGGTAATGTAACGCAGTGTTCTAAGCACACTTGCATCCATCTTGCCAAGCTCTTCCCAGTTATACAGTGGCATATTTGGCAGAGGGAATCTTCCGTCAGAGAATTTCCACATGAGGTACTGCCCGATCCAGTCACGAATGTACGGGAACGCGGCAAACGCTGTTGCACACTCGAGGATGCGGTACTTGCCGTCTTCACCCACAGCGATATCACATGCCCAGTACTCGGCATTGGCAGCTTTGGATACCTTGACAGCAAGGTCAAGCAGCTCTTTTGGTACATCCATGTAGTCCATACTTCCACCCTGAGAGGTATTTGTCAGCCACTCACCCTCAGGCGGACGTCTCCAGAATGCACATACAGGCTTATGACCGATGAGCATCACACGCACATCCGCTTCCATCGGTACAAAGTCCTGCATATAGACCGGATGGTACTTTTTCTGCGCCAAGAGATTGTGTGCCTCCTGTGCAGAATCTACCTTGTGTACGAAGTACCCACCATAGTTAGACGGTCCGTAACTCTTTTTGATGATCTTTGGAAAATCAGTAGAGTCAATGAACTTTTCCGCTTTTTTGTGATCATAGAAGATATAGGTCTTAGGAATAGGAATATCGTATTTCCATGCAAAACGGGTCACATTCTCTTTGGACTTGTTACTGAACTGTGTATCGAGTGACGGAATGAACTGTACATGCGGCAGCTCTCTGGCGATCTCTCTAAAAGTTTCGTATGCTGTTGCAGGTACATTCCCAATGAGCACATCGATCTTTTTTCTCTTCACTTCACGAATAAAACGCTCTTTATCGTTCTTCCAGTGGTACACCACTGTTTCAATTTTATCCGGCCATCCTCTGAAGTTGCTCTTATCGAAAAATCTCAGTACATGATCAAGATAGAGTAGTCCCAGTTTTGGAAGTTTCTGTTTTTTCTGTTTTTTTGCCATTGTGTTCCCTTTTTAGTTTAATTTATTCTTGTTCTTAGAAGTCTTAATCATATAATATTTTATGCTAAGTGCGACAAAGGAGCGCTCAACCCGAAAGGCTTGCCTCCACGGGTCTCTTCGCTCCACCGCTCTAGTTCCGAAGCTACAAAGGCAAAGCAGTTTGCCTTTGCTTAACGCTTCTCATGTTCGCGACTGACAGAGTACTTGGCATAAAATACAACTTTTACCGAACTATTATTTTTTATGTTCTGTTTTTCTGTCTATCAAATCTACAATAAGGTCTATTTTCTTCTTGTTGAAGTCCAGTCCCATCTTCTCCTGCTCCGGTGTTGCAAATGCAGGGATGCCGTTGACTTCAAGTACCACATACTCTTCGCGCTCCATATCATAAATGATATCGATACCGGCGATATCCGCACCGCATACCTTTGCTGCTCTCAGTGCCAAATCAACCACTTCATCATTTGGCTCACGCTTGAAGACAGATCCACCGCTGGTTACATTGGTACGCCAGTCACTTTTGCTTGCTTTACGTCCGTAACATCCAACAAACTGACCATCGACAATGTCGACACGGAAGTCAGTATTGTCATACTTGACGAATTTCTCTACATAGAAGAAACGCAGGTCCATCTGATTCAGGAACGGCAAGAGCATATCAAGCGTCTCCTGATTCTCGATCTTGGTAAGCCCTACACCACCCCAGCCGTCAGTCGGTTTGTATACCATCTTCTTCCACTTCTTCATAATGCGGTTGAGATGCTCTGTGTCATCACGATGACAGAGCTGGAATTCCGGTGTCGGGATCTCATGCTGCTGAAGCAGGAAAGAGGTTTGAAACTTGTCTTCTGTCAGGGCGAAAGATTCGTAGCTGTTGATCATCGGAATGACACGGTTAAGCGCCTGATACAAAAAGACCTGGTACTGCGTCTGCTCCCCGGCATTGTAAGAGAAAAAAAGATCAAGCTGATCCACCTTGGTCTTACCGTGGTAAATATGTCCTTTTTTTGCAATGGCATGACGCAGATTAATATCGGTTATAACCTCAATATCCCTCTCTTTGAGCTTTTTCACCATCTTTTTCTGTATTTTGTCGCCACCACCGTTACTGTATAACCACATTCCGATCTTTCTACCCATTCGAGCATCCTTACATCAATTAATTTAATCTCTTATTTTACTATATTTTATTAAAATATCTTCAGAAAATTACAATATTTAGCTATAAAACGGAGATTTCAGATGCAGAGAAAGCAGTTTGAAGAGTTAAAACAGGTCATTGAGATCAACTCATGGACAAAAAACAAAGAGGGTGTAGATAAAAACGGTGATATTTTTGCCTATTGGCTAGAGGAGCTTGATTACGATCTTGTACGTTACCCCAGAGAAGAGATAGGCGACCATCTGCACCTTGTCGCACCACGAAAAGAGGGAAAAAAACTTCTGCTGCTTGGACATCTCGACACTGTCTTCCCGCCAGATACGTTCGAAGCGTTCAGCGAAGATGAGGAGTGGATCTACGGTCCTGGTGTGTGCGACATGAAAGGCGGCAACTATGTCGCTCTTCAGGCACTTCGCAATGTACATAAAAAATTCGGCAGCATCTACAACATTGACTTTCTGCTTGTAAGTGACGAGGAGACAGGCAGTGACGACAGCAAACACCTTTCGGCAAAACTGGCAGAAGAGTATGACTACTGCATGGTCTTTGAAGCAGCAGGTGTACATGATGAAGTGGTCATCGGACGAAAAGGTGTGGGTACCTTCTTTATAGAGATCACCGGTGTCGCCTCCCATGCGGGAAACCACTACGACAAGGGAGCGGATGCCAATCTTGAAGCTGCACACAAGCTCCAGAGACTTGTAGCCCTGACCGATCTGGACAAAGGTACAACCGTCAATGTAGGGAAAATAGAAGGCGGCATCGGTGCCAACACCATCTCCCCAAGAGCCAAACTCACGTTTGAACTTCGCTATACCAGTACCGATGAAAGAGACCGTGTTCTAAGTGCTGTCGATGAGATCGTCAATACTTCCTATGTAGAGGGTACCGAGTCCAAACTCAGTGGCGGCATCCAGAGAGATGTAATGCAGCCTACACCGGAACAGGCTGCCTTTGTAGAAAAGATCAATCAACTCTGTAACATTACACTCCCTACAGAAAAGCGCGGTGGTGTCAGTGATGCCAACATCATTGCCTCACAGGGTGTCCCAACCCTTGACGGCTGGGGACCTTACGGGGATGGCGACCATACTGAACATGAGAGAGCATCAAAAAAAAGTTTTGAGAAACGCATTGCGTTGGTAACGCAGATATTCGAGCATTTTATAGTGGGAGAGTTTTAAATTTTCTACTCTTCCACATCTGCCAAAGTCAAGGCAAAAAGGACATTGACATCATGTTCAAGAAGTACCTTTTGTGCCTCCTGCAGCGTGATCCCGGTAGTAATGATATCATCGACCAGTATGACATTGACACCACTTTTACCGGTATAGCGAAAATTTCTGGGATTCTCAAGACGAAACTGCAAGGGTTTTCCTGAGTAGTTGACACGGTTGCGTGCCAGCAGTGATGCATGCTGAGGAATGACATGCTTCATCTTCATGGCATGTGTCAGACACGCCACATGCGAATAACCGCTCTGTACATATTCATCTATGCCTACAACATAGACATCACCACTATCATGCTCGACAAACTCCTGCATAAACGGTTTCAAAAGCATGTTGCCCAAAGCGCTGTAGACCCGGTATCCTTCAGGTTTGTGTTTGGTGTGAAGCAGATCTTCAAGTGTACTGTAGCGGTAAAAACTGATAACATCGAGGGTACCGACTTTTCGTGTTTTGACAGAGGGAACAAAAAGGGTTTTTTTACAATTCTGGCAGAGAATGGAAAGGCTCAACTTTGCACAGGAGTAACAGCGCATCTCAGATCCTGTTCATCAACCACATCACAAAAGAGAAGAGTGCCGAAACGATCAGCATAGAAGTAATAGGGATAAAGACAAAGGTATGCTCACCCTTGTACTTGATATCACCGGGCAGATTTCCAAACCATCCAAGCAGACCAAACTTGTAGGCAACACCCGCTATGACAAATGCCAAACCGATATAGATGAGCGTATTCCCCATCTCTATAGCTCCTCGATCTCAACCCAGCTGATAAAAGAAAAAAACCGAACAAGCAATCTGCTCACACGGTTCACTCTCCACCTCTAACGCAACGCACATAAAAACTACTGTACTTATTGGAGTCAGATCGACTGCCATAGCCGAAGTGTATATTCCATGCATAACGTTCCAAACCGGCTAAAGTGCTGGATGACCAATAATTAGAAAAAACTACATGTTGAAAAGTATTATCTGTAGCAGGATGATCTTTACTTCTGTCTACTATGGAGGCAAGCTCATTGATATTTGGAAGTCGCCAGTCATCGTAAGAACCAATCGTAAGTGATTCACAGTACGCTATGGCTCCTGTCCATGTTTTTTGTACATCAGCATTGTCTTGCCATTGTAGTGTAGTTTTGCTGTCTGTTACTATCTGAGTAGTATCATTTCGTATAAAATCTGCCATAAGACTGAGGCTCATACCTATTATGAATAAAACTGTTCTTTTCATCATATTCTCCTACATTAAATCACTATTTGCTCTTCTTTGAGTTTAATCTACTATCCAAAAACAAAACCTGCTTGTGCAGCATTAATGTCCGCCTCGCACACAACGTATGTACATGCTGCCGGACTTCACATCTCCATCATCATAGCCCCTGCCAACATTGAGATACCACGCAATGTTCTCCTGTCCCACTAACGTGGTAGATGACCAACAAGAAAAACTTGTGGGTGTAGGTACATTTTTAAATACTGTCGTATCTATCATAGGTGACCTCTTACTTATATCTAAAATTGATTCAAGCTCATCTATGCTGGGCAGCCGCCAGTCATCATACCCTCCCAAAACAAGAGTATTACAGTAGCTAACTGCTGTATCTCCCGAAGTGTCAAAACATTTACTGACATCTTGTGTTTGACCATTTTCTCCCGTACAGATGTCATAATTAGTCTGCGTCAACCATGGTTTTTCTATTGTTTTGACCTCTACATCGTCTTGCCATTGTAACCCTGTAATATTGTCGATGACTATCTCCTCCCCATCATCTCTCACATACTGAGGTGCATGCCCTTTTTGATAGTATCCGTCATCTCTCAAACTTACATTATTTTCTGCTTCTTCATGGGTATGTTCTACACCATCTTTATCATAGATCCTTGTCTGTCCTGTTTTCTTTATGGCAGGATGGATGGTCACTGTCACAGTTACTGTATTGGACGTTTGCCCTGCACTGTCTGTAGCTGTGTAGAGCATGGTGTATGTACCTGCTACTGAAGTAGGTAGAAAACCAAAACTCTGACCGTGTGCATCTGTTACAACAACATTTGCTGTCAAAATACCATCCACATCATCCTCTGCCGTTACCTTTACGTTCGGATACGCACCAAACTGCATCATCTCTATCTGAGCAGGCGTATGCAGGGTTACAACAGGTGGTGTATCGTTTGTAACTACTGGTTTCATACAGCGTACAGACAAACCAAAAGCAGGAAATAGTGAACCGCCAAAATTACTGAAATCAATAGAATATGCTCTTGTATAATATACAGATACAGAAGTGGACCAAACATAGCCATTTTGATCACGATCACTCATCTCACCATTAACATCACGTAAACCAGCAGACGGCAGTTTTAGGAAACTGGCAAACGCTGTATCTTGATCGGTCACACCGTTGTCGAATGTCTCCCGTCTCAGTTCTGCGATAGTTGGTACTCTAAAACCAACAGGACAAACAGACGAACCGTCTCTCTTTGACCAGCGGACAGCCCTTTGATAATAATGTTCATGTTCGTATCCCTTTGTCCAATCCAGATGTCCTACGATAAACTTATTATGAGCAACAGGCAATAATTCGGCTTGGACATTGGTCGTACTGCTATTACTCTTCTCATGTCCATCTGCTGCCCTACCCCACTGGAAGTAGTCACCATAGCACTGTGTATCATCAAGAGCAGTACATACTCTGCTTGCCCCCAGATTTCTATCTAACCACTTGTGTCCTGTGTAGGGTGAGGTCACAACTTTATAGACAACACCTCTTAACACCAGATCATCAGGATCCAATGGATCTGTACCTGCAGCTACTTCTTCCGTATCTAAAGCTCCATCTCCATCATCATCGGTGTCAGTATTGTTCCCTATACCGTCTCCATCGGTATCTTCACTCTCATTTGGGTCATTTGGAAAGTCATCTTCACTATCATAAACCCCATCTCCATCACTATCAACATCACTCAATATAAAGTTAGTCACTATTCCCAAAAATGCATGTAACTGTGTATTGGTAAGCGGTTGTGTCGTACTCGCAGACACTCCCACTGATAACGATATAAACAACAGCAATGCATATATTTTTTTCATAAACATACTTTCCTCCTGTTTTAAACAATTATACAATTATAACAAAAGTCAACAAAAAAGTGTATATCCAATAAAGAAAATTATAATTTAGAGAACCATAGTAAATTTAGTCTAAAGTTCCTTTCATTTGTATGTTGTTAAAAGCAGTGGTTCACTGGCAGACAATTGTATTTACCATTATATCTCCACGATTTGTTCCAAGGCTTCAAGCGCACCCATCTCCAAAGGTATCTCCGCCCCAAAACTCTCTCTGGGATTGATACGTATGAGCGATGCACCAAAATGTCTTGCCACATCTTCACTCATCATACGTACCGTAGGTACCGCTGTTCCCGCCCCTATCTCTACAATGGCAAGCTTCGCACAGGCATCCTCCACTTCTGCCAACCAGCTTTGCAGACGTCGGCTCTGTGCATCGGTACGGCTGTTCTCCCAGCTCCAGTCACCGAACATCAAAATATTCGGACGGGCCATGGCACCACAGTCAGGACATTTTGGCAGCGGCTCCTGTGCTCTAAAGTCTTCGGAAATCTCTATTTGAACATCTTTGGCAGACCATATCTTTCCCTGACAGTTACGCGTACACTGCAGATGGTGAATAGAGCCGTGACACTCCATAATACGATCTTCATCAAAACCTGCTTTTTGGAACTGTCCATCGACATTGGAGGTAAAGACAAAACTGCCGTAGGTTTTCTTTTTAGCGAGTTCTTTTAAAAGAGAAAAACCCTTATGAGGCGTTGTCTCACGATAGAGGTGCAGCCTGTGTCCGTAAAATGCCCAGGCAAGCTGCGGGTCTTTCTCGAACCACTCCGGATTTGCCATCTCCTCAAAACGCAGTCCCATCTGTTTGACCTTCGGGTAGGCTCTCCAAAACCCCTCTACCCCTCTGAAATCAGGCAGCCCGCTGTCTACGCCCATGCCCGCACCGGCAGTGATGAGCAGTGCATCTACTTCCCCCAATGTTTCTTTTGCTTTTTCAATCTGCTTATCTCTCATAGCAAATATTATAACACATTGTGATTATGCTAAAATAGTAAAGTGAAAGGTTCCCATGTTCAAACGGATCAAAGTACGTACCAATATTTTAATTCACTTTCTTTTTGTACTTCTGATGATCGCACTGGCGTTGATCGGACTGCAATACTATTTCAGCAAACAGATGGCACGTGAAGCGGTTTCTAAAACATTCCACCAGACTGCTCACAAAATTGCTCTAACACTAAAAGATGAAGACAGACTTTCCAAAGAAGTACTCTACCAAATTGAGCACCATCCTGCCATTGATATTAAGGTTGACAGGTCACTTCCTATTCATACAGTCAAACACTTCATTCATACATTAAAACGCTATGAAAATATGTATGCGATCTATCTTGGTTTTGACAACGGTGATTTTTTTGAAGTGATCAATATGAATCTTAATCCACATATGCATACACACTACCAGGCCCCGAAGCAAACACGATGGAGTATCATAAAAATATACAATCAGGGGGAAAATCGTGTTCGCGAATTCATCTTTTTGGATGATAACCTTACAATACTGGGAAAAAGAGTGGAAGATTCTATCTATACCGTCATTACAAGACCATGGTACAAAGAAGCACTCCTAGCAAAAAATGCCGTCCGCAGTGACCCTTACCTTTTTACAAATTTACAGCAAAAGGGGATCACATACGCAAAAAAGATCCAACAGAGTACTACAGTACTCGCACTGGATTTTACTCTTGAAAGTATTCATAAGACACTCAGCAGCCTCCGTTTTTCTCCAACCGGAAACATTTATCTTTATGGGCGGGATGGTCAAGTGATTAGTTCAACAGAAGAGAGTAACAGTTCATTAAAGAAGGCACTGCAGAAGATGTTGGAAAATCATAAAATAGATGTGATAAAGTCCGTTACTCAGAAAGGAAAAACCTACTATGCCATGGTCATCCCATTAACGGATGAGTTGGGAAAGAAAACCTATATCGGAACCAGTGTTGCGCAAGATGAGATGCTCTCACCCTACAAAGAGCAAATATACTATGCGATCGCCGTGGCTTTTATATTGCTAATTATGTTCATTCCTGTCATTCTTTATCTGACAGACCATATTGTCAGCCCCATCAGGGCCTTAATGGCAGAAAATGAAATGATCAAGAAAAGATCATTTGATAAAGTTAAACCGATCGAAACTAATATTATTGAATTCATCGAGCTTTCCAAATCTCAGATCGCCATGTCGCAAAGTATCAGAGAGTATCAAAAACAGCTTGAAACCCTTCTTGACTCCTTTATCAAGCTCATTGCAGATGCCATTGATGCCAAATCATCCTATACCGGTTCACACTGTAAAAAAGTACCGATTATCGCCACGATGCTTGCCGATGCAGCAGAAGCATCCAATGAAGGGGCATTTAAAACATTCCGGTTTGAAAGTGATGAGACACGTACTGCATTTGAACGTGCTGCCTGGCTGCATGACTGCGGGAAGATCACCACTCCCGAATATGTTGTAGACAAATCAACCAAACTCGAAACCATCTACAACCGCATCCATGAGATACGCACCCGTTTTGAAATACTCTGGAGAGATATTGAGATCACATACTACGAACGGCTGATCGCAGGAGAAGAGAAGTCCTCTCTTGACCAATGGAAGGCAGAACAGCAAGAAAAACTGCAGAATGATTTTAGCTTTGTCGCATCCTGTAATGTTGGCAGCGAATTGATGCAGGAGGAAAAGGTCATACGTCTTAAAGAGCTCGCCAAACAGACATGGCAGAGACATTTTGATGACAGACTGGGGCTTTCCCAAGAAGAATTAAAGCGCTACGGAGAAAAAAGTGAAATACTGCCTGTAAAAGAGTACCTTATCTCAGACAGACAAGAACACCTCATAGCAAGAGACGGATTTGACAAAAAGAACTATGAGGCTGAAGGATTTAAAGAGGCAGTACCCCAGTGGCTCTACAATCGTGGAGAGCTCTACAATCTTTGTGTCATAAAAGGAACACTGACCGAAGAAGAACGTTATAAGATCAACGAACATGTCATCATGACCATTAAGATGCTCGAACGTCTCCCCTTCCCTCCCTCAATGGCACAGATACCTCAATTTGCAGGAGAACATCATGAAACGATGGACGGTCAGGGCTATCCTCGAAAACTGACAAAAGAGGAACTCTCCATCCCTTCACGCATTATGGCAATAGCTGACATCTTTGAGGCACTGACTGCTTCAGACAGACCCTATAAAAAAGCCAAAACACTCTCTGAAGCACTGAAGATCATGTATGTCATGAAAAAGGAGTCTCATATCGATGCAGAACTTTTTGATCTGTTTATCCGTTCAAAGATCTACCTTAGATATGCACAAACCTATCTGCATCCGGAACAGATCGATGAAGTGGACGAAGAGATGCTGTTAGGGTAGTGTTTCCCAGTGGTCAAAGAGCTCTTTGGGTGTATGATGCTGAACATGAGCCATCAGTTCGGGAAAAAATTGCAGAAAAGAGGCTTCCAGTTCCGTACGGTTCATCTCGATAAGGGACAGATACCCCATCATGCCGTCTTTCTCCCTCACCCTATCGCTTAAACGGTTGTCAATGCGCATAAAAGCCCGCTTGACACCATCCATACGGTCATAACTATCAAGCTGACGAGTCTCCACAACCCGATGGATCACGCTTTTGGCTTCTGCTGGATATCCTCCTGAAGCTTTGATCGCACGGATACGGAACTGTTCAAGAAAACGCTCCCTCTTTTTTGTAGAGAAACACTGCCAGTGAATACTGAGAAAATGGTCATATAGTATATCTAAGACCACCCCTTTGAGCGGCCCTCTCATGGTTAAAAGTTTTTTGGAACGGGAGACTTCAGGGTGTTCGTCGGTAAATGTATCAATGCGCATATGAAGGCGCATCCCTTCACACACATCTTCATCTGCCGATTCCCAGCACTTCCCTTTCAAAGGGTCGGCAAGAAGATTACCTAACTGATAGTCGATACGTTTGGGAGAGAGAAAGACGTGCGCAAGCCAGTTCATTAGAGAATGTTACGCAGAATGATCGCATAGTGCATCACAAAGAGGTTCAAAAAGAAGATCAGCATACTTGACCCTCTGGAGAAGAACTGCTCCAGGGGTGTACGCTCTTTACCGTTGGTTCTGTAAGCAATAATAAAGTGTACGATCGTTGCAATAGTCAAAATAGTTACAAGGATCACCTTCTTCATCAAGGCATCTGAGATCTCACTGCCATTGGGGTGCATAAGGATCTCAAAGAGATGGTAGTTGATTCCCATGATAAACCCGGTCACAAGCAGCATGACCAATGCCACCACTTCAAACCAGCCAAAAATAGGCCCCACATGGGGATAGACCTCTTTTTGCGCCTGTTTGTCTCTAAGCGTAACGCCCAGAACAAACATAAAAACAGACCCGCCGATCCAACTGATCGCCATGATCAGGTGGATATGAAATGCCCACTGGGTGATCCATTCCCACATCTTAGCTGTCCAGCTTCAAGACTGCCATAAAGGCTTCCTGCGGTACCTGTACCTTACCGATGGCTTTCATACGCTTCTTACCTGCTTTCTGCTTCTCAAGCAGTTTACGCTTACGGGTGATATCTCCACCGTAACACTTCGCAGTTACATTTTTTCCCATAGACTTAACGTTTGAACGGGCAATGATATTGTTACCGATACTCGCCTGGATCGCTACTTCAAAAAGCTGTCTCGGGATAAGCTCTTTAAGCTGCTGTACAAATGCGAGCCCGCGTGTACGTGCCTTCTCTTCAGGAACAATGATGGAGAGGGAGTCAACGATCTCACCTGCCACACGGATATCAAGCTTGACAAGATTCCCCGGTCTAAAACCGATAGGCTCATAGTCAAAACTCGCATACCCTTTGGTAATGGACTTGAGCTTGTCATAGAAGTCCATCACGATCTCGTTCATCGGAATGTCATACTCCATGAGTACACGTGTCTCATTCAGATAGTCCATCTTCACCTGGATACCACGGCGGTCGTTGAGCAGTTTAATGAGGTTCCCCACGAACTCCTGCGGTGTCAAAATAGTTGCTTTGACATACGGCTCATAGATGGTGTCAATCTTCTGCGGTTCTGGCAGTTCGGACGGGTTTTGGATCTCTATCTCCTCGCCATC
>Ga0256843_1003156_pt1 | contig 11589 bp, 9 predicted proteins | sample AlvinellametaG_FD_191572 | JGI IMG/M metagenome (GOLD analysis project Ga0256843, IMG submission 191572) | Pompeii worm associated microbial communities from hydrothermal vent at the East Pacific Rise, Pacific Ocean - Alvinella | ecosystem: Host-associated > Annelida > Integument > Unclassified ... | reverse complement strand
AAAGTGGCACGCGAGCTGGGTTCAGAACGTCGTGAGACAGTTCGGTCTCTATCTGTAGTGGGCGTTAGAAGATTGCGTGAGTCTGACTCTAGTACGAGAGGACCGAGTTGGACAAACCTCTGGTTTATCTGTTGTCACGCCAGTGGCACCGCAGAGTAGCTACGTTTGGTTGGGATAAGCACTGAAAGCATATAAGTGCGAAACCCGTCACAAGATGAATCTTCTTTTAAGGGTCGTGGAAGACTACCACGTTGATAGGTCGCAGGTGTACGCGCAGTAATGCGTTTAGCCGAGCGATACTAATTACCCGTAGACTTATGATACAGTAAGATATTTATCGTTAGATAAAAAGGCTTTTTGTTATATCTCAATATGTTTTTTATAAAAAAATTAGTCCTGCATATGCGGGATGAAATTAGATTTTAGAAGTTACTTCTAACTTCATAAATCTAAAATCTAATTTTAAGAATCTAAGGGTGGCTATTGCGTTGGGGATCACCTCTTCCCATACCGAACAGAGAAGTTAAGCCCAACTGCGCTGATGATACTGCCAATAGGTGGAAAAGTAAGTCGCCGCCCCTCTTTTTTAATAAAACGTTCACAAATTCTTTTGTGGACGTTTTTTTATTTATTAACCTTTCTTACAAACCCGCTGAATAATAAAGTTTATTATGTTTTGCTGAATAGTAAATCTTATATTAAGTGTGAAGGCAAAATAAAACGATTTCTAGTACGTCACTCACCTATTAAAGAAGCGAACCATATAAAAGGAACGTCACATTATTTAAACAAAAATAAAGTGCCGGAGAAATGAATATATTAGGATAACAAGCCTCATTACCGTAAAGTCTATACCAAAGCAAATAATAGCTACAATATTTAATAAAAAAACCACCCTAAAAAGGATGGTTTTTATCATGAAATTTGATTGATAAATATTATTTAGCCAATAGCGGCGCCAAGATAAGCGCTACAACCGACATCAATTTAATCAAGATGTTTAATGAAGGACCTGAAGTATCTTTGAAAGGGTCTCCTACGGTATCACCGGTTACGGCTGCCGCGTGTACTTCACTTCCTTTTCCGTATTTTTTACCTTTGATTTCTACGCCTTCTTCAACCATTTTTTTGGCGTTGTCCCAAGCACCACCGGCATTGGACTGGAAAATAGCCATCATAACGCCACTAACGGTAACTCCGGCTAACAAACCACCGAGCATTTCAGGACCACCCAAAAATCCTACAAGAGCAGGTGTTAACACGGCGATTAATCCGGGCAATAACATTTCGCGGATAGATGCTTTGGTGGAAATTTCCACACATTTTTCGTATTCGGCTTTACCATCTGCTTTATCAAAAATATCTTTATCTTCTTTGCTCCAATCATCTTCATTTTTGCCTTCGTTTTTGCGCATAACGGCAAGTGCATTTTTTAATTCGGGAATATTGTGGAACTGACGACGTACTTCGTCAATCATATCTTCTGCGGCACGTCCAACGGCATCCATTGCCATGGACGAGAACAAGAAAGGTAACATGCCTCCTAGTAATAGCCCACCCATTACCATCGGATTAGAAATATCGATACTGGTGATATGAGCTGTTTGCATAAAAGCGGAGAACAATGCCAATGCCGTCAAAGCGGCTGAACCGATAGCAAAACCTTTACCGATGGCGGCAGTGGTGTTTCCTACGGCATCCAATTTGTCTGTTCTTTCACGTACTTCTTTGGGAAGGTTAGCCATTTCGGCAATACCACCGGCATTGTCGGCAATGGGGCCATACGCATCAACGGCTAATTGGATACCCAAGTTGGATAACATACCGATAGCGGCAATGGCAATACCGTACAATCCGGCGAAATAATAAGAACCGATAATGGCAATCACAATAAAAATAATCGGGAATAAAGTAGATTGCATACCTACTGCCAAACCTGAAATGATGTTGGTAGCCGGTCCGGTTGTCGATTGTTTTACGATTTTTAGAACCGGTTTTTTACCGGTACCGGTATAATATTCAGTAATCATTCCGATGGCTACACCTGCCACCAAACCGAGAACAATGGCATAAAATACCCCCATTGATGTATATACTTTGGAACCGACTTTCCAGGTTTCGGGTAAGAATTGATTAACGATAAAGAAAGTAGCGACAATCATCAAAATGGCAGCGATAATTTCACCGGTATTCAAAGCTTTATGCGGGCTTCCACCATCTTTAACTTTTACAAAAAATGTTCCGATAATTGAAGTAACAATTCCTGCTGCTGCCAATACCAAGGGAAGTAAGACGGCATTTAAACTGTTTTCTCCGGTAAAACCATCTGCTCCGATAAATAATGCTCCCAATACCATAGCAGAAATAATACTTCCTACATATGATTCAAAAAGGTCAGCCCCCATACCGGCCACATCTCCTACGTTATCTCCTACGTTATCGGCGATAGTAGCAGGGTTCAAGGGATGGTCTTCCGGAATACCGGCTTCTACTTTCCCTACCAAGTCGGCACCTACGTCAGCGGCTTTGGTATAGATACCACCACCTACACGGGCAAACAAAGCGATAGATGATGCTCCGAATGAAAATCCGGTAATAACCGTAATCACTTTATGGATATCCCAGTCCATTCCGGAGTAAATGATGAACAACAAAGCTAATCCGGTTACTCCCAAACCGACTACTGCCATTCCCATCACACTACCTCCGGTAAAAGCTACTTCCAAAGCTCTTCCCAAGCTGGTACGGGCGGCGTTGGTGGTTCGTACGTTGGCATTGGTAGCCACACGCATCCCGATAAATCCGGCTAATGCCGAACTCAAGGCGCCCATAATAAAGGAAACACCTACTAACCAAGAAGAAGTTTCTTTGTCAGCTGAAAATGCCAATAGAGCAAATACGACAACTACAAATATCCAAAGGACTTTGTATTCTGCCATTAAGAAAGCCATGGCTCCTTTGCGGATATGTTTGGCAATACCGGCCATTCTTTCTGTTCCGACTTCTTGTTTGGCAACCCACATTGAACGCCAATAAGTAAATAATAAAGCGATGATCCCAATCGCTAAGACAACATAAATAATGTTTTGAGTCATTTTAATTCGTTTTTTAATTTATTTTGCAAAAATAGAAATTTATATGACATATAACAGATAATTGTTACATTATTTTAAGTAAAATACGTATTAAATCGATTTATTCGCTATTTTTTTCTATTTCCGGTTTTAAATCCTCTATTATTTTAAAATTAATTTTTTGACAAATTTTTTATTTCCCAAATTTACTCGGCAGATAATGAATTGATGCCGTAAATGAACCGGTATTTTATAAAAACGGGTATGGAGTTGATTGGATGCATATATGACACGTCCTTTAATATCTATTAAACTGATTTTTTGAAATTCCTTTTCCGGAGAACGAATGATTAAATATTCTCCGGATTGATAAACGGAAATCTGGTTGCGGTATTCATTATCTATATCCAATAAGTTTTCGGTAATCAATAATTCAAAGCGTTGATCAAATCCGGTATTCATCTTAACAAATGAATAATCTGATTGTTTTAAATCGTGTATTGTATTCAATTGACGATCTATCAAATAGATGTTTTTTTGCAGCAAATCTCCTTCAAAGCCGGCCAAACTAATCGTATAATTTTGCAGATTAGCCACCGGTTGATAACCCAGATTCAGCCTTACATCTTGTTGATGTAGTTCAGGTAAAGCTTGTATTGCGAGCGCTTTATTTCCCAAAAGTGAATAAAAATTCAATCCATTGGTGTTTTCCATGGCAACAGCATCATATAAACGATCAAAACTTACGGTAGCATCCGGATTAAAATCTATCAAAATTTGTTGAAAATCACCAACATCATCCGTAAGATTCAACCACAAACGATGGTGTATCTGTGGTCGCGAAGCAAAATTATCGTTATAACCCGCTACTCTTTGTGAATTTTTAAACTTTATCGTCCCGTTTGAAGTATTGGTTTCAATAAAAAATCCCTGAGTAGAAGGGATATAGCGCGTTGCCGTAAACCCACCGGGATGACAAGCAGCTGTTGATCCGCTTAACGAATAAGTGGTATAGCCGGCCATTTGATGATTATTACCATTTAAACCGGCACAATTGGTCCACAAATGATAACTTCCGTTCGCATCCGGATTATCCGCTACAAATTGATGAAAGTCAATAGCCGAAGGAAAAGGATTGCCTAATAATAAAGCCGGATCGATACTACCGGCTGTAAACGGCACCTCCACTACTCCATTGTTAAACGGATCGTTATTTTTACTAAACAATACATTTATTTCTCCTCCGGTATGATTAGCCGGTGCTGATACTACATAACCTAAACCGGGTTGTAAGACAGTTGAAGCGTATTCAAAAACCCAAATTTGCGCAGCCGGATCAAAAGAATAATACCGCCAAGCATCCGGAGATAAATCGCCAAAGGTATAAGAAGTCGAATAAATCGGATTAGCCCAAAAAACCATATCGTAATAATGGATGAGATTATCTACACTACGTTCTACTTTATAGAGTCCGTTTCCTGCTATTAAAGCTTTGTCGGATGTTTGCACGAATGAAGCATCATTTTTTACGATAATTTCTCCGTTGTTTTCTACATCACGTTCAATCACTACGGGCTGTCCGGATTCTACTATAAGTTGTTTACCTCCATCCACTTGCAAACTACAAGCATTTATAGCTCCGTTTGTTTGGGTGTTGTAGTCAGCAGAAATCGTAATAAATTTCGAACTATCGGGCAATCCGTTTGACCAAGCATTTCCATTCCAAACCGTTAGGGGAGCATGCGTGCATTTACGGGATACTATGATTTGAAAATCTTGTGTGCCGTCGTCTAAGCCGTCGCTAACTTTGAGGCTTACATTGTGGGTACCAATGTCGTCATAACCGGGGGTACCTGAAAGAGTATGAGTCGTAGCATCATATGTAAGCCATGCAGGAAGATTTACGATTTCAAACTCCAGGCTGTTCCATTCGTTTTCGTCGGCTGCCGTCAAGGTATATGAATACAAACTGCCTTCATCAATTTCAGTAGCAGGTGTCGAAGTGAAGTAGGGCGCATAATTGATGATTTCATGTTTAAACCAATTGATGGATTCCGAAGTAATTTGAATATGGTCTTGATTGCTGTTGGGGTAATACAATTTGTCAAATGGTGTTTGCAGATTATTCAAATTCGCATCGATATTGTAGTAGGGGTCGGTGGTGTTTTGAATACACATACTACTGATACTCGGAATAAAGGCATGGTCGGGATAGTAGGCGATGATATCTCCATGATCATCCGTATCGGTATCGGCGAGTTCTTGAAAAGTGGCTCGTGTACCACCGGGGGCTGAATCCAAGGGGTCGGTGTTGTTTACATATACGTCATCGTGGGTTTCGTCAAATGGTAAAGCAGTATCATATAAACCTTCAAAAATCTGCTGATAGGTATGGTTAGGAACTGCCCATATATCACCGTCTAAATCGAGATACCACTTTCTGTACCGGTAACCAATTGTTTTGGTTCCGGGAGAATAGGGCTGTCCATTACCATATCCACTACCGTTGGCAATGGCTACAATACGGGTTTGTTGCGGAAAGCCCATTTGGTTGAGTTCGTTGAAAAAATTGGTATAATAACTGTGATGTCCGGCTGAATTTCCTGAAGTAGCCGTATAATAATAAGTGAGCATCTGCTTGGCAGCAGGGCCTTTTAATGTTTCTAAAGCCTCTTGCGCCCCGGATACATCCACCACTTCGGCATAAAACCGTAACCAATGTTGTATCCCCAAAGGGACATTGGCGCCTTTCATCGGAGAGTCGAAGGCAATCCAGTTGCGTACATTATGCGGAATATTGTTTTGTTCCATATAATCCAAAGCGTAGCGGGTGATTAGTCCGCTCATGCTTGGACCTACCACCACATTTTGATTGACGGGTTTCATGGTTCCGGCTGCTTGCATACGGGCATTAATGTCTTGTAAGAGCTTAACAATCAGCATGGCGTTGCGTTGAATGTAGTCATCGCCACCTTGAAAATCGACCAGTATGAGGTCATAACCTTGTTGGCGGAGTTGTTCTACCATATTTTGTTGGTTAACAATGTCATAAATTTCATCCAAATTACGAATATTCCCCGGATCGAAACCGTCGGAAATAATTACCGGACGCGTAAAATCGGTATTACCGGCACCCAAAAAAACGGCTACATCACCTACGGCAGCGCTACCGCCCCAACTGATGTCTGCTGTGTAATCACTCCATGTTTCATCAGGAGTGGGCATAGCAGCCAAACGCACTTCAAAACTGAAATTACTACTAAAATGAGAACCGTCTACTAAAAAAACTTCTATATGAATTTGTTTGGACCCCTCCGAAGCGTACCGAATACGAACATCTTGATTGAGTTTGATGGTTTGCTTGCCACGACCATCGTCAAAATCTACTTGTATATAATCTATTTCATGCGGTAAATTGGAAAAATAATAGGCTTTGCTAAAACGAAAAACAGGATGAATACCCGTATACTTAGGTTTCATTACCGGTGAAACGGCAAACAAATGGCGGGTTTCTATCAAATCCGGACTATCCACTACGATTTCATCGTTTACCACACGAACTTGTGCATTTTGCCAAGCTTCATCCTTGATTTTATTGTAACGATAATTGAGAATTCCTATGTCAAAGACTTTTTGTTTTAAATCATTTTTGACTTGTTTTTTTAATGATAAAAAATGCATCAATGATTTTTGGTATTCAGCTTGATACATATTGTGATAAAAAGACAACCACTGCGCCGGTTTTGTTATCACCTGTTGATTTTCGGCGGTAAACTTCAATAACTGTGAGTTTGGGAGTTTAATCTTTTCAAATAAAACACCGGTAGGAAGATAAGTTTCGTTCAATTGATTTTTGAACAGATGAATTTCTTGCGCAATACTCATATGAAGGCTAAAAAAAATCAGCCCTAAAAGGTAAAATTTTTTCATATTTGTGTTGTTTAATCAACAAATATATTGAAAAAGCTGAAATATATCATATTATAAAAGCTCATATCAATCAAAACAGATAATATCGCAAGCTTTTTGTGAATTTATCTGCTAATTTTTCAATGAATTTTTGAAGATTTATCAAAAAAAGATTTATCTATTGGCATAGCTTTTGATTTAAACTAGCCAAGTCATTTATACAAATGCGATAAAATACACAAAGAATAACCCGTAAAATCAGATATTATGTTTAAAAAAACCAGTTTCCTGTTATTGACTGTAATGACCTTATTAAGTTTTTCATTACAAGCACAAAAAAGAACTGTACCGGAAAGAGAACCGGAAGAAATGTTTGAAAGAAAATTAGATTTTTTCAAACAACATCTCAAATTGAATAAAAAAGAACTGAAAGCTTTTGAAAATGAATATATTCATTATATAAAAGCCAAAAAGAACCTGAACAAACGTTATAAAGAAGAAGTGCTGCTTGAAATTCCCGGTAAAAATCCGGAAAAACTATCTAAGACCGAGCAAGAAAAAATAATCGACAAAAAGATGGAAATCGACAAAAGTCGTTGTGAATTAAACACCAAATTTAATAACCGGCTTAGAAAAGTTTTACCGCCTGCAAAAGTTTTGAGATTTTATAAATTAGAAAAAAGATTTCATCACAGAGCAGACAGAGGAAGACAGGGAGAAAGAAAAAGAAGAATACAACCCGGAAGAAGAAAAGTTTATCCTAAAAAAGGAATAAAAATTCACAGAAGAAGATAATCATTTTTCTTTTATAAAAAAAGCCGGCTGTAAAGGCCGGTTTTTTTGTTTAAAATAAACTTCCTTGATCCGGATTTTTTAATTTACCCAAGTGTTTATAAGCAGCTTCCGTAGCCTCACGACCACGAGGGGTACGCATCAAAAATCCTTCTTGAATAAGAAAAGGCTCGTAAACTTCTTCAATAGTTTCGGCATTTTCGCCTACGGCAGTAGCCAAAGTACTGATGCCCACGGGGCCTCCTTTAAATTTGTCAATAATCGTTGTTAAAATTTTGTTATCCATTTCGTCCAGTCCGTGTTCATCCACGTTGAGTGCTTGCAGAGCATATTTGGCAATTTGAATGGTAATTTTTCCATCGCCTTTTATTTGAGCAAAATCTCTGACACGCCGTAGCAAAGCATTGGCAATACGTGGCGTACCACGGCTTCGTCCGGCTATTTCAATAGCAGCTTCCATAGTTATAGGTACCTTAAGGATACCGGCACTTCGTTGAACAATGGTTGTTAGTAATTCTTTGGTATAATAATTTAAACGTGAGTTTATACCAAACCGGGCACGCATAGGAGCTGTTAAAAGTCCCGAACGGGTAGTCGCACCTATCAATGTAAAAGGTTCCAAGTGAATTTGCACGGTACGGGCATTGGGACCGCTTTCAATCATAATATCAATACGGTAATCTTCCATAGCCGAATACAAATATTCTTCAACTACCGGTGACAAACGGTGAATTTCATCGATAAACAAAACGTCTCTTTCTTCGAGGTTGGTCAGGAGTCCGGCTAAATCACCGGGTTTGTCTAAGACGGGGCCTGAGGTAATTTTTATATTTACATCTAATTCATTTGCCAGGATATGTGCCAAAGTGGTTTTTCCCAATCCGGGTGGGCCGTGAAACAAAGTATGGTCTAAAGCCTCACCTCGCTGATTAGCTGCCTGTACAAAAACTTTCAGATTTTCAATCACCTGTTCTTGTCCCGTAAAATCATCAAAATTCAAGGGACGGAGTTTCTTTTCAACTTCCAAATCGGCATTGGCCAAACGGTTTTTGTCCGGATCGAGGTTTTGATTAAGCATAATTAATTATAAAATATCATTAATGGCAAAGGTAATAAAATTTTATGTACCGTATTGAAAAGTAAAATTAAGGGACTAGTTGCCAATGTTAGTTTTTTACTTCACAAAATTACATTTTTGGCAAGTAGTTTGCTTTGGCTTTGCTTAGGTGGTAGCTTTCAAAATATTCTCAAGCATGTGCATGCACCCATCGACTAGCAACCACAAGAAGTACTATTAACTAATAAAGCGGTTCGGTGTTCTACGTTCTTTGAAATGCTTAATCCTTTTTTACTTCATCTACGCTTATCTGGCTACACAACTGCCCTATTTCCTCCAAAATTCGTTGTTTCCGGCTTTTTGAAATACCTATTTTATTGAGCAAGTAATTATTTTCGGCTAATTCACTACACAAAACAATATCGTTATTGAGCAATTCATCTTTTTCTTCTTCACTGAGCAGCGTTAAGGTAGTTAACGGATATAAGCCTAATTTACTGATGCGTTCTTTGATACCGTTACCTTTGGGATAATTCCAACTCAAAAGCTTGATATGATTACATTTGGCATAATGAATGGCATCTTCGGAAAAACGGGTATTGGTAACAATCCATACCTCGTTAAGGGGGTGTTGCAAATGCCAATTTTTCTTTAAATCGTAATAGCGAGAATGAATATAAAGCGGTATTTTAATATTACAGATGTATTTTTCATCTGAATGAAATTTACATTCAATAATATTATAACGCTTATCTTTTAAAGCCAATACATCTATTTCATGTTGTACACAATGGCCTTTGATTACCGCTCCTATTTCAGTTTTATAGCCATTTTTTTCCAAGATAACCGAAACCAAACGTTCAAAAGGAAAACCGGAAGGTCCCAGTTCATAAATAGCATTTTTTAATTTATAACGCGAAGCAAAAACCGAACGGATATCTCGCAGTTTTTCATAGGCCAATTTATAGATTTCAGAGGAAGTAATATTGTCGTATACATGACGGCCTATATACTCCATAATCCGGTCAATGGTTGGTTCGTCTGCTCCACTGTGTTTAAGTGAATTACGTAATTTGTCAAAAGAAAAATCGACGATTTCGCCGGTACGTTTTCTGACTTTTATGTTGTAAGGGTTGGACATTGTAAATATTTATTTACCTCAAAATTACAAAGAAAATCAGATTAATCAACTTAAAAAAGGATTAAAATACAAATAAAAAAGCCATCCGAGGTTCTATCGGACAGCTTTTATAGAAAAATAATGTTATAGAAATTCTTATGCTTCTACCGGAATGATAGAGATATAAGATTTTCCTCCTTTTTTCTTTTCAAATTTCACGATACCGTCAATAGCGGCGTGAATAGTATGATCTTTACCCATGAAAGTATTTTTTCCGGGGTGATGTTTGGTTCCTCTTTGTCTAACGATGATATTTCCGGCAACAGCCATCTGTCCGCCGAATATTTTAACACCGAGTCGTTTACTTTCGGATTCTCTACCGTTTTTTGAACTACCTACACCTTTCTTATGAGCCATAATATTATAATTTTAAGGTTGTTTAATTAAAATTTCTTTCATTTAAGAACGTCCTCCATCGAGTTCGTCTTGCCATTTTTTCAATTCGTCCCATTTGCCTTCGGTAGCCATTTGGGCTTGCTTGGGCCAAGTTGTGGGATCGTGCATTGCATATCGTTTACCTCCTTTTTCAAGTAGGATTTCACGTATTTTTTCAGGATCTGCTTTTGCCAATTTAGCAAATGTTTCATAACCGGCTTCCGATAAGATACTGGCAATTTTAGGTCCAATACCTTCAATTTTTTTCAAATCATCCGCTTTGGCTGATTTTTTGGCGGCTGTTTTTTTAGCCGGTTTTTTGGTTTCTTTTACATCGGCAAATTTTTGGGCTTCAACCGGAGTTTCCTTTTTTACCGCTTTTTTAACCGGAGCTTCTTTTTTTACATCTTTTTCATCGGCTTTTTTGGCTTCTGTTTTTTTAGCTTTCGGTTTTGCCGGTTGTTTTTTGTTTTCTTTTTTCTGGTCCGATTTAAAACCGGAAACGATTACATCTTCTACTACGATTTCAGTCAGATACTGACGATGTCCGTTTTTCTTTTTGTAACCTTTTCTTCGTTTTTTCTTGAAAACGATTACTTTGTCACCTTTTAAGTGACGAAGGATTTTAGCTGCTACAGCCGCTCCTTCAATAACCGGGGCGCCAATCGTTACTTGTCCACCATTGTCCAAAAGTAAAACATTGTCAAAATTGACCACGTCTCCTTCTTCTCCTTTCAAACGATGTACAAAAACTTTTTGGTCTTTGCTAACTTTGAATTGTTGCCCTGCTATCTCTACAATTGCATACATAATTCGTTTATTTTTTTGATTTTTAAAAGTTTGCAAATATACACATTTTTTCTCAAAGTCAAAAAAATAAAAACGCTATTTTTTATTCACCCATATACATCTGTAAAAGTAACAAGAGAACCATTACCACAGCCATCATTCCCATAATATAAACGGCTACTTCACTTCCTTTCATAAATTTTTGTTTAACGAGTATCTTTTTACCGGACAAAAATACAGTATTTTTTTTCATTTCTGTTAAATTACCGTAACTTTGTCGTATGGATTTTAAAGATATCATCGGACAAGATTTTTTAAAAAATTATTTTCAAAAAATTATTTCTCAAAAGCGGGTTCCTCATACGCAATTGTTTGTAGGAGAAGAAGGGACAGGCACCTTACCCATGGCTTTA
>Ga0256843_1003155_pt1 | contig 11590 bp, 11 predicted proteins | sample AlvinellametaG_FD_191572 | JGI IMG/M metagenome (GOLD analysis project Ga0256843, IMG submission 191572) | Pompeii worm associated microbial communities from hydrothermal vent at the East Pacific Rise, Pacific Ocean - Alvinella | ecosystem: Host-associated > Annelida > Integument > Unclassified ... | reverse complement strand
ATTTTCAAAGGGGTAGAATTGGCGGGACTCAATGGAATCCATTTCCGATTGGATACCACCACCGGTAAAATGGTTGCTTTCCGGAGCAAACGGCAAGTAAAACTCAACGACGAACTCCATTAATCTTTTCTTTTCCCATTTTTTAAATGTTCAATTTTCCTCTCCTTCCCCAAAAATTCCCACTCCTCTTCCCTTTCTACTCCAATTGATATAATTTGTAAATCTACAACAGGAGGGTTGCCCTATGAAAATTAAAGAGAATAGGATTCTTCTCAAATTTTCCGGAGAAGCCCTTGCCGGGGGAAGTGGGTTTGGAATTGATACCAAAACCCTCAACTATTTGGCAGAAGAGATTCGGGAAGTAAAAAATTTGGGCTTTGAAATAGGAATTGTAATTGGGGGAGGTAATTTTATCCGGGGAGTAAGTGCTACAAAAGATGGAATCATCAAACGCACCAGTGGGGACTATATGGGAATGTTGGCGACCGTTATCAATGGAATAGCCCTTCAAGAAGCGTTGGAGCATCAAGGTTTAGATGTTAGACTCCAAAGTGCCATAAAAATGGAAGAGATAGCCGAAAATTTTATTGGGCGGAAAGCTATACACCATCTGGAAAAGGGGAGAATTGTAATTTTTGTAGCGGGAACCGGAAACCCCTTTTTTACCACAGATACCGCCGGGGTTCTCCGGGCAAGTGAAATAGGTGCCAGTAAAATTGTCAAAGCTACCAAAGTTGACGGAATTTACGATAAAGACCCGGCAAAATACCCAGACGCCAAACTCCTCCGGGAGGTAAGTTATGAAGAGGCATTGAAAGAGCATATTAAAGTTATGGACGATACCGCTATTGCCTTGGCACGGGAGAATCGCCTCCCAATTATTGTCTGTAATATGTTTAAAAAAGGAAACCTAAAAAAAGTGCTACTGGGAGAGCGGGACGCTGTCTATTCCCGGGTAATTTAACAATTACAATTTCCAATGAGATTGGATATCTATTTGGCGGAAAAATTGAAAAGTAGCCGGAGTCAAGTGGGGCAGTTGATAAAAAAGGGGTTGGTAAAGGTCGATGGGAGAGTGGTAACCAAAGGGGGATTTAAATTGAAGGGGGGAGAAAAGGTAGAGGTGGAAAAAGCGGAGACTCCCTCTTCCAAACCTACCCCCCAAGAGATAGATTTTGATATTTCTATTTTATATGAAGACCCCCATTTGATGGTTATCAACAAACCGGCGGGGGTGGTGGTTCACCCGGCACCCAGTTACCGGGGGGCTACTCTGGTGGATTGGCTCAAAAGTCGGGGTTACACCCTCTCCACAATTGGGGGAGAGGAGCGGGTTGGAATCGTCCACCGATTGGACAAGGGCACCAGTGGAGCTTTATTGGTTGCCAAAGAGAATCAAACCCATCTGAAATTGGCAGAACAATTGAAAAGCCGGGAGATGGGACGATTCTATTTGATGCTTCTCAATCAACCTTTAAAAAAGCCGGTAATAGTTGACAAACCGATAGGACGAAATCCCAAAGATAGGAAAAAGATGGGGGTAGTTGCCGGGGGACGGGAGGCAAAAACCCTCTTTATTCCGGTGGTGGAAAATCTGGTTTTGGCGAAACTCTACACCGGACGAACCCACCAAATCCGGGTGCATCTCAAGGAGTTGGGGAGATGGATTTTAGGGGATAATCTCTATGGAAAGGGGGAGGGAGATGGAGAAAGAATCTTTCTCCACGGATATCAACTCTACTTTACCCACCCGGTAACAGGAAGTTTCCAAATTGTAACAGCTCCCCTCCCAGACTATTTTATCTCCTCTCTTCCAGAAGGGGGAAAAAGGGAGATTGAATCCCTTCCATTTTTACCGAAATTTACGGAAGAAGTTGCCAAAGAACTCCAATTTAAAAAGGTAAAAAGGTAGAGATAAGATAAAAAGAAAATGACTTAAGTCCTATTATTTTTTTTTAGCTTTTTGTATAGTAAAAAGTTATTTATCTTTCTCTATTTCCCCTTAAAATGGAGTTTTCCAATCCCAATTTCTCACTTTTTTATATAATATCTGTGAAAAAGGCTTGAAGTTTAACTTCTTTTTAAAGGAGATGAGATGGGTGAAATTGTGGACTTGAAAAGGAGGGATTTTTTAAAAACCGCCTCCGCAGTTGCAGTTGGTGCAGGATTAGCCAGTAGCGGAGCTTTTGGTCTTTCGGCTTATGAAGATGCCGAAGAGCTAAAAGCGGAAAAAGAGAGACAAATTAAAAATGCCAAATATACACCTACATTCTGTGGAATGTGCGTCAATATGTGTGGGTTCATTGCCCGGAATGTAGATGGAAAAATTAAGAAATTGGATCCCAATCCCCTTTTTACCAAATCCCGGAGTTTTGCCTGTGCCCGGGGAAATGCGGGAATTGCCTCCGCCTATGACCCAGACCGGGCAAAAATGGGACAACCTCTGATTAGAGTTGGAAAAAGGGGGGAAGGAAAGTTTAAAAAAGTCTCTTGGGAAGAGGCGTATGAATTTATCCGGCAAAAAATGGTCAAAATTTTGGAAGAGGAGAAAGATAACCGGAGTGCCATCGCCTTTGGAGCCGGAGCTGGAGCGGAAGAGCCACTTTTTGCAACTTTCAAAGATGGGGTCGGAAGTGCCAACTTTGTAGACCACTTTACCACCTGTTTTGCCCCTGCATTTTTGGCAAATAAATTGACCTTTGGAAGTTGGGGAAGTGCCGATTTTGAAAAATCCAAATATGTGTTGATGTTGGGGGCAAACCGGGCGGAAGCGATTGTAACCCCAGACACTTTAGACCTTTTCCGGAAAAGCCATAAACGGGGAGCAAAAATTGTCTATGTAGATGTCCGGTATACCAATACCGCCGCCCAAGCCGACGAGTTTATTCCAATTAAACCGGGAACCGATTTGGCACTTCTGTTGGCAATGATCCACGAAACTATCAACAAAGGGTATCACAAAACCCCCTATAAAGCCCAATATCTGCAACAATATGCCAAACCGGAAGATTTACAAGAGTTGGAAGCCTATTTTACCTCTGGAGAAGGGGCGAAATATACTCCAGAATGGGCGGAGAAGATTACCGAAATTCCGGCAAATACAATCCGGAGAATTACCAAAGAGTTCAGTGATGCAGCGGAAAAATATCAAGGGGCGGCAAACTGCTATCGGAGCCGGAAGTCCACTTGGTATTACCAAGATTTTGAGTTCCGACGGGCTCAAGCGATTTTCAACTCCCTCCACGGCTGTGTAAATAGACCGGGGGGAATTTTGTTGAACCACGGACTCAAAGCGGAAAAATATGAGTATGAAGATTTCCCAATTTACGATAACGCCAAATCCCGGATTGATGTTGGAACCATTGAGCCCAATACCTATCCCCTTATCAATCCCCAAAAAGGGTCGTGGCAACTTTTCCGGGATAAAGTTTTGGAAGTTAATACCAAATGGCGGAAAGGGGAAAAATTAAAAGAGAATGAGTATCCAGTCCGGGGAATGTTTATCTATCGGGAGAACCCAATTCAGTCTGTGCCGGGACGGGAGAAAACTGAACAGATGTTCGATACTATGGATTTGGTGGTAGTTATCGATATTCTTCCCAACGATACCGCAATGTATGCCGATGTAATTCTCCCCGATACCGTCTATCTGGAGCGGACTTCACCCCTCAAATCCTTTGGAACCTTGAGGGAGCCGATGATTGGAGCCCGGTGGGCAACTGCCAAACCCCTCTATAAAACCAAACCCCTCTACTACATTATGAAAGAGTTGAGCGAAAAAATTGAAAAAGATTTGGCAAACATTACTTTCAAATACACTTGGGACGAAGATGAGTTGGGAGTCCCATACCCCAAAGGGTTTGATTTAACCAAATATCTCAATGAAGATTTCTCCCTCAATGAGGAAAAAGTAAAAAAAGATTACCCTGCCAATGTGGCGGAGGCGATTATTAAACACGCCAGTGAAGATGATTTGGATATAGAAACCTTCAAAATTTCCAACGCCTTTGAAAAAACTCCTGAAGAGTTCAACCGGGAAGTAATGAAAGACCTCTATGGAGAAGAGGCGGCAAAAATTTTGGAAACCTATGGGGTTTATTGGCCCGGAATTGAAAAAGTTATCAAAGCAGGGTTGATTGACCCCAAATATAAAACCTTCAAAAAAGATGTAAAAAACAAAAATGAGCTTATCTACTCACTTTACAAAAAATATTGCACTTTGCCGGAAGATTATTGCATTATCAAAAAAAATGGACCCTTTATTAACTTGAAATTGGGGAACATTGATGGGAAAAAATTTAAAAACCCCTATACTGGTCAATTTGTTACCTTAAAAGGGTTCCCGGCGTGGCGAGATGACCTCTTTGTAGAGCCTGACACCAAAAAAGGGGAAAAAAGATTGGTAATTGGTCGCCACGGCTACTTTACCCAAAGCTCCCACCCCAATAACTATCTTTTGTTGGATTTGATGAACTACAACTACATCTGGATCAATGACAAAGTAGCCAAAAAAATGGGACTCAAATTCAAAGATGAGGTGGAGCTTACCAACCGGCAAGGGGCTAAAGTTAAAGGAAAAGTTTATCCCACCAAAAGGATTCGGGAAGACACTATCTTTATTGCCACCGGATTGGGTAGCCAGTCAAAATATTTCACTTTGGGATATGATAACGGGGTTTCCCAAGCCCAAATTGCAGAAAATCGGGTTGACCCAATCATCGGGGCAGCTTCTATGAACGAAACTATAGTAACAATCAAAAAGGTGTAACCGATGGCAAACTATGCTATGGCACTGGAGTATCAAAACTGCATAGATTGTAGGGCGTGTGAAGTTGCCTGTAAAGATGAGAATGAGGTGATGTTGGGGGCAGATAAACAACGGATTTGGGTTGGGATTGTGGAAGGAGGAGAGACTCTGGCAGATGTCTTCCTCAACTTCTACCCCTCCCAATGTAACCATTGTGTTGACGCTCCCTGTGTAACGGTTTGCCCCACCGGGGCGTCCCACTTTGTGGAAGGGGGAATTGTAAAAGTCGATTACGATATGTGTATTATCTGTAAAGGGTGTATGGAAGCGTGTCCTTATGATGCCCGGTTTGTAGATGAAACCCGGCACGCCGTCGACAAATGCACCTTCTGCGATGGACGGATTCAAGAGTATGGGACTACCGCCTGTAGTGCAACCTGTCCTACAAAAGTTAGGACCTTTGGAGATTTGGAAGACCCCAACTCCGATTTGGTTAAACTTTTGGAAAATCGGGAGTTCTTTGTATTGAAAGAAGATGAGGGGACTATGCCCAAACTCTTCTATCTGGTTCCCCAAGATAAAGAGTATGCCAAACGGACTTTGGGTGATGTAAAAACCCACAAATGGAGTGAGTTTAAAGCCAAATATCAACAGGCTACCGCTGAACAGAAATCCCAATGGAAAAAAGCATAAGGAGCCGTAAATGCAACGGGAAGAGTTTATAGATTGTTGCGGATTAAATATCCGGAAAGTTAATCTGGTCGATCTACTTTTGAGTCCTCCAATGTTGGTGGCTTATATTCTGTTGGCAATTGGATTGATAGGGTGGATTGAGATTTACCACTTGCGATTTTTCCACCACTTTGTCAACAATGGAGATGTAATTAAAGTTGCCGGTGGAGACCCTGAAGCGTTGAAAGAGGCGGGGTATGCATTGAAAGAGCAAATTTTTGGATTGAAGGAGGTGGAAGAGGTCAACAAAGCGGAGCCGTGGGGTATTTTTGTTAGTCAATACACCTACCTCCTCTATGGGGGAAGTGCCCTTATCTTTATGGTTGCGTTGGCGGAGCTTTTCCATTTGAAAGTTGCTCCTAAAGTTGCCGCTGCGTTGATGACCTTCGGTATTGCAATGGCATTGGGAGGAATGACCTCCATCGCCTCCGACTGGGGTAACCCCCTCAACATTTTCTGGATGATTCTCAACCCTCAACCCCAAAGTGGTATGTGGTTGATGTTACCCCTCTACTCCATCTATATCCCCTTTACCTTTATTGAAATCTACTTCCTTATTACCAATAAACGGGAAATGGCACGGAAATTTGCCGGAGTGCTGGTAATTTTGGGAATTATTATCGATATCATCGAATTCTTTATCCAAGGAATCCTTTTCAACCTCAACACTCCCCGCCATCTCTGGACTGATATTCCCCTTCTCTTTGTATATTTCCTCTTAACTGGGGCTTTGACTGCGGTAGGGGGAGCAATTCTCTTCTCCTTTTTGGCACTCAAAAATAAACCTTACTTTGCCGATACCATCTCCATTCTCCGGAAAGCGGGATTGGCATTGATTGTATTGGTTGGAATTTATGAAGTTATCAATTTGAATGTGGTAGACCCCAAATGGGTCTCTCTTATTACCGGAAATAGCCCTGTGGCAAGTATGTATTGGACTTACATCATTATTGGATTGGTTGTTCCTTTCATTTTCCTCCTTTTCAGAAGTCGACTTTTGAACCTGTTGGGTGCGTTGGGTATTATTGTGGGAACCTTCTTTATGAGACAAGCCTTCATTTATGGGGGAAATATTGTGCCTATGACCGAACGGGTGCCCGGAATGGGACCCCAAGCCAATGGAATTTACAATTTGGCTGAGGTAAAACCCTTTGCCTATGTTCCCCCCCACGCAATGGAAGTTTTGATTATTATCGGGTGTGTCGGAGTGGGAATTTTGATTTACACAATTTTGGATAAACTTTTCGCCGTCCGCGATGTAAACGACCACGCCGACCACTAATCTCCCCTTCCCCCTTTTTTTTCATCTTCCAAAATTTTTTAAACATATTTCAACTATTGTAGAAATAGTTGAAAGGTTATACCTTACTTTATTTCGGAACGGGCAAATCTCAAGAAAATTGGAATTGGAAAGAGGATAAAGGAAAGGAGAAAAGATAAGGAATAGAGGAAAAGTATTAATTTCGCCGGAGGAAGAAAAATAGAAGTCCTACCAATACTGCCAAAGAGAGGAGAGCCATTGCAATCTTAAATTTGGAATGGGTAGGTGAAGGTTTTGGCTCCTCTTTTGGTTTGTAATTTCTTTTACCCAAAGTGTAATGTTGATACATACACTCCATAATATGGGGATACTTTTTCCAGAGTCCAGTTCGATGGCTTCGGGCATATTTGATAGCTTTCATCAACTCCCTATCTTTTTCGGGATACTTTTTGGTGTAGGTGTGATAAACCACTGCATACCCTTGGCGGACTGCTTCCACATTATAGACTTTATCATCGGGCATATAAATCCACCCGATTAATCTTCCGTGGGTTGTCCCCTCCATCAACTCCATTTTATATTTTTTTCCCACTTCCATTACCCGTTTGGCAAATTCGGTTGCTTCTTTCCCTGCCTCTTTCATCGCTTCCCGTCCAACCCCACACATTTTTACATCTCTTTCAAATTTGGAACTATGGAATTTTTCCGGGGTATCAATCCCAAAAATTCTAATACTCTCATCTTTTCCGTGGATTCTCATTTCAAAGGTATCTCCATCTTTTACCCTCTCCATTAACCCGTAAACTATCTCCCGTCCCCACAGAACTCCCAAACTTCCTACCAATAGAAGAGTAACACCCTTTTTCAGATTCATTTTAACCTCCTGTCACTTCGATAATCCAAATTGTAGTTAAAAAGAAGATAAATTCGTCAATATAGAGGAGAAGTATTGAACTGGGTTTAGTGAGATACTCTTTCAATTGTTTTGCTTCTTGATAGGTCATTGGAGAATTGAACCGGGTAAGGAGGAGAGAATAAAACTCCTCTTTATCGTCGGTTTTTACTGAAATTGAAAGGATAAGTTTATAAATTACAATGGCATCGAAAATTGCAAAAAACGCCAATACAAGGCTTTCGATCGATGCCCCCAAGAGAATTAAAGTTATTATTGCAGAGTAGAAAAGAATTATATATCCCCACCCTCCGGGGAGAAATCGGGCTTTGTAAAGGGCAAAAAGTTTATCTCCTATCGATTTTATTTGGTTTTGTTGAAGATAGTAGATTCTGAGCCCGACTATCAAAAATACTATAATCTCCAGAAAAAGTTTTTGGGTCACACTTCCCCTTTGAGTAATTTATACCCCATTAAAAGTAACACCAAAATATACCATACAATTAGAAATTTTTTATGGTGTTTGGGGGTAATCCAATGGTAAAGTTTTACCCCAATGTAGGTCCCCAAAAGACTTGCAACTCCAATTGTGAATCCCAATTTATAATCGATAATTCCCATTAAAGCCCGGGAAAGAAAACCTGCCACGGAGGAGAATACCACAAAAAGGAGAGAGAGGCTTACACTCTTTTTGAGAGGATAACGGAGAAAACCCACCAAAATAGGGGTAATTAAAATTGCACCCCCAACCCCTACGCTAATGGCGATAGTTCCTACTCCCACCCCGATGGTAAACATTAAGAGGGGGGAAAGTTCCTTCTCTTCCCCTTCCGGCAATTGAAAATAGAACCGGAGCAGGGCAACAATGACCAAAGTTAAAAAAAGGAGTGCCAAAATATGGGAAGGTAGGAGTTTGACAATAATCCCACTTAAAAGTCCCCCAATAGCCCCTCCAATTCCCAAAGCCAACCCCTCTTTTAGATTTAAAATCCCTTTCTTGTAATTGAGAAAAGTTCCAAAAATTGAACTGAGCATCATCTGAGTTACACTTATTCCACTGGCAACTTTAAAACCATATCCCAAAAATACCAGAGTCGGAACCAGAATAGTTCCTCCTCCAATTCCCAAAAAACCGGAGAAGAATCCTACTACAACTCCCAATAGAATTGGAATAATCATTGTTCACCTTTCGACCGGTGGGAGTGGGGAGTGGGATTGGGGGATTTTCTTTTTCCTGCAATATATTTGAGAGTCAACATTACTACGACTACCTCCAAAATTGCAGTTGTTACCAATACATTATACCAGTAATCGTCGATAAATTGGTGTTTCCACGCAATTGTGGCAGTGGCAATCATTAAAGTGAGGGGCATCGAAAGGGAAAGGGCAAATTTGAGGCGGGTGAGTCCCTCCATAGGAAAGAGAAAACCTGCCAAATACCGGATACCTATCGATACCAACATAATTTCCAAAGAGTGGAGAAGAAGGGTAAGGGAGAGATAGTGGAAATTTAGGGTAGTTCCCACATGGATAAAAAAGAGGGGTATCATCAATCCAAATCCAAAGGGTGCCAATTTTGCTTCCAATTCGTGATTGTGGCTAAAGAAAGTTTTTACAAAAACTCCTACCAAAAAAGCTCCCAATACCACATCGATATGGAGAGACATCAACCCCACAATAATAATAAAAAAGAGGGAAGCGGTAACTCTAATATCTTGGTGATACTTATCTATCCCTGCCGGCATCAATCGATATTTTATTTGGGGAAACCACCAAAAAAGGGCTCTAACCCCTTGGAAGAGGAACCATACTCCCACCAAAATCCCCACCAATAGACCCAAAATTAAAAAAAATTTTTTCCCCAATCCATATTCAAAATAGGCGTTGAGTCCAGAAAAAACTATAATCGACCAGAGCTCTCCCAACACCCCCACTTTGAGAGCCAGAGAGAGCCAATCGCTTTTCCCCAACTCCTGTTGAATTGCCAACATCAATCCGATGGAGATGAGGGAGAAAATTACCAGAAAAACTTGAGGGTAACCGGTAATTTTTACAAAAAGTGCCGAAAAAAGGTAAAGGAGAAGGAGGAAAAGTCCACCCCTCAAATAAAACGAGAGCCTTTCTTTGGCCAATTCCCTCAAATCCACTTCCATCCCTGCCAAAAGCATCAAATAGAGAAATCCAAACTCCGCCACCCCATCGAAAATTGGTTGGCTATGGAGAATTCCTACCGCTCCTCCCAACGCTCCCAACACCATTTCAACTATAGAAATGGGGAGTTTCAACAAATTGCTTAAAAAGGGGGAAATAAAAATAATTATTGCCAATGCAATAATTATCCCCCCTAAAGTTTCAGCTCCGTGCATTTTTTACCCTTATCCCATATTGTCGAATAACTTTCCAATCTTTATGGGGTGCGTCCCCTCCGGTGGTCAAATAATTTCCAATGATTATTCCATCGGCACCCGCCTTTATTCCTTCAACCCATTTATCTCCAAAAACCAACTCCCTTCCTCCCGCCAACATTATTACACTTTGGGGGAAAGCCTCCCTGAAAAGGGAGATAACTTCCAGTGCCATCTCCTTTGAATGGGTTCTCTCCAGTGGGAGGGCAGGATTGGGGATAAAAAAATTTAAAGGAATAACCTCAGGATCCAATTTTTTTAAAGCCTTTATCATCTCCTTCCAATCCCTTTTGTCCTCTCCAACCCCAAAAATTCCCCCCGAAAAAAGTTCCAATCCTACTTCTTTTACCAATTGGGCGGTTTTAAATCTCTCCTCCCATCGATGGGTAGTAACCAACCGGGGATAAAAGGAGGGGCTACTTTCAAGATTGTGATTGTAAGCTGACAGCCCCGCCTTTTTCAACTCCTCCAACTCCCTCTTTTCCGCTATTCCGAAACACCCTATCAATTTCAATTGGGGAATTCTCTTTTTTAAACTCTCTATCATTTTTTGTAAACGGGGGAGGGAGTGGGGATCCAACTCAATTCCACTGGTTACCAGACAGAAGCCAGATGCCCCCACTTCCCAAGCCCTCTCCGCCTCTTCCACTATTTGGGAGATGGGTTTCCACCGGTATCTCTCAATTTTAGCTCCCCAATAAATACTTTGTGTGCAAAATTTACAATCCCCTTTACAACTGCCCGACCGGATATTGGTTAAACTACAGAGACATATCTCCCTCATCAACTTCCCCCTTTTTTCAAATTGTATCAATTTGGGGAAAAATTCATTTAAAAATCATAGTAAGGTATAATATAATCTACTAACCCTCCAGTAGGACAACTAAACTTATCGAAGGTTGTAACGATGAGAAAAGGTCAAGAGAGACGGGAAAAGATTTTGGAGGTAGCGGAGGAGGTATTTGCCCAAAAAGGGTTCAATGGAGCCAGTTTGGAGGAGATTGCCGAAAGGGTAGGTGTTACAAAACCGGCACTTTATTACTATTACCGGAGTAAAAAAGATCTTTACAACGCAGTTTTTTGGAATAATCTCTATTGGGTGGAATCTATCGAGTTGAGCGGAGATACTAAAGAGGATTTGAAAAAATATATTCAGTTGGTCAGTGAATTATTCAAAAATAAACGCTTTGCAAAAATGTTTGGGATTGAATTGAGCTTGGGAATGGTAAATCTGGAAGAAGAGACCTTAAAGGTAGTGGCAGGTATGCTCCAACTCCTCTCCAAGATTGTTGCCCCGACCGGGGCCAATCCCTTTTTTCTCCAAACTTTAATTATCTCTTCTACTATTACCTACTACAACACTTTAGAATTGAGACAAAAAGTAAAAGAATTGGTGGAAATGGAGCAACTGGATCCCCACTTTGATTTGGAAAAAGAGCTTCAACAGGTAATTTTCCGATATTTGGGGCTTTAAACTGGGGGCTTTAACCCCCCCCCTTTTTATTTTATTTTTCCCCTTTTCCCGTTTCTCTTTGAAATTTATTAAATTATTT
>Ga0256843_1003154_pt1 | contig 11590 bp, 12 predicted proteins | sample AlvinellametaG_FD_191572 | JGI IMG/M metagenome (GOLD analysis project Ga0256843, IMG submission 191572) | Pompeii worm associated microbial communities from hydrothermal vent at the East Pacific Rise, Pacific Ocean - Alvinella | ecosystem: Host-associated > Annelida > Integument > Unclassified ... | reverse complement strand
TTAGTTTCCAAACCATGCTAACTGCTCACGCAGTTTTACAACCTCTCCAACTACAATAAGTGCAGGGGTTGGTAGATCTTTTGCTTTTTCTTTGATATCTTCAAGTGTTCCAACAACAACCTGTTGCTCTTTTGTAGTTCCCTTAGAGATAACTGCACATGGGAAATCTTTTGGTTTTCCTATCTCTATGAGTTTTGAAGAGATCTTCTCAAGGTTATGCAGCCCCATCAAAAAGATGATTGTATCATTTGTTCTAAAGTTCTCCCAAGGAATCTGAGACTCTTTTTTGTTTGGTGACTCATGACCAGTAACTACTCGAAAGCTCACTGCAACACCACGATGCGTAACTGGAATGCCAGCATAGGCCGGTACGCTGATAGCTGAGGTGATGCCAGGTATAATTTCAAACACAATACCACGCTCTTTAAGGTAAGCTCCCTCTTCACCGCCACGACCAAATACAAAAGGATCGCCACCTTTTAAGCGTACAACTATCTCATGTTTGAGAGCATTTTGGTAGATAACTTCATTGATCTCATCTTGTGGAAGGGTATGTCTGCCATCTTCTTTACCTACATAGACAAACTCACAGCCATCTTTTGCCATCTCCAAAATCTCAGGGTTGGCAAGCCTGTCATAGATGATAACATCTGCTTCACCGATAACTCGGTGTGCTTTGAGTGTTAAGAGCTCTACATCTCCCGGACCGGCTCCTGTTAGATATACTTTGCCCATTACTTCTCCTCTTTCATGTCGTATATAAAGATACCAGATGGTTTTTTTATTGTAAAGATCTCACGTTTGAGCCACCATCCGTCTGTATTGATAACAGCTACTTTGTTTGTGTCATTGATAGATACATAGAGATATGGTTTTGTTTTTGACCAGCGTACATGGAGTACTTTTCCATCAAACTCAAATCGTTTAATGATTTTAAGTGTTTTTGTGTCTATGATCTGGATTACCGGAAACTTTTTACCTGAAAAAGTAACTGCCAGATAGCGTTTATCAGGTGAGAGGGCTGTAAAGACTGGCATTCCTTCAGTCTCTATCGATTTTACAAACTTAAAGTCAGGCGTAAAGACAAAAACTTTGTTATCACCAACTGCAGGGATGAAAACTTTTGAATCACTCACCGACCAAAAACCAAAGTGTGGTACTTTAAGTACAGGTTGGCGCTCTCCAAGCTGGAGTGGAATCTTTGTATACTCCATTGTATCAAGGTTGAGTTTTCCTAGCCACGGAGAGTTGAAAAAGCCGTTAATGTAGGTGTTGCCATCAAGCAGAGCATCAAAAGGCATAACACCAACATCTTTAAACTCTTTGTAGAGTACAAAGTGTGGCTCTTTTTTACCTTTGTTCTCATCTTTATAGACAGCGATTGTATCTTTGTCCATCTCTGAGAAGACAAGGTAATCTTTATATATCTTAATACCGACATTACGAGAATCAGTTTTGAGCTTTTGCAGTGGTTTTAAGTCGCGTGAGAGGATATCTACACTCTTATCATCATAGTTTGCAACAGCGACATAGTTGGGTGCTATGACAAAACCGATGGCACTTTTACTTGTCTTGTACTCTCCAAGTTTTTTCTCTGTTCTTGGATCAAAATGGATGATATAGCCATCACGTGAGATAAGATAGCCATCATCCTCATAGAACTTCATAACACCATGGTTCATATTGTGCATATCTTCCATATGTGTACGAGGTAAGCCTCCCTCTATGACTGCTACAGAGTTACTCTCTCGCTCTACAACAAAGACCTTGTCCTTTGCAACAGCATTTGTACTTAAAAATGATGCACCAAGCAGTGCAGTTAATAGTAGTTTTTTCATCATATCTCATTCTCTCTTTCTTCTTTAGTTAAGTAACATGATGGGTCTTCTGCCCATAAATCACCACTGATGGCATAGGCACGTGCACGGCTTCCTCCATTACAGATATCTATCTGCTTACATGTTGAACATATTCCACTTATCTGCTTTCTAGGGTGAATGCGAAGCTGATCGAGCAGCTCGCCACCTTGCCAGATCTCACCAAAATCTTGGTGTAAGATATTGCCTATAACAAGTGGGAAGAATGGGTCTGGTCTTACTTCGCCCTCTGAGTTGATGTTGAGTAGTTTTCGTCCTGCAGAGTTGCCACCCCACTGGATAAGACGCTTTCTCATCTCCTCTTTTTTCTCAGGATATTTTTGTGCAAATTTTTCTAAAAATAAAACTGCATCCATCTCCATATTCCCTGTTACTATCTCTATATCTCTACCTGTCTCATAGTACTCAAAAGCTTTGTTGAGTATAAACTCTACAGCTTTACGGCGTTGCTCTTTTGTAAGATCCATCTTTAGATTGTCAAGCCCACGGCCAGAATATACAAGATGTGATACATAGATCTTTGGAATATTGTGTTTTTCTGCCAGATCAAAGATATACTCCAGTGAGCCTATGGTATCTTTTGTCATGGTAAAACGAATACCTACCTTTGCACCTGTTTCATTTGCAAGTAGAACCGCTTTGAGAGTCTCGGCAAAAGCACCTTTGAGTCCTCGAAAGTAGTCATGTGTTGCTTCATCACCATCGATGCTCACGCCAACATAGTTAAAGGTCTCTGTGATCTTTTTGATGTTACTTTTTGTAAAGTAGAGACCATTACTTGAGAGGTAGGTAATGATGCCATTTTCTCTACAAAACTCCGCTATCTCAAAGAGATCTTTTCGCGTGAGTGGTTCACCGCCTGAGAAGATGATGAATTTGACACCATTTTCTTTCATCTCTAATATGGTTTTTTTAATCTGCTCGGTTGTCAGGGTATCTACTTCGTCAAGTGTTGATTTTGAGTAGCAGTGCAGACATGAGAGATTACATCGGTTTGTAAAGTTCCAAATAGCGATGCTGCCATCTAAAACTCTTGCCTTTTTGTCTTCTACTACAGAAGATATGAGATTGGAGAGTCGAAACATTATTTCGCTCCTTTAAATGAGAGGATATACTCACTAATGCTTTGTAGTTCATCATTGTTTAGATGAAACTGTGTCATAACAGAGCGTTTGTAACCAAAAGCTTTGTACATTGTTTTTGGTGATTGAATATAGGCAATGATTTGCGCTTTTGTTCGTTTTTTTGCTATTTCAGAAAAGGGAGGGCCAAAAGCCATAGATGTTTGGTGGTGGCATCCCCAGCAGTACTTTTGAAAAACTTTTTTACCATCGAGTTCTTGGGCTGATAAAAGTGAGACTAAAAACATTAAAACAAGGAGAATCTTTTTCATAGCTAATCTTTCTATTTTCTTATATATATTCTAGCAAAACTAAGCTTGAAATAGAGCTTAGAAAACCCACAAAATAGGGATAAATTTAGAATTTTTGAACTAAAAAATATTATAAGCTAATATTATGAAAAATGATTTGATGTATATCAAGATGAGACTGTTTTGTGAAGAGTTTAAAAAAGATATTCTCCCGCAAGGGGAGAATAGATATTAAGCACCAGGGATAGATTGACGGTGTTCAATAGAGTAAGTAAATGTTGGTGTTGTTAAACCATTGATGTATTTAACAAATTTACCAGTTTTAGATTCATAGATACCGATACGACCGGCATTCCATTCAGAGATCATAGTCCAGTGACCATGATTAGCAGGCTCAGCATGTAGGATTCTAGGAATTACAGCTTTACCATTTTTATCTTTAACAGTTGGAACACTCCAGCTATAGAGTATTTTATGTGTCACAGGATCTATAACAGTTCCTTTTTTCGTACCAACTGTGATGATTCTATCAGTTTCAAGAGTTTGTTTATTGATAAGGTACATTTTGTTCCAGTTAGCAGGTCCGCCAAGTACACAGTCTGACCAGATAAATGGTGTATGTTCACTTGTACCGATGAACAGTCCTCCACCAGCAGTTCTAACTTCTTTTACAACATTCCAGTCACTGTCCCAGATAACTGCAAGACCAACATTCATGCTGTTTGTAGCAAAGAGTTGACCATATTTGTCGTTATACCAAGATGAACCTTGACCTGGATGTGGTTTCGTTCCCGGACCAGTATAGACTTTAGCAACTAAAGATTTTGTTTTAAAGTCAACAACACCCATAACATCACTACCTTGTGATGCTTGCATTAAGTAACGACCAATCTCTTTACCTTCATTTTCAAAACCATCATGTAAGATTTTACCGATGTTTGGAATATCTCCAACGATTGGGAAGTTTGGTTTAGAGTAGTCTACAATATATACATGTCCTGCATCTTTAAGTGCAAATGCAATGTATGGACCATATGGAGTATCATATACACCAGCAACACGGCTTGAACCGATATCTCCATCCATGTTGATTACACTTGAAGTAGGATATACTTTAAGTGGTTCTAGTGTCATAGCATCCATAAGTACTGCACCACCTGGTACATAGTTACCAGCCATAAGGTATTTACCATCTGGTGAAACTGCTAGACCACGAGATTCAGATCCAACCTGACATTCAGCAATTTTTTGTTGACCCGGAGTGTTGAGGTCAAACATTGTAACTAAACCTGAACGAGAGATTGAGTATGCATAACGAGGTTGACGTTTATTTGTAACTGTTACGTGTACCGCAAAACCCGCTGGATGGCGTGAAAGTACTTTACCACTTGTACCATCAACAAAAACAACACGAGCCGCATCACGCTCTGTAACGAAACAGATATCTGTGTTATGTTTTACATCAACAGGATGTGGATATTTTTTCAAAAACTCCATTCTGTCATTAAGTTTTTTCCAACCTTTTTTTACATTTTCTAAAGTAAGAACTTCAATTTTCTTACCTTTAAAGTGTTGTAGATAATCAACCATCTTATCTGCATCAGCTTTAGAGAATTTCTCTTTAAACTGTGGCATTGCAGTACCTGGACGACCATTAAGAATAGTCTCTGCAAGCATATAGGCATTTTTCTTTCCAATTACATTAGGACGAAGATCTGATCCAACACCACCTTCATGGTTTGGTCCGTGACACCCTTGACACTCTTTTTCAAAAACTTTTTCTACATCCATATTAGATGTACCGGCAAAAAGACCTGAGCCTACAACTGCTAATGCCGCAACGGACATTACTAATTTATTTAATCTCATTTTATTTCTCCTTCATAATAAGATAAAAAGGGCCTGCCGTAACAAGCCCCTCTAATTAGTTTTCTTCTTCTAAACGCTTTTTCTCTTGGAAATAGATCCAAATCATAGGTAAGATAATTACCGTATGAAGAAAAATTGTCAATGTTAAAGGACCTTGGTTGAGCCAGCCAAAAAAGCTAGGCACAACATCTGTAAATGGTTCAAACATTTCGTCTCTCCTTATCTCTCATGTACTGGGTTTTTACCAGTAGTTAGTAAATCTTTAGCTAGGAAAATGAAACCTAGGAATGTAACAACACCCATAATAAGTCTCCAATCCATTGCTTGTGTAAACCATAGACCACTTTGACCATCAAAGTATGCAGCCCAAGTCGCACCCATTTGAGCACGAGATACAAGAACCTGTACATATCCAGCGATAGTCAGTGCTACAGTCATACCAACTACACCACTTGTAATCATACTCACAGCCCAGATAGAAGCTTTTGTATGCTTCATTACTTTAATGCCGTTAGTACCCTGTACAGCAATGTACATCATACCAATAAGAATAGTCGCATAAGCACCAAAGAATGCCAAGTGACCGTGTGCCGAAGTAAACTGTGTACCGTGAGTATAGAGGTTTACTTGTGGTAGTGTATGGAAAAATCCCCAGATACCTGCACCTAAGAAGTTACCAAATGCATTGAGCACAAACCATGTAAATGCCGGTTTGTTGTTGATAACTGATTTAACATGATCTTCATCTGTGTGCTCATTTGCCATTTCAGCACCTTGAGTTTTCCCCCAGTCATAAAGAACATGAATGAACATAGCAACAAGAGGTAATGGTTCTAGTGCTGAGAATAGTGCACCAATTTCCCACCAGTACTCAGGTGTACCGATCCAGAAGTAGTGGTGACCAAGTCCTAAGATACCTGAACCAAAGAGCATTGCAACTTCGATCCATAACCACATTTCAACTACTTTACGGTGTGCACCAATCATAGTGATAAGTCCGTATGCAGCGATTGCTCCAACATATACTTCCCATGTTGCTTCAACCCATAAGTGGATTACCCACCACCACCAGTATTGATCAACTGAGATATTGTCTGTAAAGAACATACCCGCTAGGTAGAGACCGGCAAAAGCGATCATATCAGCCATAAGTACTGTAATAATACCTGTTTGTCTTCCTTTAATCCCTGTTAGGAAAAGATTTGCAACAAATCCGAGTGCTACAACTACAATTCCCCAGTCTGCCCAGCGTGGCGCTTCGATGTACTCACGACCTTCTGTAATGAACCAGATAGTCGTTTCATCTGCAGGTCCTACTTGAATAAATAGATATACAAGTACAACTACAACAATAGCAGCTGCGAAAATCCAAAACAATAATTTACCGATTTTAATACCAATTGTTTCGATGCCTGTTTCATCTGGTAACAACCAGTAGACAGCACCAAACATAGCAAAAACCATCCACACAACAAGTGCGTTAATATGCAAGATTCTCGCTATTGAGAAATCAAGTACGCCATAAAGAAACCCAGGCATTACATACTGAATTGCTGCAACTAAACCAAAGAGTAACTGTGCTCCAAATAAAATAGCAGCAAATGTAAAATACCATGTTGCCAACTGTTTTGATTCTGATGTTAAATGATTATTTGCCATTTACTGCTCCTTGCATACGTCCAAAGTTTCTTGGGAAACCATTAGTATCGATAGATGCCATATGTTTCATAAACGCAACTAATCCAATAGCTTCTTCTTTTGTAATACCAAGATTTGGCATCATACGTGCATGTGTAGCATATTGATCAGGATGTTGTAAGAATTCAGCCATTGCCTCTTCTTTTGTATCTTTTCCTGTAAATGCTTGCATAGCACCATCTTTTCCCCATGCAGGATCTAACCATGCTTTTGTTAAGTCTGGAGCATAGTATGCACCGTTTCCTAACAGTGTATGACAATCCATACAGTTTTTAGCTTGTGAAGCTAGTTTCCCCAAGTGAAGTAGTTTTCCCGCTTCTTCTTCAGACCAGTCATCTCGTCCGAAAAACTTCTCTTTCTCTTGAAATAGTGAGTTCCCCTCGCCGTCATTTCCACCAATTACTGGTACTTCATGACCACGTTTAGAACTCATCTCATAAGTGATTTTGTAGTTAATAACAGTAGGTCCAGGAACCCTTTTTGTTATACCGTCTTTGAGATCTTGATCATTCCCCATTGAAATTTGTGCTGATGTATCAAATGTCAGCCAAATTAACAATACTGATGCAAAACCTGTAACCCATGTTGCTGACCGACGCCAGAAACGATTGTCACTCCATACAGATTTATTTGCCACTCTGTCCTCCTATAAATTTGTCACTATGCATTTTCAGTGTTCATTCTCTTCATGAACCTGATGTTGCATATAATAGACTGCAAAAGGAAGTAAAAACAGACCAATTGCAGCGACAACTAAAGCTTTAGCAGTAAAATCGCCAACATGAATTAAACTACCCATAAGGTAGAGACAATAGGCAGTCAGTGCCCAAAAAGAGTAGGCTACAACCATAGCCCACGGTTTTAAGAGTTTGACTTTTACTGCTGTATATATACCAACATAAACCCCTCCAAAAACTAACACAAGTGCAGACGATACAAAGATAGGCAGAAAATCATTTACTGCTATCTCCGGTCTGATGACTGATGGGTCTATCATAACAACTCCCTTAAACTTTTGTTAGATTTTAGAATCATAGGTAGTTTATAAGTTTTGACGATGAAATAGATTGATTTAAATCAATTATTAGGAAAATATAATAAAAATTGTTATTTTTTTAACGGAGGTGTTACCAAAGACAAAAAATTATTTGTCTTGGAGATAGGTAGATATGGTGTGATTGAGGGTTGTAAGCTCTGTGGAGTAGCTTTGTAGAAGTCTTTGTGCCTGCTCTTGGTTGTTATGAAGAGCAACTTTAAGCTGTTGAGCAATTTTGGTCAGTTTTATGGCACCTATGTTTGCTGCGACACCTATAATGTCTAAAAGAAGTTTATCCGCATCTTGTAGATTATTAGCTTTAAGAAGTTTTTTTAGCTCATCTGCACTCTCTTGATAGTTATGTAAAAACTCTTGGAGTATATCTTTGTAGAACTCTTTGTCATCTCCGCATATGTAAAGACCCTCTTCAACATCAAGAGAGTTGTTAAAAGAGAGTTTATCATCAAGGTTGCTGTATGCATAGAAGATATCATAAAGAGCATCCATCTTGAGAGGCTTTTCTATATGGTCAGCCATTCCTGCATCTCTCATCTTTTTAACATCATCACTTGCAGTATCTCCACTGAGTGCAATGATAGCGATGTGATTGTATGCCGGATTCATACGAATTTTCTTTGTCGCTTCAAAACCATTGAGGCGTGGCATATGTACATCCATTAAGATAAGAGAGAAGTCATCATCATGCTCCAAGATCTCTAAAACTTCCATCCCATCATCAGCCATAACAAGCTCTATGCCACTCTCTGTAAGAAGACCTTGAATTACTTTTTGGTTGATGAGATTGTCTTCTGCAATAAGAACGCGTAAACCTTTAAAGTCTCTAAAATCCTCTTTTGTGATTTTTTGATGGGGAGGGACATCTCTTTTTTTATAAGGAGCTCTTTTCTTTAAAGGAGTTTTTTCAGGAGTGCTCTTTTGCTCTGTTTGTGTCTGCTCATTTCGCTGCTTCTGCTCAAGCTCTACAGACTCATCACTACTACTTGGCTCTTCCTCTTGCGTAGTTTCTGTTGACTCATCAACACCACTCTCTGTATTAAGTGTTACTTCACTCTCTAAAAACTCATCTTCCAAAGTTAAAGATTTCTGTTTTCGTTTAAAAAGAATTAACATATAAAGAAGCACAAGAGCGATCAAGACTCCTGTAAGTTCATATTGGTAGCTTGTCAGTAGTTCCATTGCTTCTCTTTTGCATAAATTTGCTTAATCATACAGTATAAAAAATTAAAGCTAAATCAAATTTGGGGTATAATCACTAAAAAACTAATGAAGGCAGAATTTGCAAGAGATTCCACATATTCCGGTACTGTATAGAGAAGTTATAGATACATTTAAAGGTATTGATGAGGGTATAGTCATTGACTGTACTATGGGATATGGTGGTCACTCTTCAATGATACTTGAGTCCAATCCAAATATAAAACTCATAGGAATAGACCAAGATCAAACTGCCATCGATTTCTCAACAAAAAGATTAGAGAAATTTGCACCTCGAGTAGAGATACGCAAAGGGCGCTTCTCTAAGGTGATAAAAGAGATACTCCAAGAGTATGATGCAAAAGATATTAAAGGTGTTTTGGCAGATATCGGGGTCTCATCTTTACAGCTTGACCAAAAAGAGAGAGGCTTCTCTTATGAGAGTGATACGCTTGATATGAGAATGGACAAAGATGCTGCGTTGGATGCTGCTTCTGTTGTGAACAACTACTCCCAAGAAGAGCTAGAGACTATCTTGCGTGAGTATGGAGAGTTGCGTAACTACAAACAGGTAGCTGCAAAGATTGTCCAAAACAGACCATTTACATCGGCAAAAGAGTTGGCTGAAAAACTCAAACCATTCCTACCAAGAGGAAAAAAGATACACCCCGCAACACTGCTTATGCAGGCGATTCGTATAGAGGTAAATGATGAGCTTGGAGAGTTGCGTGAGCTGCTACAGAGTATTGAAGATGCAAGACTGCCTCACGCAAAGGTGGCTATCATCTCTTTTCACTCTTTAGAAGATAGAATAGTAAAACAGACATTTGCCAGATGGGCAAAGTCATGTATCTGCCCGCCGGAGGCTTTTCGTTGTGAGTGTGGAAACAATCATAATCTAGGAAAGATCATCACGCGTAAACCTATTACTGCAAAAGATGATGAACTCAAAGCAAATGTAAGAAGTCGAAGTGCCAAAATGCGAGTTTTCGAGACAGATATAGAGGAGTAGTTAGGTGAGTGAAAAACATGAGCTTTTAGATGAGGTAGAGAGTGTTATCTCACACAAAAAGCGTTTGGATTTCTATTACTTTCTTTATATGTTACTGATCTTACTCTTTGTAATGATGTTCGCATTTCCAAAGATATACATAACACAGCAGATCTACTACAAAAGTAGAGACATTGCAAAACTGAAGATGGAGTATGAGACACTCAAAGAAGAAAATAAGCTCATAGCTGCCTCAGTAGAGTCTATAAAGTTTAAAAACCAGATACTCGATACGATGTTTGAAGAAGAGTAGAAGAAGATCTTAGTCAAGGAAAAAAGTTGATTCGTAAATTTATAGAGTTTGCTATAGATAAACCCCTGTTAAACCATATACTACTTATTTTTATTTTTATGCTCTCTATCTTTGCATATATAAACATACCAAAAGAGATTTTTCCTCCGATGAATATGGATAAAATCACCATCAAAGGTGGTTATGTCGGTACATCTGCAGATATCTTGGACAAGATGGCAGTACAAAACATCGAAGATGGTCTGCAAAATATTGATGCACTCAAAGAGATAACCAGCAGCATTAAAAACGGCTCTTTTATCATCAGTGCTGACATCAAAGAGGGTTCTGATAATATTATTGTTTTAAATGATGTAAAAGATGTAGTTAGCAGCATCAAAAAAGATCTGCCAGCAGATATGAATGAGCCCGTTGCCAAGATAAAAACACACGCTTTTCCTCTTGTACTTATCGCACTCTCAGGTGATGTAGCCAAAGAGGAGCTCTTAGCGCGTGCAGATGAGTTAAAGCGAGAACTCTCAAAGTTTAAGGAGCTCAGTGACATTACCATTCGTGGTGATGCAGATGAAGAGCTTGACATTGCACTTAATTATCAAAAGATAGAGGCCTATGGGCTTCGCACTTCTGATGTTGTGAATGCACTCAGTAATATAAGCTCAATCTTTCCAATAGGTACCATCAAACAAAAAGCAGATCACCTCTACATCTCAACTTATAATGGTGAAAAAACAGCACAAAAAATTGCTGATACTATCATACATGTTGGCGGGGTGAAGGTTCGCATCGGTGATATTGCCGATGTTGCCTTTAAGCTTAGCGATGAGGTGGAACTCTCCCACTATAACGGTGTGCGAAATGTCTCTATCAATGTTACCAAAAGTAAAAATGGTAATGCTATCGCTTTGGTAAAAGAGATACGCAAACTCCTAAAAGAGCAAAAAAAGAAGCATCCTGAGCTAAACTATGATATCTATACCGATACCTCTGTATGGATCAAAAATCGTCTCAATGTTGTCTTTTCCAACATCGCTTTTGGTCTGATGCTGGTCTTTTTAGCGATGCTTATCTTTATAAACCGTGGTATTGCTTTTGTAGTAGCACTTGGGATTCCTGTGAGTTTTATGATAGGGCTCATTGCTACTGAGCTTTTGGGAGACTCGCTTAATATGCTCTCCTTGCTTGGAGCACTCATCGCTCTTGGTATGCTTGTTGATGAAGC
>Ga0256843_1003153_pt1 | contig 11593 bp, 12 predicted proteins | sample AlvinellametaG_FD_191572 | JGI IMG/M metagenome (GOLD analysis project Ga0256843, IMG submission 191572) | Pompeii worm associated microbial communities from hydrothermal vent at the East Pacific Rise, Pacific Ocean - Alvinella | ecosystem: Host-associated > Annelida > Integument > Unclassified ... | reverse complement strand
AATCTTATATCGTATTTGATAGCTTCTGTCATTGCCTTCCAGAATTTTATATCTGACACCTGTATATTTTTTAGAAGCTATCCACTTATTTTCACTCATACAAATACCACCTATGTACCACCTTATTTGATGAAACTTGATTATACTATAAGAAAGATGAGGAAGTGAAGTTTTAATGAAAGCACGGTACAATGGGCATTTGAAGAGAATTGAGGAAATTTGATGACAGTTGAGGAAAGTGGCTCAGTCAAGTCCCCCTCTCCCGGCCATCCTCTTTTAAAATAATCCAATCAAAAATATTTTCTACTTTTTTCTAAAGTCTACAATTTCCACCACCACAGCCACCTTTTTGGGCAACACTAAAGCTGTTATGGTATCCGCACGATTCACAGGTGTAGCTCTCTATAGAGGCACCGCTGCATCCGCCTGAGCGTTTATCGGTTAAAATGATCGTGTCTTTTTTGCACCTTGGGCAAAAGCCACGTTGTATACTGCCAAGCTCCTCTTTTTTCTCTTTAAGATAGTAAATATAGACAGTTACAGAGCCAACAAGTACAATGGCAAGAAATAGTAGTAGGTAGATATCCATAATAGACTCCTTTTAGTAGGTGGTATAGGCTTTGAGTGTTTGACGATGGTGTTGAAAATCTGGCATATAACGTGCCACTTCGTCCCAAAACGCTTTTTGGTGGTGTTTGTGTCTAATGTGTGCCAATTCATGTACGACAATATACGTAATAAGCTGTAAGGGGAGTTTACTTAACATAGTATTGAAACTAAGGGTGTTGTTTACAGAGCAGCTTCCCCATTGTCGTTTTGTTTTGCGAAACTTGATCGCTTTGGGTGTTGTTTGCATACGCTCTGCCCACTTATCGACAAGAGAGGTGACGATCTTCTGTGTCTCTTTTTTGTAAAATGTATCAATGGCACGGTAGAGGCTGGTGGTTTCATCGTGGTAGTAGCGGAGTGTTGCTCCTTGCTTTTCATTGACGGTTAGAGTCGTTTTGCGTTGGTTGTTTTTTTGCAGGGTAAGTGGGTAGCAGTTACCTAGAAAAAAGAGCTCTCTCTTCTCTAATATATCGGTATGTCTGCCTTTTTTAGCCTCGATACGTTGTTTTGCCTGAGTGATCCATGCGGCTTTTTGAATGAGTAGCGTTTCGATCTCTTTGTCTGAAAGTCCGGGAGATTTGACAACCAACTCCCCTTTATCATTAAAGGAGAGGTAGGTATGTTTGAGTTTAGGGTTGACAATGTGACAAACTGAGGGTAACAGGCCCATTGTCATTAGTTAACAAGTTTTCCGTTACGGTAGATACCGCGTCTTAAAATAGAACCATCTCTACGATAGATAAATGCCTCTCCGTTTAGTACCCCTTTTTTGTAAGGAAGAGAGAACCAGACGGTACCATCGGGGAAGTACCCTTTTTCGTTACCATCTTTTCTGCCTGAGACATATGGGGTTGTCTTTACCACACGCCCCTCTTTGTCGTAGAGCTTCTCAATACCATCTTTTACTCCATTACGAATAGGAACGGTAGAGGTTAGCTCCCCTTCTGGTCCGTAGCGTTTAAGAAGGCCGTTTTGCCCTGTATCATCACTCATAATAAACTCTGAACGAATTTTACCATTGGTAAAGTATTCACGTTTTACCTTGTCTCCAGAGAACCCGGGGCCTCCTTGACATCCGTTAAGAAGAGCAAAAGTCAGAAGTAGCAGGAGTGTTGACAATAGACGTTTTCCCATGAAACATACCTCGCATTTGTTTTGGGGTTAGTATACAATAAATAGCTTTGCCTTGCAATGGGCTTAGCCTTTTAGGGTAGGAAGGAGTTTGGCAATATGCTCTCCTACACGCAGGGCATTGGCGTAGATTGTCCATGTGTAGGGTACAGAGCCTCCCGTAGGCATAAAGGATGCATCAGTAACAAAGAGGTTGGGGATCTCATGAGATTGACAATAGCGGTTGAGTATAGAGGTGTGTGGGTTGTCGCCAAAACGGCACCCACCGGCAATGAGATTGGGGGAAGGATCAGCACTAATACTGCTTGTAATGTTAATAGCCCCCATCTTCTTAAGTATCTGTGTTGCTTTTGACGCAAGATGGTTGCCTACAACCAAGTCGTGAGGATGGGCAGCGATACGAAATTTGCCTACGGGCATACCGTATCGATCTTTATGGGTGGAAGAGGTTGTGATATAGCAGTTGTTATGAGGCAACCAGTCGTTAAAGACTTCAAAGCGTATACGTTTTTGCTCTTTAAATCGTTTTTGCAAATGTGTAATAAGTGGCTCACCCCATAGGAGCTTCTTTTGGCTTCCTGCTTCATGTACGGCACGTCCAATGATGTTTTGGTGGCTGAACATAAACTCTATAAGTCCTCCTTTGTAGGCTTTTCCAAATAGAGGCTCTATCTGGTACCAGTCTAAAATGGAGCGGTTAAAAAAGAGTCCTGGTTGCATTAGTTGCTCAAATATAGCAGGAGAGAGATGCTGCTTTGTGAGGGTTCCCTCTCCAAACCCTCCACCTGAGAAGAGGAGGTTTTTGCCCAAGAGGCCACTTTTGTTAGATAGGCCGTTTGGATGAAAGTGATTGGCAGAGTTTAGAAGAAGCCGGACACTCTCATGTGCCTGAGCAGCAACCACAAAGAGTTTGGCATAGATAGTAGATGATTGCATGGTGTCACTGTTGACAACCTTTACTGCATGAATGTTGTCTGCTTTGTTACATAGAAGAGTAGTTGCGTGGGTACGGCTTAAAAGTGTTAGGTTGCCTGTTGCCAATGCTGGAAGGATAAGGGCCTCTCTCGCACTCCCTTTGGCACCAGAGCTGCAGCCGTAGCTTCCGCAGAAGTTAGAGTAGTAACAGGCATCTCTGGGACCACGATTTTGTGAGAGAATAGCACGAGGCGTGACAAGTGGTTTAATGCCAAGGGTTTGACAGGTGGTGTCAAATAGTTTGACAATGGCATTCTCTTTGGTAGGAGGTTGAGGGAAGTCTGCGGTGCTACGAGGAGGCTCAAACGGGTGAGAGGTGAAAGCACCTGAGATACCAATAATCTCTTCACACTGGGTATAGTAGGGCTCAAGTGTCTCATAGTCTATAGGCCAGTCAACGACATTCGCCCCCTCAATATCGCCATAGAGGCTTTTGAGCTTAAAGTCATTAGGGTGCATCCGGTGAAACATGCCACTCATGAAGTTGGAGGAACCTCCCACGATGTTACCGTTCCAAAATCCCCATCCTTGGGTGTAGGTAGGCCGCTCTTCCCATCTACCGTTTTTGAGCTCTTCTACCATATGATACTCTTGAAAAGGGTTGGGAGTTACAATATCTCTGCGGCAGTAGGCAAGTTCATCTTTACTAAATTCACTACGCCCGATCAATCTGCCCTTCTCAATGAGTGCTACTCGAAAACCGGCAGTAGCAAGTTTGTAGGCAACCCCACTTCCTCCCGCCCCGGAGCCAATAATTACAGCGTCATATATCGTTGTCTGTTTCATGAGAAGATATATCGCACTTTGGGGCGAGGCTCTCCCCCTTGGGTATTAAGAGCGTACCAGCAGTAGCCCTTTTTGTTACTGCCATAGATGGGATCACTTAAAAGTGCCTCAAGTGTTAAGATCAAAATACGTGAGAGCCATGCTTCGCCTCCATCTTCTTCAAAGGCACGTAGGGCTCTCTCTTTCTCTTGGGGTGAATAGCTAAGAAAATGGGGCTCTCTTTGGTGCAGTAAAGCGGCTCCCTCAATAATAAATGCACGTATTTCGTAGTCGTAGCTGGGATGAAATATACTCTCTTCCATAAAATCAATACTCTGCATCGCTTTGGCAGAAGGGAAGTGCGGTGTCTGTGGGATCATGTGTGCCTGAACAGCAGCAAGGAGTGGCTTATGTTTTAAAAAGGCTTTTTTGTCTGGGTGTGGGTGTGGTGATGTGGTGGCATAGAGTGCCATGCCAGACAGCGGTAGTGTAGCTAAAAAGTCTCTTCGTTGCATCATAATCTCTTTTTTTGTTATTGTATCATAGCTAAGTAAAGTCACGGTTTTTTCACAATCATTGTATAATATGGGTATATTTTGAATAAAGGAGCGTTGTATGCGTACTCTACTACTAGCAGGTGTTGCTCTGGTTGTATTAAGCGGCTGTGGTAACGATATGAGTGCCAAAGAGCAGCAGGAGCATGATGCCAAGGTAGCCCAGGAGGCCAGAGAGGCACTCTTAAAAGAGCTTCAAGCCAAAGAGAGAGCTACACAAGAGGCACAGGCAAAAGAGGAGAAGCAGATGAAGCTGGAGCAAATAGGCATTCAGACGACACCTGATGGTAAGATCATTATCGATACCAATAAAACCAAATCTTTTTTTGAGAAGTTAGCCCAAAAGATGCGTCAAAAGATGGAGAAGATGGCGGATGATCTACAAAAAGGTGCTATAGAACAAAAAGAGGCGGGTATAGAGATCACACCTAAAAAAATAGAGATCGATTTAAATAAAACAGAGACTTTTTTGCAACAGCTAAGCCAAAAGATGGAAGGGTTTGTCAAAGAGTTCGATAAAATAGCAGGTGAACTCAATGCTACACACAATAAAAAAGGAGAGTAGATGCAGCAGATCGATATGAACTCAGATGAGTTTCAAGCAGAGCTTGAGAAGACATGGCAATTTGTAGAGAAGGTTAATAAGCAGTTTGGTTTTGTCCAAAACCCCAATGATGAGGTGAATGAAGGGGTTGCTATGGGACTGGCGCGAAACAAGCTTATCTACGGCAAACGCTACTGCCCATGTTTTATGGTTATCGGTGAGACAAAAGAGGAGCAAAAAGCAGCCGACAACCGCATTTGCCCTTGCAAACCGGCCTTAGAGAAGGAGATTCCCGAAGATGGTACCTGCCATTGTGGAATCTTTTGTACACCAGAGTATGCCAAAGCTCAAGCAGAACATGACAAGATAGAAGAGATTGTACATGAACACTCTCAAGGAATTACCAAAGAACAGGCACTACTTTTACTCAAAGAGGAACAGCTTGACGGAGATGAACTGGAGGCTCTTCTGGAGGCCAGAAGCTTGGGGATGATCGACTTTACCCTTATGGATGTACGTGAGTATATGGAGTACCAGATGGGGCATATTGTCGGAACAGACTGTTTGGTTCCCACATCACAGTTCTATGCCAAAATAGAAGAGCATAACGACAAGAAGCATAGCCCTATTATTGTCTACTGTCATACCGGAAGCCGCAGTTTTCAGGTGCAACACGCCATGAAGACACTAGGTTTTGAGCATGTGGGTAATTTACGTCCGGGGATCATCGCCTACCCAGGAGAGATCCAAAGAGGCTAAGCAATATCGTAGGGGCAGATCTCGTATCTGTCCTGTAACATGATGTGTATCTCTTTAGATAGAGTGAAAAATAGGGAAAAATATAAAAAAGAGGGTGAGGAGCCAAAGCCCCTCAAGAGGTGTCAACAGAAGTGACTTATTTTGCCAAGGCTGCTTTTGCCGCTTCAGCCACTTTTGCAAATGACTCAGGTGCGTTCATTGCCATATCTGCAAGGATCTTTCTGTCAAGCTCAATATTTGCAAGTTTCAATCCGTGCATAAATCTTGAGTAAGAGATATCGTTCAATCTTGCTGCTGCATTGATACGAACGATCCAGAGTTTTCTGAAATCTCTTTTCTTCTGTCTTCTGTCTCTGTAAGCATATACCAAAGATCTCTCAAGTTGCTCTTTCGCTTTTCTGAAGTGTTTTCTTCTTCCGCTATAGAAACCTCTTGCTTGTTTTAGTAGTTTTTTGTGACGTCTATGTCTAACAATACCAGTTTTTACTCTCATGGTTTTCCTTTACCGTTTTCTTTAGGGCACCTATAAGATCCCTGTATGCCCATAACATTACAAGCTTTTGTTTAGGCAAGGCACTCACTTGTAGGACTAGCTGTAGCTAATTCAAAAGTGAGTAACGCCGCATGGACGAAAGCTTGTATTGCCCGCAGGGTGGGCTTTGCAAACGCGATCTTGTACAAGATACTTCCTTTATCATAGCGTTGGCTATGACTTGAAAGCCTCTTGCACAACCTCACATTTGCAAAACCCATTATGGGGATACAGGGATCTTATAGGTGCCCTTGTGTAGAAATAGGTGCCAACTTCTGTTGGACTTGCCCCTTGTTTCAATCGCTTTAACTTCGGGGGAACCTTACTTCAATTAAGATCGTCTTATACGATCATCTCTTTGATGTTTTTTGCATCAACCGGGTCAACGTGCTTTGGCGCTCTCATCTGTCTGTGGTGTTTACCATCGACTTTAGTAAGGATGTGGCTTCTGTACGCCGTTCCTCTTTTGATTTTGCCGCTTTTTTTCACTTTAAAACGCTTTACAGCGCCTTTTACGCTTTTCATTTTAGGCATATGCTTACTCCCTTGTGAATTTTTTACCTTGCTTTGCAACAACGATAAAATGGGACGGTATTATACCGAGATTATTTGAAAGTTTTATAAAAGTAGTAAAATGGAGGGGAGCCTCTCTGCAGCAGAGAAGCACCCTTGTAGGTTAGAAGCGGTAAGAGAGCCCTATTTGAAGTACTGGCCACCAGGTATAATCTTGAATGTCCTCATTGATATCACGCTCCTCTTTACGAAGGTCTTGGCGTAGATCATCACATGTCAGAGGTGAACCATAATCATCAAGGGCACAATCTTTGGCTGTCAGATTTACCGTCGGTGTACCATGGTACCATGCTCCTAGTTTGGCAGTAAAGAACCACTGGCCATCGCCAAAGAGAGCATTGTCGTACCCAATACCTACATAAGGTACCAGTTTGTTAAGCCCGTCTGTCTCTCCATAGACACTTCCCAGTGCATCGGCAGCATATGTATGTCCGTTGAACTCATACTCGCCATCTTGCGGGGTGGCAACAAGCTCATAGCTGTTGTCCTGGTAGTAGGCACCAACACCGATGTAGAATCCACTGGCGTTGGGGTGGTACTCTACAACAGCACCAAGACTTTTTAGACTCAAATCTGTCTCGTAGTGTGCATCGGTGTCATCATAGTCGCTGCTGTAAGAGAGGCCACCTAGTGAGACTCTAAGTGCAAGGTTGCGTTGGGGTGAAAGCATACGGGAGTACTCAAGGTCTCCTCCCAGTGTTCCTGCTGAAACGCCTATGGCATAGTTCTCTTCAGCATGAAGATTGACTGCCGATAGCAGTAGAGCGGTTGTGGCAATGAGTGCATGTTTTTTCATGGTTCTGTCTCTCCCAAAATGATATATTTGCAAGATAATTATACCAAAGCATTATTTGAACTCCAAGACTCTTAACGACATTATGATAAAATCATCTATCATTTTTGAGGATGTGAAACATTTTGGATAAAGCAGCAGAGATACTTTCGCAGAAAAAGAGGCTATTGACTGAAGTCTATTTTGATCTGCAACGCCATTTTGAACAGAAGTATGGCAAAGATGCCCTTGTCTTAATGGAGATAGGCACCTTTTTTGAAGTCTACGAGGTTAACAACGATGAACTCAAGATCGGTAAGGCCAAAGAGATTGCCGAACTGCTTAATATTCAGCTTACCCGTAAAAGCAAGGCGGTACTAGAGAACTCTGTAAGCAACCCGCTTCTTGCCGGGGTACCTGCCGTCTCGCTCGATCGCTACCTCTCCCGCCTTATCGCTACCAAAAAGTACACCATCATTATCGTCAAACAAAAAGGGGAGATGCCCCATGTCAAGCGGTATGTGGCCAACATCATCTCTCCGGGGACCAACTTTGAGTACCTGAGCGAACCTACCGAAAATAACATTGTCTCTTTGCTTATTGACGAGAATGCCGGAATCTATTCGGTAGGGTATGCCGCCATCGATGTGAGTACGGGTAAAACCATCTGCAACGAGATACACTCTACCCGCGATGACAAAACCTATGCACTCGATGAAGCCTTTAATCTGTTGCAGACATACAGCACCTCAGAGGTTATCATCACCCTGGAGAACAAAGAGATCGATCTTGAGTGGCTGGTGCACTACCTGGAGCTTAGCAGCCTACACTATACTCACAACACCAAACGCTTTAAGATAGCCTATCAGAACGAACTCTTTAAACGCATCTTTGAGATCAACTCCTTCCTCAGTGCCATCGAGTTCCTCGACCTTGAGCGTCACCCCTACACCACCGAAGCATTGGCAGTTCTTATCGACTTTATCATTGAACACGATGAAAGCATCATTGAGAAGATGAATCGTCCGCAATTCTTGGGCAACAGCCGCTATATGTATATTGGCAACAATGCCATGGAGCAACTCTCCATCATCAGCCGTGATCCCTCAGAGATGACGCTGCTCGATCTGATCGACAAAACTTCGACTGCCTTTGGAAAACGACTTTTGAAAGAGCGGCTGCTCAACCCTGTTTGCGACAAAGCGTTACTTGAATCACGCTATGAGCTTGTAGAGAAACTCATGCCAAGTATCGATCGTTTCGAAACACACCTCAAGCAGATTTACGATCTTGAGCGGATCGCACGGCGTATCAAACTACGTAAACTCCACCCTGTAGAGCTTACCTACATCGCAATGTCACTGGAGTCCATCTTAAAACTGCTTGACGATGCTGAGGCAAATGGGCTAGAGATAGAGTCCCGCCTCAAAGATGAGACACAAGAGATGTTAACCGTACTAGAAGAGACATTTGAACTTGAGATCTGTGCACGATTTCGTATTGAACAGATCAACGACAACATTTTTAAAAGCGGTGTTTACCCTGCTATTGACACCATTGTCAAAACCCAACAAGATGAGGTTGACAAGATGGAAAAGGTGGCAACCCATGTAGAGTCGCTCTTTGACAAAGAGAAGCTCTTTAGCAGCAGCAACACCCGCTACACCACCGTCAGCTACCTTGAGAGCGAAGGGTACTACCTCAATCTCACCAAAAACCGTTTTGCCATGATAGAGAAACAGCTCAAAGACTCCTTTGTCACTATCGATGGGAAGCACTACTTCTTTAAAGATTTTCACTTTAAACACCTTAAAAATGCCGTCAAGGTACAAGCACCGCTTTTTGAAGAGATCACCCGAAGCTACGAAACAGCACAGGTGAAGCTGGTTTCGCTTGTCAAGCAACGCTACATTGAGAGCCTTAATCTTTTAGAGAACCGTTTTTCTCTGCTGCTTGACAAACTCATCTCATTCATTGCCAATGTCGATGTGGCCATCTCTACAGCCAAATGTGCCAAGCAGATGAACCTGAGCCGTCCTATCATAGAAGAGGGGAACTTCTACGAAGCAGTTGGGCTTCGTCACCCCATCATCGAAGCCAATGATGAGCGGGGTATCTATGTGCCAAATGATGTCTATTTAGGCGAAAACAAAGGTACCACACATAACCACATTACCCTCAATGCCAGTGATGGTGAAGATGTACTGGGTGTTTTGTTGTATGGCATCAACTCTTCAGGGAAGTCATCGCTGATGAAGAGCATCGGTATCTCTGTGGTGTTGGCACAAGCAGGGTTCTTCGTACCAGCAGTAGAACTTCGCTTTGGCATGTACGAAAAGCTCTTTACCCGTATTGTCAGTAAAGACAACCTCTACAAAGGGCTCTCAACCTTCTCTGTCGAGATGATGGAGCTAAAAAACATCTTCAACCGTGCCGATGCCCGTTCGCTCATTTTGGGTGACGAGATCAGCCAGGGAACCGAAACTGAGTCTGCCCTTGCCATTGTCTCTGCGGCTATTTTAAAGCTGTTGTCACTGCGTTCAACCTTTATCTTTGCTACACACCTCCATCAGTTAGGCAGCATTCCGCAGCTGCAAAAGACCAAGCATCTCATTTTCCTCCATCTTGGCATCAAGTATGATGAGAGCAGCGATACTCTCATCTACAACCGTGTCTTGCAGTTAGGGCAGGGTGACAGCCTCTACGGCTTGGAGTTTGCCAAGTCGCTTCATATGGATAAGGAGTTTCTTAAAACCGCCCAAGAGATACGCGAGAGCCTCAACCACTCCGGCAGCGATGTCAAAAAGCTCCGCCGCCAAAAGAGCAGCAAGTACAACAAAGCCCTCTACCTGACTAAATGTGCCTTGTGTGATGAAAATGTAGAAGATGTCCACCACATCTCAGAGCAACACAAAGCAACCGAAACCGGCCACATCGAACACTTCCACAAAAACCACAAGTACAACCTTATCCCTCTTTGTAAAAAACACCACCAGATGGTACACGAAGGCAAGATCGTCATCTCAGGCTTTATGATGACCAGCGAGGGGTTGAAGTTGCACTATGAGGTACGGGAGTAGGTATATTTAATAAGTTAGGAAAAGTATGGCACAAAAAGATTGGAAAGAAGTTTACAGTATTATTGAAAATAGATCACCAGGATTTTTTGAAAAATTTTTAATTACAGATGAAATATTTTTGCCTAACATTTCTTTAGCCAATCCATTTAATGAAAAATGCTCAAATTTCAGTGCTTCTGACCTTGGGAAAAGTAAGCCGGGACAATGGATACCTGTTTATTATGAAAAAGATATCCCTGATGTTTTGAGAAAACACAATATTGTACCGGTAAGAGCTGGCCCGGCAGAATTCTTTTTTTATAAAGGAACCATATTTTTTGATTTAAACAGCATACAGTTTAAGTGCATAGATGTTACTAAGGTTCGACCTGTAGAAAGCTATATCCCTGCAACACTCAAGGCAAAATTTCAAAGAAACGAAAATGCCTATTTGAATAAAGCAGTTTCACTTGGGTATATCAATCATTTTGTAGATGAGCGTGAACTTTCTATACTTAACAAAGAGATTCAAACAGGTAAACGAAAAAGATTGCTCTATGGTCAGTTTGGAAAAATTAAGATTTCAACACCACTACAATTTAAAACCATCAATGGAAAGAAACCAATCAACCCTGGGTTTCAGTTCGAGATTGATCTTGTTCTTGAAAATAGGGATGAGATTATTATCTTTGAGGCAAAAACTGGAGATAACCCTTTTATGAATTTTTCTCTACTTCAGCTTTATTATCCACTGATCTATATAAGGTCAGTTATTAAAGAACCTAAATCAATTAGAACGATTTTTATAGATATTACAACAGTAGAAGACCGGGAGACATATCGTCTGCTGGAAATAGATTTTAAAAATGATATGTTTGATGATATTGAGATAATAGCTGCACATACATATGAATTTAAATAGAACATAAAGCACTTTTGGGACAAGCAAGAAGTTATGACATTCCTGAAGAGATAGAGAGGTTGACCATGCAGCGTAAATGCCAAGAAAAAAAGGGAAACTGCTATGAAAAGCATAAAAAATAGTGACAGAGCAAAGCCCTGAATATTCTTTTTACTCAAGTGAAAATGGTAATCACCCATTCTCTGTAAGCGTTTGACTCATGCCCGAGTAGATGTAGAACGTATCAGAAGTTAAAAAATGTTGAAGGGTTACGGTTAGGAAGAAGATATAAATGGCAGAGAGGAAGGGATTCGAACCCTCGAGGGCTTGCACCCTACACGAGTTCCAGTCGTGCGCCTTCGACCACTCGGCCACCTCTCTACATAGTTAAAATACAATAGTATATATTTGATAGGCAC
>Ga0256843_1003152_pt1 | contig 11595 bp, 13 predicted proteins | sample AlvinellametaG_FD_191572 | JGI IMG/M metagenome (GOLD analysis project Ga0256843, IMG submission 191572) | Pompeii worm associated microbial communities from hydrothermal vent at the East Pacific Rise, Pacific Ocean - Alvinella | ecosystem: Host-associated > Annelida > Integument > Unclassified ... | reverse complement strand
AAACTTCTTGCATACAATGCGCTCATAGACAATGAGACACCAAACATTATGGATGAGCATAGCTGTAGATTTGGAAAATGGTTTGAAACAAACAGAGAGTACATTAAAGATGACACAAGAACTATTAACAGTTTAACAACACACCATGTTACAGTACATAAAAAACTCGTAGAAGCGATGGAACTATGGAAACAGCATGAGTACTCAAAAGCGGTAGATACTATGGCTGTAGTAGAGCACTCAAGTGAAGCAGGTTTCGAAGAGCTTTATGAAAGTTTTGTAGCACACCGCCTCTAAAAGAGAAACTACTCTTCTCATATGCTATAATTGCATTCATAAAAAATGAAGGCAATTATAGTGCAAACTACAACATCTAACACACAAAAATTTATACTTAAACTCTTTCCAGAAATCATGATTAAAGGCTCTTCTGCAAAACGGCAGATGGTGGGACAACTCTATACGAACCTCATAACAATTTTAGAAAGAATTTCACCAGATATAAAAGTGAGAAAATTCTCTGACAAAATAGAGGTTCTTTCCCCTAAAGATGTGCTTGCAGAAGTACGTCAAAAACTTCAAGAGACTTCGGGCATAGAGAGTGTTCTCGAGGCTCTGCAGTTTGACAACATGGACTCACTTGATCTTATAAAAGTAAAAGTTGGTGAGCTCTTCATCGATGCACTTGATGGCAAAACTTTTGTAGTTCGAGTAAAACGTTCAGGTACACACCCTTTTAAATCTATAGACCTAGAGAGAACCGTAGGTGGTTACCTTTTAGCACACTCAAACGCGAAGAGTGTAGACTTAAAAAATCCAGACATAAAAATCTCTTTAGAACTCATAGAGAGCCAACTCAATGTCATTACAACAAAATACAAAGGACTTAGTGGCTTCCCAATAGGCACACAAGGAGATATACTCTCACTTATGTCTGGAGGATTTGACTCTACAGTAGCGTCTTACCTTACAATGAAACGCGGTATTAAAACGCACTTTGTCTTTTTTAACCTTGGTGGTAATGCTCACGAAATAGGAGTAAAACAAGTTGCACTCTACCTATGGAACAAGTTTGGTTCTTCACACAAAGTAAAGTTCATTACTATCCCTTTTGACGATGTCATAGAGGAAATTTTTAAATCTACTCCACCAACCTACATGGGTGTAACACTTAAACGTCTTATGCTTATGGCATCTGAAAAAGTAGCCAACGAGATGGAAATAGATGCTCTTTTAACAGGAGAGAGTGTTGCACAAGTAAGTAGCCAAACGCTACGAAACCTTGCAATCATTGACAAGGTAAGCAATATGCTCATTCTTCGCCCACTCTCTACGATGAATAAACCAGAGATTATGGACATTGCAGAGAACATTGGGACACGTCACTTTGCAGAGAGTATGCCTGAGTACTGTGGCGTTATCTCTCAAAACCCTATTACTCACGGCTCTTTTAAACGTATGGAAAAAGTAGCACAAAAGTTTAACTACGATGTTTTAAACAAAGCTGTAGAAGATGCACAGCATATTTATGTTCATGAAATAGTAGACGATGTAAACAACTTAGCAGCGGTAGAGGTAGTCAACAACTTAGAGGGTGAGGAGTATGTAGTTGTAGACATTCGTCCAGAAGAGGAGTCTATTGAACTACCATGCCAAACACTTAAAATTCCATTTCATAAGCTTAAACGCGAGTTTCCAAAACTAGATAAAAATAAAAAGTATCTTCTCTATTGTGATAAAGGGATTATGAGTCAATTGCATGCTCAGTACTTAAGAGATGCAAAAATATGTGAAGATGTAAAGGTTTATAGACCTTTATAAAAAAGGGTTCTAAATTAGGTTTTATCCTAATTTAGAAACAATAGCTTTCTCAACATCAGCGATGTCAGCAGTACCATCAACTCTAATGTAAGTTAACGATGGATTTTTCTCAGCCTGCTCTTTATAGTAAGCAATAAGTGGCTCAGTAAGTTCATGGTACACTTTAAGACGGTCTAAAACAACCTCCTCTTTGTCATCATCACGTTGTACAAGATCTTCACCAGTGATGTCATCTTTTCCATCTACTTTTGGTGGGTTGTACTCTAAGTGGTATGTTCTTCCACTTGCCAAGTGAGCACGACGACCACTCATACGTTTTACAATAACGTCATCAGCAACATCAATTTCAATAACTGCATCGATCTCAATTCCTGCGTTTGTCACAGCATCTGCTTGTGGAAGAGTACGTGGAAAACCATCTAAAAGGTAACCATTTTTACAATCATCTTCAGCAATTCTATCTTTAACAAGTCCGATAATAATATCGTCAGTTACAAGTTGACCAGCGTCCATAGCAGCTTTTGCCATTTTACCCATCTCTGTTCCCGCTTTAATAGCAGCACGAAGCATATCACCTGTAGAGATTTGAGGGATGTTGTATTTTTTAGTAAGAAATTGAGCCTGTGTACCTTTTCCAGCACCTGGAGCTCCTAGTAGAATTATTCTCATTATGATGTCCTAGTATTTTATTGCTGAAATTATATACTAAGGAGTTTAAAACTAGATGATATAAATAAACTTTTGTGTACAATACAGTTTCGGAGAATATAATGACAAACAAGACAAAACAGTTTAACTATTTACTACTGACGTTTTTAACGATAGTAGCAGGCTATGCATACCTTAGATATGCTTACAAAGTAACGGACTCAACACCTTTTACACAAGAGATAGTCCTTATCATACTCGGAACAATCGCAACTGTGTTCATAACCTCCCTTCTTCTTAACAAACAGACAGAAGTAGAGATAGAAAAAGAACAGAACATTCGGTTTTTAGAGCTAAAGACAAAAACTTATGAGAGACTACTAGACTTAATGGAAGATATGTCCGTAGATGGTACCTTTGATGAGAGTAGTATTACAAAGCTTCACTTCATTACCCATAGACTTGCTATTTTTGCATCACCTAGTGTTTTAGAGGAGTACAACAAATTTTTAAGTGTTGTTTCAGAAATTTCTAAAGATGGAAGTTTCGATGAAGACCATGAGGTTCTCTCAAAAGCCTTAGGGCAACTCACTATTCAAATTCGTTTTGACCTACTTAACGAAAACAGTGAAACGAAAAAAGTCTACTCACTTGAGCAAATTTCAAGTATGATTAAGCGAAACTCAAATGATGCTTCGCACATTAACATAGACTAGGCTACTCACCCCACCCTAGTTTCTCTTTTAAAACATCAAAGTAGTTAAACTCATCTCTATGGATGAGTTGGACTCTCTTTGTTGCAAGTTTAATCTTAATACTCTCATTTTTTTCCAACTCATGCTTATCCTGTCCATCTATAATAAGAAGTGCCCTCTCTTGTGGCGTTTTCATCTCTATGGCAAATTTCCCAGGAAGCACAACCGGACGCTGCGTTAAGGAGTGTGGACAGATGGGAGTAAGTGCGAAAACATTGGTAAGTGGAAAGAGTACCGGTCCACCAGCAGAGAGATTGTACGCTGTTGATCCAGTTGGAGTAGAAACAATAACACCATCCCCAAAGTAGGTGTTAAAGGCCTTTCCATCCACTAATGTCTCCACATGAATCATGTTTGAGACAGAGTGTCGCGTTAAAACAATGTCATTAAACGCATACTGAGTCACCTCTTTCTCATTCTGTATAAAACTCACCTCCAAAATAGAACGCTCATCGACTCTGTAGTCCCCACTTACTAAATTGTTTACAAACTGCTCTAGCTCATCGAACTTGACATCAGCTAAAAAGCCAAGTGTTCCTGCGTACACACCAAAGATGGGAATGTTGTGTTTAAAAGAGCGCCGTACTGCTGAAATGAGAGTGCCATCACCACCAAGCGTCACAAGAAGGTCAGAGTTTGTACATAGAAGGTCAAAGTCCATTCCCATCACACCAATCATACCCCCGCTTACACTCTCAATAGCTACATCTATATTGTGAGACTGAAAGATCTTTTCTAATTCAAAATAACTCTCTTTTAGTTCCGGGGTAGATGGTCGAAGAACAACCCCTACTTTTTTAATACTTTTTCTCTGCACATAAACTTCTTTGTATGAAATATTTTGTATATTATACACTATTTGGATATAATCGCGAAAATATTTTTATTAGGACTCTATATAATATGAGAAGCCATTACTGTACAGATTTAAGCGAAGCGAATGTAGGCGAGGACGTAGTTCTCACTGGTTGGGCAAATAACTACCGTGACCACGGTGGGATTATTTTCATCGATTTACGTGATAAGAGTGGTCTTATCCAACTCACTTGTGACCCAGAAGACTCAAAAGAGGCTCATGAAGTTGCAAATGGTGTAAGAGATGAGTATGTTCTTATTGCTAAGGGTAAAGTGCGTTTACGTGGTGAAGGTCTTACAAATCCACGTCTTAAAACTGGTGCTATTGAGATTGTTGTTGATGAGCTTATCATTGAGAACAAATCAGCTGCACTTCCATTTGTAATTGGAGATAAAAAAGTTGGTGAAGAGACTACATTAAAGTATCGTTACCTAGAGCTTCGTGATCCAGATCTTTACAATGTATTTAAAATGCGTTCAAAAGCAGCGATTGCAGCAAGAAACATCTTAGACCAAAACGGTTTCTTAGAAGTTGAAACGCCAATCCTTACAAAATCTACTCCAGAGGGTGCAAGAGATTACCTAGTACCTTCACGTGTACATAACGGCGAGTTCTATGCACTCCCACAATCTCCACAACTTTTCAAGCAACTGCTTATGGTTGGTGGTTTTGACCGTTACTTCCAGATAGCAAAATGTTTCCGTGATGAAGATTTACGTGCTGACCGTCAACCAGAGTTCACTCAGATAGATGTTGAGATGAGTTTCTGTAACCAAGAAGATGTAATCAAAGTTGCAGAAGATCTTCTTGTAGCTATGTTTGGTGCTTGTGGTGTAGAGGTAAAACCTCCATTTAACCGCATTACATTCAATGATGCTATGGAGAAGTATGGTTCAGACAAACCAGATATGCGTTATGGCTTAGAGATGGTAGATGTACTTGACATCTTCTCTCGTTGTGACAATGAAATCTTTACAAACATTGCAAAAGACCCTAAAAAGAACCGTATTAAAGCGCTTAGAGTTCCTGGTGCTGACTTAGTGTTCTCTAAACGCGAGATGAAAGGTTTTGAGGACTTCGTACGTAAGTTCGGTGCTCATGGTCTTGGTTACTTCCAAATGAAAGAAGATGGTCTTAAGGGGCCTCTTGTTAAATTCTTTAGCGAAGAAGATATTGCACTTATCATCGAAACAACGAAACTTGAAGTTGGTGATGTAGTATTCTTTGGTGCTGGTGAGAAGAAAACTGTATGGGATTATATGGGTCGTTTTAGAAACTTCATTGCAGAACATGAAAAAATGAACCTTGTAGATGAAAATGCTTTTGAATTTGTATGGGTAGTTGACTTCCCAATGTTCGAGGTAGAAGATGGTCGTGTGAAAGCACTTCACCATCCATTTACAATGCCAAAAGACACAAACAAAGAGGATGTAGAAGAGATAGAGTCTATCGCTTATGACATCGTTCTTAATGGTACAGAACTTGGTGGTGGGTCTATTCGTATTCACAAAGAGGAAGTACAAGAGGAAGTATTCAAACTTCTTGGTATTGAAGAGGAAGAGGCACAAGAGAAGTTTGGTTTCTTACTTGATGCTCTTAAATTTGGTGCACCTCCACATGGTGGTTTCGCTCTCGGGTTTGACAGACTTATTATGCTTCTTACGAAAAAATCAAGCATCCGTGATGTTATTGCGTTCCCTAAAACACAAAAAGCTTCTTGTGTACTTACAAAAGCTCCAAGTGAAGTGGACAACACACAACTAAGAGACTTACATATTCGCCTTCGAGAAAGTAAATAGTCCCGTAAAAGGAACGAAGTCTCTTTTACTTCGCTAGAGCCGTTGAGGCCACTCAAGCTAACTTGTACAAAAGTTAGCTCAAAACTTCAAGGAAATACTTTGAAAAAACTTTTTCTTATTATCGGAGCTCCTGGCTCTGGTAAAACTACCGATGCTGAACTCATTGCAGCTAAAAATGATGACATTACACACTACTCTACTGGAGATATGCTTCGAGCAGAAGTAGCAAGTGGAAGTGAACTTGGAAAGCAAATAGAAGGCTTTATATCTCAAGGGCTTATTGTTCCTATTGAAATTGCTATTACTACCATAACAAATGCTATTAAAAGTGCTCCGACAAATGTAGTTATTCTCGATGGTTACCCTAGAAGTATTGAACAGATGGATGCTTTAGAGGAGTTTTTAGCAAACGACTCTAGTATCATATTAACCAATATCATCGAAGTAGAGGTAAGTGAAGAGACAGCTCGCGAAAGAGTTTTAGGTCGTGCTCGTGGGGCTGATGACAATACAGAAGTATTTAACAACCGTATGAGAGTATATCTAGAGCCACTTGAAGCAATTCGTAGCTTCTATAAAGAGAAAAATTTACTTACAGTTATAAGTGGAGAGGGAACAATCGAAGAGATTGTTGCAGAAATGGAAGCACTCATTCTTTCATTGAAGTAAAAACTTCAATGAAAAGAGAGAGTTTAGTAGTAGTTTTCACCCTCTACTGCAATCTCTGGAGCACTTTGAAACTCTTTAAGTAAAGATGCAATATTTGCTTTTACTGATCCTTCTGTTGCCATTCTAAATCTTGTAACACCTATAGCTGCATCTGAAAAAGTAGCTGTATATGGTTCTGTTATGCTCTTTTGAAAAACCACATTATTATTTTCGCTATCTTTTAAAGTATACTCTACAGTCATAGTAACAGTCATATCTAAACCCATTAAAGGTTGTTCGATTTTTACAAGTTCTACATTAAGTTTATACTTACCATTTTCTGTATAAAGTCCAGCGTTTATTAAACTAGCTACAACAGCTTCTTGAAACCCTTGTTTATCTATTGCTATAGCCTGAAAACCACTCTTTGTAACAACTTTATCTACACTCACACTAGCTTGATACTGAGAAGCATACTGCTGAGAGCCTGTAGGAACTGTCATGTTTTGTGTTAATGCTTTTTGAGCACACCCTGTAAAACTAGTAAGTGCTACAAAAAGAGCGAGAACTTTTCCGTATGAGATAAGTCTACTCTTCAACAAAACCGAAATCCTCTTCCTCTCCATGTTTTTGAGCCTCTTTAATGTCATCTATTAGCTCTTTACACTCTTCTTCATCTATGTCACCATTTGTAATGTCATCTAAAACATCTTGTAAATCAGCTTTAAATTCACGTAACTCTTCAATATCTTCTTTTGAATCTTCTGTTGCCTCTTTATTGTCTGCAATCTCTTCAAATATTGCGTCTAAAGACTCGTCAATATCTGGAATAACAGTCTCCTTTATTAATGTTTCTAACTCTTGTGCATAAGACATTCTTCTACCTTTAGTATTTATTTTCAACATTATACTATAATTAGGTTATGAATTTTTATGCAGTAATAATCGGAACAGAAATACTTAATGGAAGACGAGAAGATAAACACTTTGACTTTGTAAAACATGCCCTTGCAAAATATGGTCACGAACTCTTTGCATCCTTTACTATTAAAGATGATAAAGAGCTTATAAAGAGTGTTTACAGAATGATTCAAGCAGACCCTGAGGCAGTTATGTTCTCCTTTGGTGGCATAGGATCAACACCCGATGATTTAACGCGAGAACTAGCAGCAGAGGTCTTTACAAATAAACCTACACTTCCACATAAGAAGTTTCAGCAAGATATTATTGAGAAGTTTGCACAGAAGGCTTTTCCTCACCGTATTCATATGGCAGATTTACCGCAGGGTGCAGAACTACTCCATAACCCAGTCAACAATATGTCAGGTTTTTCGCTTCAAAATAAGTACTTTTTTGTTCCCGGTTTTCCCTCTATGGCTCACCCAATGATAAACGATGTCATTGAAAAATACTTTTTTAAAACTACTCCAACATACCGTTTAACCCTTCTTGCTAACACAAGTGAAGAGACACTTATCTCTTTAATGCAAAAGGTTCCTGCATCTATTGAACTCTCCTCTCTTCCTATGTTTGTTCAAGAGAAACCAAAAGTAGAGCTCTCCCTCTCCTCACAAAACAGAGCTGCTCTTGAACAGACCTTCGAGCTTTTCAAAAAAGAGCTTGAGGAGAAAAATATACCTTATAAGCTAATATAACTTCCCTATTTGTCGATTTATATGTAGAATAATCCTATAAATCAAGGAATTTTATTATGTTAGTTTGGTTATTGGTACTTTTATTGCTTTTCACTCTCATATATGTTGTTTATCGATTAAAATTTGACTTTCCAAAGAAAAAGTATAGAAAAAAAGATGAACATCATTACACTTTTAAAATATAAGAGAGTATTAACACTATGGCAATTTCATTAAACAACCATGTTTTTAAAGGACATAAAGCACTTCTAGGAAGTAAGTATGTTACCTATGCAGAACTAGAGCTTCCTCTACGCTTTGAACTCTACCCAATGTCACAAAACGGTTTTGACTGGGGTAACACATCTAAAGCTTCTAAACAGCTAGCTTTTTCCATTTTATGTCAACTCAAAGATGAAACATTTGCAAAAAAATATGTAGATGCGTTTACAGAAGATGTGGTAAAAAAACTTCACTCAAGAGACTGGATTCTTTCTGCTTCAGAAATACTACAGTGGATAGATAAAAACTGTGAAAAACCTACAATGAAAAAACTTGAGCCACTACAAAAAAAAGTAAAAAAAGCGAAAAAAACAAAAAGCAATGTAGTAAAAGAGATTTGTAAAGAACTGAATATTACACAAAAAATGTTAGCTGAAATCTTAGAAGTACCAGAAGGAACTGTAAGTTCATGGGCTGTTAAAAATGAAATACCGCGTTTAGGTAAAAAAGCCATAGAGTTCTATATGCTCAATGTTAAAAACCAAAAAATTGTTGACAGCTATAGAAGTTTTAAAGAGCTTCTAGAAGCTTCATAGAAAAAGGATATTATTGAAACCAAAAGATGAAGTAACACGAAGTTTAATTATAGATAGAAAAACATGGGATGATGCAATGAAGTACTCCCGTGACAGATATAAAATGAGCCTCTCTAAAGTAGTAGAGTCTCTCTTGCAAGAGTGGCTTGTCAAAGAGAAACGCAAGCCTCTCGACAACACAAACCAAGGAAAGTTTTTTGACTAAACTTTTTTACCTCGCATAGCCAGTATTTTTAGGTGCTTCTTCATCATACTGAAGAAGCTCTAAAACGGACTTTTTGTTCATTTTTCTCGCAAAATCTACCGCAGTAAACCCTTTAGAATCTGTTGCATCAAGTGCTACACCTTTTTCTAACAAAATCTTAGCTATTTCTGTACGACCATAACAAGCAGCTGCCATTAATGCAGTAAAGCCACTTCTTCTATGTGTTTTGTTAATGTCTATACCCTTTTCTATAAGGTACTCCACCATAAATTTGTTGTCATAAGTAATTGCCATATCGAAGATGCTTACACCCTCTTCATCAAAGTCAAATATGTCTGCACCACTCTCTATGAGAAGTAGTAGTGTCTCTTCATCACATCCAGCACGAAGTGCACAAGCGAGTACACTCTCCCCTGCTTCATTCGTATCTTCTAAGTTTGCACCACTTTTTATATATTTTTTTATTCCTAAATAATCATCATTTTTAAGAAGTTCCAGCCATTTGTTCATTATATACTCTTTAAATATTAGTAATAACAGTATATATAAATTTTTATTAGCATAATAAGTGTATAATTTCGCTACTAAATTAATTAAGCGAGACATAATGGAAGTTATTCAATCAACAGATGCTTTTAAAGCACTTATAGACAATATTAAAACAAATACAGAGGGTTACAAAGATCCTTTAGCATTCGGTGTATGTAGAGTAGACCTCGGTCAACTTAATGTAGACAAATCTCTTCAAGCGACTTACCCACTCATTAACTGGGACGAGAACTTTGGTAGTGCTGCAATTTTCATTAGAGCATTAGCAGAACAAGGTGTAACAGTAGACTTCTCTCAAAATGAAGTAGTTTGTGACATTAATGTAGAGTTTTTAAAGAGCTGTTTAAATGCTTTTACACCATATAGTGACGAAGCACATGGTGATGCACACAAAAACATTCAAGTAATCTCTGCACTTTATACGCAGATTATTAACTCTGGTTCACTAGAGGGTGAATTTAAAGTATGTTTTCTTTTTGAAGATGGTGCTTGTGAGTCTGTTGAGGCTACTTACCTTAAACTTTATGCAATCAGCCAAGCTAAAGTAGGTCTACGTGAAATCAACTTAAATGGTGCGTTTGGTGCTCTTCCAAATGTTGCGTGGTCTGCTGGTCAACCAATAGAACTTGACTACTTAAGAGAGTTCGAAATTGAACTGAAACTTGCAAATGAGTACCCACACATTGACTTTGTAGATAAATTTCCAAGATTTTTACAGCACATTATCCCAGCTGACAATACTCGTATCTTAGATACTTCTAAAGTACGTTTTGGTGCTCAGCTTGCTGCTGGAACAACTGTAATGCCAGGTGCTTCATACATCAACTTTAATGCTGGAACAACTGGTGTAAGTATGGTTGAGGGGCGTATCTCTAGCTCTGCTATCGTTGGTGATGGTTCTGATGTAGGTGGTGGTGCTTCTATTTTAGGTGTACTCAGTGGTACAGATGGTAATCCAATTTCTGTTGGTAAAAACTGTCTTTTAGGTGCTAACTCTGTATGTGGTATTCCTTTAGGTGATGGTTGTATCATCGATGCTGGTGTAGCAATCTTAGAAGGTACAAAAATTGGTATCCAGCCTCAAGAGCTTAAAAAAATCATGGATGTTAACACAAACATGAAAATGGAAGGCGAGATTTTCAAAGGAAAACAACTTGCAGGTCTTTACGGAATTCACTATAGACAAAACTCTATGACTGGTGAAATCACAGCTTCACGCTCAACAAGAGAAATTAAACTTAACGCTGATCTTCACTAAGTTTTTTCTCTTATCTTCTCTTTAGCTTATAGGGACTATAATTGTCCTTATAAGAGGAGAATAGTATGCAAATAACTAACAATATAGCTTCACTCCAAGCTAATCAAACCTTTTTAAACACAACTGCAAACAATGTAGCTAATGTCAATACAGATGGTTTTGTTCCACAAGAGACAAATATTACAACGACCGCTAACACACCAAATGCCATTACAACAACAGCAGACAATAATGGCTCACCAACGAGTCAAACAGATCTTGAGAAAGAGATACCAAATCAAATTGTAGCTACTGGTGTTGCTGGGGCAAATGTGACTGCCATTCAAACGCAAGATGAGATGTTAGGAACTCTTTTAGATATTAAAACGTAGTCATTGAGTAGAGTTTTTCTAACATTGAAGCACTCTTGTCAAATGCTTCTAAATTACTTCCAACCTCTAGTGTGCTAAAAATAGGTTTTCCTATAATGAAACGTCCCTCTACTCCCTCTTTTGTAACTGTTTTTACACCCCAAACATTTTGGTAAATCATTATTTTGTCATTGACAACACCTACATAAAGTACTATATGCCCTTTTTTGTAAAGTAGTGTACGAAAAGGAATT
>Ga0256843_1003151_pt1 | contig 11601 bp, 11 predicted proteins | sample AlvinellametaG_FD_191572 | JGI IMG/M metagenome (GOLD analysis project Ga0256843, IMG submission 191572) | Pompeii worm associated microbial communities from hydrothermal vent at the East Pacific Rise, Pacific Ocean - Alvinella | ecosystem: Host-associated > Annelida > Integument > Unclassified ... | reverse complement strand
GCGATTAAAACTGCACCGTTTGAGTAGAGGTCTGTTTTGTAGTGCAGTGCATCAGCTTTAATGACCATGTTTTGCGTTTTATTGGCAACATAGTTTAGAAACATTACAAGTCCACCGGTAATGAGCACAGAGGCTATCATTACATAGACACCCTCTGTCATATATGCCATCTCTTTTGGATGAATCAGCTTTGAGATCGCTTCATAAAGAATGAAGAGTGCTGAAAGAGAGATGATTGTTCCCTCAATTACAGCAGCTAAGGGCTCAAGCTTACTTCTACCGAAGTGAAACTTCTCATCTGGGTCTTTTTCTGCATTATGCAGTGCAAAGTAGTTAAACATCGAAATAATCAAATCAAGCAGACTGTCAATTGCTGAGGCTAGGATGGCGATTGAGCCACTCATTATCCCAACAGCGAGCTTTATAAAAACTAAAACAGCAGCGACACTACTTGAGGCAACGGTTGCTTTTTTCTCTAATCTCATAAAATATCCTTTTGATTTTTAGCTTTGTAGTACTTATGAAAGTTATAGTTTTCTAAGTGTGGGCTTTATGATAATTTCGATACAATTATAACTAAAAAATTTTATACAGTGATTAATATGGACATAGAGAAACTAAAAGAAGAACGAAAAAAATGGATGACTTGGAAAAACATCGCACCCTTGCGTAAAGCACTTGCAGAGCTTGAAGATGTAGCGTGTGAAGTTGAGCTTGGAGATGTTGTAAAAATCAGTGGCGACTTGGATGAGCAAAAGATCTATGATACTGCTAAGATGCTGATGCCTTGGAGAAAAGGGCCGTTTCAAATTGGAAGTACTTATATAGACAGTGAGTGGAGAAGTAATGTCAAGTACAATCTGCTTCGTCCACATTTTGATTTAAAAAACAGACGTGTTGCCGATATAGGGTGTAACAACGGTTACTATATGTTTCGTATGCTTGAAGATAAGCCGGAGTTACTTGTGGGGTTTGACCCATCACCACTTTATAAGACGCAGTTTGATTTTATCAACCATTTTGTAAAGAGTGATATTGTCTATGAGCTTTTGGGTGTTGAGCATCTGGAGTTTTATACCGAGAAGTTTGATACTATCTTTTGTCTAGGAGTGCTTTATCATAGAAGTGACCCTGTAGCGATGTTAAAGTCACTCTACAGAGGACTCGATAAAAAGGGTGAGGTGATACTTGACACTTTCTACATCGATGGTGATGATGAGATGGCTCTGTGTCCGGAATCAAGTTACTCCAAGATACCAAACATCTACTTTGTACCAACGATAAAAGCGCTTAAAAACTGGTGCCTAAGAGCTGGTTTTAGTGGTTTTGAGGTTTTAGAGACCTCTAAGACAGATGCAAGTGAACAGCGAAAGACAGAGTGGATAGAGGGACAATCTTTAGAGGACTTTTTAGACCCCAAAGATCCTAGTAAGACTGTAGAGGGCTATCCTGCTCCACAAAGGGTATATGTACGACTGATAAAGGATAAAAAGTAATGCAACAAAATGAGATGCAAGAAGAAGAGTTAGAGTTAGAAGAGTATACTCGCAGTGAGGATCAGGTTTATATTCAAACACATGAGAAGATAAACCAAGATCTCTGTGGAGAGGTACTTAAGATAGAGCAGGGGTATGTTGAGCTGCGACTTATTACAACACAAGATATGCTTGCTGATAGTGTAGGGCTTATTCATGGTGGCTTTGTTTTCTCTGCAGCTGATTATGCGGCAATGTTGGCTGTCAATGAGAAAAATGTTGTTTTGGTTGCATCTGATTGTCAGTTTCTCTCACCTGTGAAGCTTCATGATGAAGTGAACTTTGTAGCACGCGTTCGCCATAAAGAGGGACGAAAAAGAAATGTTCATGTTGAGGCATTTGTTTTAGATATTAAGGTTTTTGAGGGTGAGTTTAAAACAGTTATTACTGAAAAACATGTACTTAAACTCCACCTGATAGAAAAAGATGAGATGGCAAGCGGAACACCTCACGACGAGGAGTTATTTTAGCGCTTTGCTGTGAGTAAAAAGACACCAAAATCTCCATGTGGTTTGGAGATGGTGTTGATATTTTCTATCATGACATATCTAAAACCTGCACGCTCAACATGCTCACGTAAATTCTTTTCATCAAAACCAAAGTGATGCACTCCTGTGTTGTCTGAGTGAAAAGTTCCATTTTCTTTTTCTAAATCTGCTATGGCGATAAAGCCACCATCTTTTACAATTTGAGAGAGTTCATCAAAAAAGGCATCTAGATTTTCTACATGGTGCAGTGTCATAGAGCTTACCACTCCATCATACTTTTTGTTTAGCGGCTCTTTGATAATGTCTTGATGCAGTGGTATGATGAAAAGTTCAGGCGTGTTTTTCTCTTTGAGTTTCTCAATCATACCCGCTGAGGTATCAACGCCATCAACGCTCTTTACTTTTTTGGCTATCTCAAAGCCAAGTAGACCTGTGCCCACACCAAAGTCTAGTATCTCCATCTCAGGTGTGAGTCTGACTCTTTTCTCTATTGCCTTGGCAATGGTTCTTGCACCATTTACACGACGATCTTTTTGATCCCACTCTTTTGCTCTGGTATCAAATGTACTCATAACTGCTCTATCCAAAAAGGAGCATACTGTTGCTCTTGTTTTATGGTTGTAGTTCCACCGTGACCTGGATAGATGGTCTTGTCATAATCAAGCTGCATAAACTTCTTTAGAGATTTTTTCATATCAGCAGGGTTTGAGTATGGAAAGTCTGTTCGACCTATACTTCTCTCAAAGATAAAATCCCCACTAAACATGGCATCATCTATCTCTATGGTAGAGCATCCCGGCGTGTGTCCTGGAAAGTGGCGAAATTTGACCTTTATACCCTCTATGTCAAACTCTGCATCAGGCTCTACTAATACATCAGGTGTTGATGGTGGAAGGTCTGGCATCCAGCTACTCTCATGTAGTAGCATATCATCTTGTTTTGGAGTGTAGAGCTTGACACCCAGTTCATGTTGAAGCTCGGCATTGCTCCATACATGGTCAAAGTGTCCGTGTGTGTTTAAGATGGCTACTGGATTTGTCACATTTGCTTTTACCCAAGAAGTGGCATCAACACCTGGGTCGATGATGATATCTTTACCATCTTTTGTGACGATATAGCAGTTTGTCTGGTATGGTCCCATCGGTTGGACTTTTATACTCATTTTCATCTCTTTTTTAGTCGAATTATAGCATTATACACTTATGAATTTTTATAAAACATTAGAGTTAATTTTAGAAGCACAAGAGCCTCAAAAGAAGTTCGCACTCTTTTTTGAGTTCTATGAGAAGTTTCAAAGAGATGAGGTGCTTTTTGAAGATAGATTTGAGCCCAAGTTCTTTGAAGAGCCCTCCTATGTGAAGGTCTGTAGTGTTGTTGCACCGCAAGATGTTCCAAAACGCTCAAACCTTACACAAAAAGAGGGACAGATCAATCTGCTGCATGCTGTTGCACACATAGAGTACTCTGCAATTGATCTAGCCCTTGATGCAGCCTATAGATTCCAAGGACTGCCGCGTGAGTACTATGCTGACTGGCTTGAGGTAGCAGATGATGAGATACGACACTTTTTGATGCTTGAGACTCTCTTGCGTGAGCTAGGCAGTGGCTATGGCGCAGTAGCAGTGCATAATGCACTCTTTGAAGCAAGCCAGAAGACACAGACACTTTTAGAGAGAATGGCAGTTGTTCCAAGATATCTAGAAGCCAATGGTCTTGATGCAACACCTATGATACTCAAAAAGCTTAAAAAGTTGCCAAAAAGTGAGATGATTGAAAAGATCATAGCCAACTTAGAGACTATTTTAGAAGAAGAGATTGACCATGTCAAAAAAGGTGATGTCTGGTTTAAGTATGCCTGTGAGCGTGAGGGAGTAGAGGAGAGTATCTACTTTGACATTATTGCGAAGTATTATCCAAGGGGGTTTCTGCGTCCAAATGATCTCAACCTAGAGGCAAGAAAAGAGGCAGGGTTTTCTTGTTCAGAGCTTAAGGTAATGGCAAAAAGAGAGGTCTGTTAACGCTTCTCTTCAGCTTTTTCTTCTTTCATAAAAGAGCTGCTGTCATTATACTTCTCTCGAACAGCTAAAAACTCATCTATATGTTCAAAGAAGATATCTACAAGTTCAGGATCAAAATGTTTCCCTCTCTCCTCATTTAAAAAAGCAAAAATCTTCTCATCTGGCCACGCTTTTTTATAGCATCTATCACTTCCAAGAGCATCAAAAACATCCGCAAGTGCAGTAATACGACCATAAATGTGTATATTTTTGCCTGAAATACCGCGAGGATAACCGCTTCCATCCCACTTTTCATGGTGCTCATAAGCGATAATGGCTGCAGCTTTTAAGAGTGGTTTGTCAGAGTTTTTAAACAGTTCATAACCAATCTCTGCGTGGGTTTTCATAATATCCCACTCCTCTTTTGTCAGTGCACTCGATTTGTTTAAGATATTGTCCGGAATACCAACTTTTCCTATGTCGTGCATAGGGGAAGCATTTTTGAGATGTTTTATCTCTGCTTCTTGGAGTCCGTAGTGGTATGCTAAAAGTTCTGAGTAGATTGCAACACGACGCACATGAAAACCGGTCTCTCTGCTTCTTGTCTCACCAATCTCTCCCATTCTAAAGATAAGATCCTCTTGTGTATGCTCTAAATCTTCATGGAGTTTTATAACATTGGTAATGTCATTACGAATAGCGATAAACTCCTCTATCTCTCCCTCTTGGTTTAAGATAGGGTTGATGGTTACTTCGACAATATAGTAGTCACCATCTTTTTTTCTGTTTTTGACAATACCATACCACGGCTTTTTAGCTAAGATTGTATCCCACATATTTTTAAAGGCATTACGAGGCATATCTTCATGACGAACGATGTTGTGGGGTTTGCCTACAAGCTCCTCTTTGGAGTAGCCTGAGATATTGCAAAACTGCTCATTGACATAGGTGATCTTTCCTTTTGTATCTGTTTTTGAGACGATGCTACTGCGATCAACAGCATTTTTATACTCACTGAGAAGTTTTATATTTTTAGAGATGTCATACTTGAGTTTGAAAGAGAGCCAGAGTGTAAAGATTAGAAAGAGAACAAAAAGGAGAAGATTACTAATCAGTGACATCTTGAGAGAGTCTGTTTTGTTCTGAATATAGTTGTCTATATGTTTTAAATGCTTCTGTTCTAAAAGATAGAGTTTGTTGATAATAAAAGTTGTATCTACAAACCACTTAGTAGCATTAACTTCATTATCTATCTCTTTATGTGTAAAAAGTTTGCTCATAACTCTTTGCATATATTTGTAGTTTTCACTTCTTTTAATTGTTTCAAACTCATGGCCAAATCTATCAAGTGCACTGGCTTCAAAGCGGTAAAGTGAAGCGTCATACATTCCTTGTGCGTGAATAGCTCTGTGCAGTAGTTTAAAGTCTTCTTGCTTTTTTGAGAAGATACCATTAAAAGTTCCTCTGATCTGCCCTAGAGACTCTTTCATAAAGGAGATGTTGGTATAGGAGTCTAAAATATTTTTGATCTCATTGTCTGTAATCTTTTGTGAGAGTTTTAAGTAGTCATACTCAATATCGCGAATAAGCTGCGAGTAGTAGTCAAAGGTAAAATCTGTATCAAGAGAGAGTGTATCAATCTTTTTGCGTAGTGTCTGTAACTCTCTCATTTTACTTGTGTAGTCTATGCGGTGATACTGGCTGTATTGTAAAAATGTAAAAAAAGATCTATGGACATCTTTGCGTTTTGAGAGAAGCTCCTCTTTGAACTTTTGACCATGACTTGCTAAAAAACCACTACTGAGTCCACGCTCAAGTTGCAGATCATTTATAAGTGTTGAGATAGTTTGAATCTGCTTATTGTTTGTCTCTAGGTCATAGAGTGTCTGTAACTTCATATAGGAATTACTTGAAAATATAAAGAAACTGATACTTATAATGACAACCGGCAAAAAGGTAAGTAGCTTTAAGCGGGTGAGTATTGGATTTGAGTCTATCTTAGAATCCTTGAAAATTTTTGGCTAATTATAAAAACTAAGTGTTACATAAAAGTTAATAAAGTAAAAAAAGAGTGAAATATCTTAAAAAAAATTCAAAGAAGCAATTATTAAAAATTAAATAAAATATATTTTGTTTTTATCTAGCTTCCTTTGGAGAAATTAGGCTGTTTGTTACAAAAGTTAGATATAATTATTAATATTTTGTAAAGGTTGAAGCTAAAAGATGAGTAAATATTCTCAGATAAGTGATTATCTTGTTCGTTTCTTAGATAATGAAGTACGAAAAACAGGCATACAAAAAGTGGTAGTAGGTCTTAGCGGTGGGCTTGATTCTGCTGTTGTGGCAGTGCTTGCGCACAAGACATTTGGTGATGACCTACTCTGTGTCAAGATGCCTTCTCACTACTCATCGCAAAGCTCCCTTGATGATGCAGATGCACTCTGCAAGAAGTTCTCACTTCGTAGTGAGACATGTAGTGTTGCACCGATGATAGAGGCATACGAAAAAGCAAATCCAGATATGGATAATCTGCGAAAAGGAAACTTCTCCGCTCGTATGCGTATGGCAACACTCTTTGACATCTCTGCTCGTGAGAATGCTTTGGTACTTGGTACAAGTAACAAGAGTGAGCTGATGCTTGGGTATGGAACACTCTATGGAGATTTGGCTTCAGCAATCAATCCTATTGGAGATCTCTATAAAAGTGAGGTCTTTGAACTGGCAAGCTACTTAGGTGTAAATGACTCTATCATAAACAAACCACCATCAGCAGATCTTTGGGATGGACAGAGTGATGAGGCAGATCTAGGATACACCTATGCCCAGCTTGATGCGGCAATGAAACTCTATGTAGATGAGCGTCTCTCAAGAGAAGAGGTCATTAACAGAGGTATAGATGCCAAAATGCTCGATATGATTATTAAACGTATCTTTCGTAATCACTTTAAGCGAAAGATGCCTGTTATTGCAAAACTGACATCACGAACAATGGGGCATGACTTTAACTACCCTCGTGACATTACACTTTAAAAAGGAAAACCTATGAATTCAACAGAGATGAAAATACCATTTAGCAAGTATGAAAGCTCAGTCAATGCCCACTCAAATGTTAGTGATGCTCTTGATGGAGAAGATGTAAATCAGGTGCGTGAGCTTGAAGAGGAGTTTGCTGCATATATAGGAACACCAAACGCTTTGGCTACCTCTCATGGTACATCAGCACTTCATTTGGCTATGCTTGCACTTGATTTAAAGCGTGGTGACAAGGTTGTCTGTTCTGTAAATGCACACCCAAGTCTTCCTGAAGTGGTGCGCCACTTTGATGCAGAGCCTGTCTTTATAGATATTGAGCCAGATAGTTACAATATGGACATTAGACAATTAGAAGAGTATCTTGAAGCAAACAGATCAAAAAAACTCAAAGCTGTTATTTTGACTCACCTTGGTGGCAATATGGTTGATCTAGACAAGGTCTACTCTCTTGGTCGTGCATATAATGTAAAGATCGTTGAAGATGCAAGTGATGCACTTGGTGCTAGCTACAAAGGAAAAAAGATAGGTGCAACGGGTGCAGATATTGTATGTTTTAACTTCTCTCCACATCTTAAGAAAAACATCTGTAACGGTGGTATGCTTGTTAGTGAAGATGAGGAGATTATGCAAAGAGCGCGTCTGCTTGCAAACCATGCTATGGTTCGTGATGAAGATGCACTCGAGTATATCTATGATGTTATTGATATTGGAAATGACTACTCGCTCAGTCAGCTCAATGCTGCCTATATTCGTGCACAGATCAAAGATACAGACAAAAATATTCAAAGACAGCGTGAGATAGCAAAGATCTACTCACAAGAGCTTGCAGATGTGGAGCATGTGAGTATTCCTATGGGTATAGGAGCAGATAGCTCATGTTCACTCTACATTATCAAAATAGATAAAAACAGAGACTCTTTTGCTGTAGCACTCAAAGAGGAGGGTGTCGGTAGTGGTCTACACTATATTCCACTACATCTACTCACTTACTACAAGTCAAAATACTCACTTCGTGTAAATGACTTTCCAGTAGCACTTCGCACATACCAGCAGGTGCTCTCTTTGCCTATCTATGCAAGTATGAGTGATGATGATGTAAAAACTGTTGTCAAGATTATTAAGAAGATAGCAAAAACGAGAGTATAATCTTTGAAAAAATCACTTGTTTTTTGGGTTGAAGAGTATTTCTACAACCCAAAGCCTCTGCAAAAACTGCTCTCCTTTACACTTTTACCACTCTCTTGGCTCTACTGTTTTGTGATGTATCTGCGCTTTAAGCTTGCAAAGGCAGAGAGATTTGGCATACCAATAGTAAGCGTGGGTAACTTGACTGTCGGTGGGAGTGGCAAGACACCACTTGTAACGGCTCTTGCAAAAGATGAGCCAAAGGCTGCCATAATACTTCGAGGGTATGGAAGAGAGTCACAGGGTATGATAGTGGTCAAAGAGAGCTCTAAGATTCTTTGTGATGTCAAAGTGAGTGGTGATGAGGCGATGATCTATGCAAAAAAGCTGCCAAATGCCACAGTAATAGTTAGTGAAGATAGAAAAGTAGCCATACAAAAAGCAAAAGAGTTGGGATGTAGCAGAGTCTTTTTGGATGATGCCTACTCAAAGCACTCCATAGCAAAAAAAGATATACTCATTGATGTAGCGACTCCAAACAGTTTTTGTTTGCCCAGTGGACCATACAGAGAGCGTCTTTGGCATGATAAAGAGGCACTTGTGTTGCGTGAGGATATTGACTTTGTTCGAGAAGTCACACTCAAAGATGCAAAGCCAAAGATGGCACTTGTAACGGCTATAGCAAGACCACAAAGGCTTGATAAGTACCTTCCACAGAGTGTTGTTGCAAAGCACTATTTTGAAGATCATCATAGTTTTTCTAAAAGTGAGTTGGAGAAGATTTTAGCTGAAGATGGGGTTGACTCTCTTTTGGTGACGCTAAAAGATTATGTAAAAATAGAGAGTTTTAATCTGCCACTTTCACTTCTAGATCTAGAAGTAAAAGTGCTCAGAGATGGGGTTATTTAGTCATCTTTTTAAAGATTGAACCAGTAACTAGTAGAGAGATTCCGTCAAAGAAGAGACTAAATCCTACTAAAAGACCAATAAGATAGAGTGAACTAAATGGCCACCCTACGATAAAGAGTACCCCAATAAGCATAGAGAGTAGGGCATTTGCAAGCCACATAAGCCATCCACTTGCCGGACGCATAGAAAATGCTAACGAAAAACCTGCAAATGAGTCCATAAAAAAGTAGATAGCCAGTAACAGACCAACAGTACCTACTCCTGTCATCGGGTAAAAGATCATCAGTGCCGAGACACCTATGAGTACAAAACTCTTCAACCATCCGACAATATCTCGTTTATCACTTACATAAGTAAAGTAAGCTGCCATAAAGCCAGAAAACATCATAAGCCACGCAACAAAAGTGACTGTTGCCATTGTCATAAAAGTAGGGTAGATGATACCTACTAAACCTAAAAGTATAAAAACAATACCTGCTATTTTTGAGTATTTTGAAAATTTTTCAAATAAATCTTCTTCTAATGGATATTTCCACATTGTAAATCCTTTTTTGTAATTTCTAAGAAGCATTATAGGATTTTATAAAAAATCCTTATGCTACTTAGTTAGCACTTCTTTACTCTTGGCTTAAATCTCTCTTCTCTTTGTAGTAGTAAAGCAGTGCCAGCTCTGTAAAGTATGGGCCAAAGACATTAAAGACCGGTATGAAGTTAAAGAGTGAGCCTAAAATAGCAAAGCCCCAAGTAGCTATTTTATACTCTTGGCGTTTTTGCTCTGCATCTTTGCCAAAGACATAGTTAGAGGTATCATATGCCAAAGTATCTTTCATCAACCATACCCACAGAACAACGAGAATGATAAAGTTTAAGATAGGTATAAAAAGCAGTGGCAGTGTAACAATAGATAGCCCTAAAAAGATGGCTGTATCTTTAATGGTTTTTACTACTGTTTTACTCTCAGCTTCATCATAAAAAGTATCGTATGGAAAATGCTCCTCTTTGATAGTGTTAAAGTAAGAGCTTGAGAGCATACTTGTTACAAAGATAAGAGTGATAATAACACCTGTATAGAGAATATAAAAAGCTATAAGATAAGAGAGAGCTTTCTCTATAGTCTCAAATGGCAGCCAAGTAAAGAGTTTGAGGGCCTGTTCATAAATAACATCGCCTTCACTCATCCATACAACTCCCCAAAAGAGTGCACTGCCAAGTGCTATGATAAGGGCAAAAGCACTATAGTGATGGTTCTGTACTTTTTGGGAGATAAGGTTGCCTAAAAAGGCAAAGATAAGTGCAAAGGTAATAAGGACTGCCTGTAACCAGATAAATGATGAGAGCATCCATGCACCATTTGATTGAATCATTGAAAATGGGAGCATAGAGAGTATAGAAGATGTAAAGCCTACAAGGCTAGGCCAGAGGGCATAGCCTATAAGAATCCATACAAGAGTAACGACAAAGCCGCTACCCATTGCATATTTTGTTGTGTTTTGTCGTAAAAGCTCTTTAAATGAGAAGAGAAGAGCATCCATAAAGTCTTGCATAATAGTTCCTTTTGTTCTTTTTCTCCATTATAGAGCTTTTGAAACAAAAGGAATGTTACTTAGATAGCACTCGCTGACTCTTCTCTCATTTTATCTTCATTTACAGTCCATATAAAGACTATAGGAATAAAGACAAGTGTCATAAGTGTCCCGACAATAAGACCACCAATAGCAACCGCACCAAGAGGAGCAAGACGCTCTAGACCAATAGCAGCACCCTGAGCAATTGGAAGCATTCCCACTGATACTGAAAATGCTGTCATTAAAACAGGACGCGTTCTAATTTTGATAGACTCAAGCATAGCTTCGCGTTTGCTTTTACCCTTTTGAATCTCTTGGAGTGCAAAGTGAATAAGCAAGATGGCATTGTTTACAATAATACCTGCAAGGAGCATAAATCCCATCATTGCCGGCATTGATGTATGATAACTCAGTGCCAGCATTGTCCATGATGCACCAATGATTGTCAGTGGAATAGAGAAGAGAATCATTAAAGATATCTTGATATTTCCAAACATAATGACAAGAGTAAAGAAGATAAGTACTACGGCTGCAATAATAGCACCAATCATACGCTTTGCAGACTCTAAGAACTGTTTGATATCACCTGTTTGCTCTAAAGAGACACCATCTGGCAGTTCTCTTTTTGCAAGTTCTGCTTCAAAAGAGTCCATAATGTGTGAGATGGCAGCTTTGTTTCTGTTACCATAGACATCAAGTGTATAAGTAAGCCCTTCACGCGTGATTTGACTTGGTTCTATATGTGTTGTAACACTTGCTAATTTACTAAGAGGAATTTTCCCTTTTGGTGTATCAATATAGAGTTGTAAAATGGTCTCATAAGAGTCTCTTTGATCTTTTTGTAACCATAAACGAATCCCATAATCAGAGCTGTTCTCTTTTGCAAAACTCCCAACAATAACACCACGAAGTGCTAGTTGGATCTGTTTTGTAATATCTGCACGGCTTA
>Ga0256843_1003150_pt1 | contig 11602 bp, 12 predicted proteins | sample AlvinellametaG_FD_191572 | JGI IMG/M metagenome (GOLD analysis project Ga0256843, IMG submission 191572) | Pompeii worm associated microbial communities from hydrothermal vent at the East Pacific Rise, Pacific Ocean - Alvinella | ecosystem: Host-associated > Annelida > Integument > Unclassified ... | reverse complement strand
AATTGTATATATTGTTTTTTATTTAGTATTTGGGGGCAGAGAGGGCTTTGGCGCACATAAATTGCTAGGTTGGATATATATTTTAATTCCTCTAGCAATTGTAGAGTCTATATTTTTAATAAAAAATGGGCAAACTCCTGGAATGAAAGCTTATAATCTAAAATTAATATTTCTATCAACCCAAGAAAAACCACCTAAAACTACTATTGTTTTAAGACAACTCTTATCTAAAATATCCTTTTTAATATTTGGATGGATTACTCTATTTTTTAGAAAAGATGGACGAAATTTACATGACTTAATTGCAGGAACTGCTTTAGTTTATGAATAATCTTAAACTCTTTAAATCACTAGAGCTACCTTTGGCTCTATTTTATCTATTCTATTTTGCTATGGTTGGAGTATTTGTTATTTTTATGCCAAAAGTCCTAAAAGATTTAGGGTATAGCTCTATTGAAATTGGAGCTATTTACACTACTGCTCCTTTAATGCGTTTTTTGCTTCCATTTATATTTAAAAACTATATTAAATTAACGCATAAGGTATATTTTATCTCATTAGGAGCAACATTTTTAGTAACTATACTCTTTTTTTTAACTATAAATAACTTTTGGAGTCTATTAGCTACTAGTTTACTTTTTGGTGGAGCTATGGGAGCTGCCTTGCCTTTTGTTGAAACTATTGCAATAGAGCAAATTGGAAAAGAGAGATATGGTAAAATTAGACTCTGGGGTTCTATTGGCTTTGCACTTGTAGCTTTTATTTTAGGAAATATCTTAAAGAACTACTTAACTGCTCTTATATTTTTATCATTTACATCATTTTGGACAATGATATTTGGAGTAATTTTAGCAAAATTTGATAAACATATATCTATAAAAAATGAGTTAGAAGATAATAATAGCTTTTCATTAAAAAAGTATTGGGCTTTTTGGGTTAGTATATTTCTATTTCAATTTAGCTTTGGTGGATTTTATAACTTTTTTACAATATATGAAACAAGCAATGGTATAGCTTTAAATATAGTTAGTTATCTCTGGATTTTTGGTGTGTTGTGCGAAATTGTTATGCTAATTTTTCAAGGTCCACTACTAGCTAAATTTAACCTTTTAACTCTACTTTTACTCACAACATTAAGTGGTGTTGCAAGGTGGCTAATGGTTGCTTTTTTTCCAAAAAGTATTGCAATTATGATGTTAGCACAAGCAACACACGCTCTTAGTTTTGCACTATACTACACTGCATCAATTGCATATGTTTACAGGCTCTATACCCAAAAACATTTAGCTCAACAATTCTACTTAGGTATTAGTTTTGGTTTAGGTGGGGCTGTTGGAGCAATTGTATCTGGTTTTATTTACAAATTTAGCCCTAGTGGCTTATTTATTTTTGAAGCATTTATAGCACTGGTTGCTGCTATTATGCTAATAATTCACAAAAAAAGAAGAGAGTATGTCAATTAGTGCTGTAATTTTAGCAGGTGGTAAAAGTAGCAGAATGGGTAGAGATAAATCTTTACTACCTTTTGGAGAATACTCTACAATGGCAGAGTATCAATATAGAAAACTTGAAAAAATATTTAATAATAAAGTTTACATTAGCACAAGAGATGACAAATTTCCTTTTATGTCAAAAAAATTGTATGATAAATATGAGATTTTATCTCCGTTAAACGGGATTATTTCTTCTTTTTCATCTCTAAAAAGTGATGCTATTCTATTTTTAGCAGTCGATATGCCATTTATTTCACACAATAGTATAGAAAAATTGTTAAATCTATATAAAAACAATCCAAATTACGATTGCTACTGCTTTAAAGTTAATAATCGGCTAGAGCCAACTGTAGCGATATATAGACGAACTATTTTAACAACTGCAAAAAAGAATTTTAATAATAACATACATAAATTGGGACAATTGATAAAAATGAGTAGATATTTATGTATAAATAGTGTTAATGAAAATGAATTTACTAATTTGAATTTTTTTGAAGAATATTTATCAAAAAAAATATAAAAAGTTCCATAAAATGATACTTTTATGTTATAATATTTAAGTTAAAAAGAGTATAATCCCTTTTTGTAATTATTATTTATGTTTTTTTTATGTAATAATTACATTTTTTAGCATATTATGTTATCTATTTTATAACTAATTGCTATTTGTTTTAGAAGAATAAGGATTACTAAATGAATAGAAAATTTAATTTAAGTATTATAGTTTTATTTACCCTCGCTTTTACCTTTAGTGGATGTAAACATAAAAGAGTTAAACCAAAATATCATAATAGTCATAGCAACTACTATCATAAACAAAATTATAATAATAGCTATAGAAACCAATACTATAACCATACTCAGCAACAACTGCCACCACCTAGAGATATGGAGTATCCAAACAGATACTCATCATCATATAGAGGATACAGAGGAAAAAGTAATGGTTATGGAGCATATAGACCAATTAGAACAACTATGGAGCGACCTAAAGTTTCTCACAGTATGAGTGAACTAACAAGAGATAGTGCCAATGTTAAACCAACTTTAGTTTACTCTTACCCAAAAAATAGCACTTTTGGAGGAGCAACACCTGTAAATTTAGAACCTATAAAATATAAGATGCTAGATTATATAAATAACTTAAGAGAGCATGGAACTGTCTGTAGCAACCCCTCTCCTGCAATTAATTGGAATAGAAATTTAGAGAATGCTTCAAATATGCACGCTAGAGATATGGCAGTTAATAAATTCTTAGGACACTTAGGCTCAGGTGGAACAACAGATTTAGCAAAAAGAGCAATAGGCAGTAGAAGTAACTTTTATGAGAGAATTATCTACTCTGGATATCCTGTTAAACCTGGTGAGTTAGCTGGAGAAATTTTGACATATACTAAATTTAGAATAGTTGGAAATCAAGATCCATATGCCAATTTTCAACACGCTATTGATAATTTTTTAAGAAGCTCAAGGCATTGTCAAATCTTAACAAACCCAAGATTTAAAGATGTTGGCATATCAGCATATAAAGATAACGAAAAAATGTATTGGGTTATTGAGTTTGGAGAGGCTAATTACTAAGAGTATAATTAAGAGATTTAAACTTTAACTTTAGTAATTCTTTAGCATTTTTAATTAAATTTATATTACCTTTTGCATATAAAGAGATAGTAGCACTAGGTAGAGTTATATCTACTACTGTGGCATCAACTGAAGGTATATAGCCCTCTTTTGTTTCATAACCTTCTAGTTTTAAATTCTTTATATTGCTAACCTCTAAACCCTCTTTTTTTAAACTATCTATTTTACCAAGCAATATATTTTTAGAAATCATCTCAACTGTAATAAACTTATTATCATAAGAGTATATTGCACTCTCTATATTTTTCTGTGATTTATAGTTACATTTTGCCGATGAAAGAAGCTTCCACTTTTTATTATCTTCATTTAAGTAGCTATTTATCTCTTGAGGATTAGTGCTACTTTTACCACAACATACATTAGTAAAACACTTCTCTATCTCTTTTGATAACTCTTTTTGTTCATTTTTATCTAGCTCTTTATTTATTTTAAATAGCGCTAAATCTAGTGGACTCTCTTTATATTTTAGCAACTCTAAATTTTCACTCTTTAAAATAGTCCAACCATTACCCACATCAAAAATTGATGCTTCATCTGCCTTACTCTTTGGTAAAATCTTCTTAAGCGCTTCTATGCTTTTTTTAATATCTTTATATAGAGCTTTATTATCTGTAACAATTATGCTTTTTTTCTCACCACTAGCATCTTTTACTATCCATCTACTAGCCTTTTGTTGATTAAAACTTATATTATTATCAACCCTAAGAACAGAAAAGTTAACATCACTATTACTTGAACTATTATTATCACTACTTACATTATTATCAGAATTATCAGAGAGCTTATCAGATATCTCAAAAATATGCTCTATACCATTCTCTTCAAATGATATATACTTTTTTGAATTTATAATAAATAGCTTCTCTAAAGTTTTTTCACTATCTTCTATTTGAAACATTATATGATTATCATCTTTATAATAAACAGTCTGCTTTATTTTATTATCTATAAGATATGATATTGTAAAATCAGCATATAACAATGATGAAAACAGCAATATCAATATAGCTCCCATAGATTTCCCTCTCTGTAATATCTCTTCTACATAATAATACCATAATTAAGTGTAAAAAAAAGTAACTTTTTTATATAAAATTATAATTAAATTTTTAAGTTAGAAAAAATGGAACTATGTAAATTAATAAAAAATCTCTTTGTGTTTCGTTTTGCTATACTTGCTTCTATTTTTCATCTTTTGTAGTCTATTTAACATATTTAATTCACTATTTTTGATATCTAAAAAATCATTGTTGCTAAACTCTTTAGATAATATTGTCTTTAAAAATAACTTTTCAATATACTCTTTTACCTTTTTTATATGCTCTGTATCTAATCTTACTTCATCTATTTTATCTAACTCATCTTTTAATTGAATAAATTTTTTCCTAAATATTTCATATGTTGTATCTTCATTTTTTAAGAGTTTGTAGAGATTTTTAGTGCATTTATTTAATGCACTAATATATTTTTGGCGTTTATATTTCTCTATCTGCTTTGGAGTATATTGACGCATTAGTTTTTAATTATAATTGGTGTGCCAACTGCTACCCTACCCCAAAGTTTATCTAAATCACTATTTGTTAAAGCAATACATCCATCAGTCCAATCGTGAGCTAAAGTGTAGCTATCCCCATGCCCATCTGCGTTCCAGTGTGGTTGTCCATGTATTGTAATCATACTTCCAGGGTCAACACCAATATCTGCTGCTCTTCTTCTATCTTGGGCATTTGGATAAGAGATTGTCATAGCTCTATACTTTACAGGATGGCATCTTTTATTTAAAATAGTATAACTTCCAACTGGCGTTCTCTTATCGCCTCTTTTTACTTTGTTTCCTTGATAATCATTTGCTCCAAGTGATACTGGGAAAGTTTCTATAACTTTTCCATTTTTATATAAATACATCTTATGCTCACTTTTAACAACCACAATCTTATCAGCAGCTTTTGCTGGATTAAAGATTGCATCTGGCTTACCTTGACAATCTGCACTTGTATAATATCCACCAGTTACCCCAGTTGGAACTTTTGGTCCACAACCTGTAATTATAAATATAGTAAATATTAAAATAAATAAAATAGAAATTTTTTTCATAAAAATAGCCTTTATTATTTTTTTTATAATTGTATCACAAAGAGATAAAAGAAAGAAGAAGTTTTATATTCAACTTCTGGGCAAAAAACCCAGAAATTAATTTATTACAGGAGGTTTATTTAAGTTAATTATGCGTTTCCAGCAGCTTTAGCAGCTTCTATTGCCTCTTCATAATTTGGTTCTTGCGTAATCTCTGGAACTACTTGCTTATAAGTAATTTTTCCATCTTTACCTACTACAAAAATAACTCTTGCTAAAACACCAGCTAGTGGACCATCAGCCAATAAAACACCATATGCATTACCAAAATCTTTATTTCTAAAGTCTGAACATACTTTAATATTATCAATTCCAGCAGCTCCACACCATCTAGCAGCTGCAAATGGTAAATCCATAGATACTGTAATAACCTCTACACCATCAAGTGCAGCAGCTTCAGTATTAAATCTTCTTGTTTCTGCATCACATACACCAGTATCAAGTGAAGGAACTGCAATTACTAATTGAACTTTACCCTCTCCACCAACTTTCTCATCTTGAAGCATTGGATCACAATTAACTACTGTAACCTCTGGAGCTTTATCTCCAACATTTACCTCATTTCCTGCTAAATTACATACTATATCATTTTTAAATGTTACTGTTGCCATTTTTTTATCCTTAACTTTTATATTTTTTACTCAATCTTTTTGAGTTATGATAGAAGTATATCCTAAATCGGATAAATTTTGTCTTATTTAAAAATAAAAATAATTTTTTTTTGATTTATAAAAAAAATGTGCATTATTGTAACTATATTTTAGATTTTAACTAAATATTGAGTAGAAAATAGATTTATACTAGTAAGTTAATATTTTTAAAATTAGCACCAATTATATTATTGGCAAAGCTAAACCAAGCAATGCTGCTTGGTATTACTCTTTTTACTCTGCAGCTTTTGCTTTTTTAAGCTCAGCTTCATAGTTCTTTTTAGATGGATATATAAATACCGCTTTTCTAAATATACTAATTTTCTTTTTATCATCAACAGCAAATGCATTAATAGTAATTGGAATAGATGTATCCTCTTTTGCATCTTTAACTAAAGGTTTTTTAGCTCTAAGCAAAATTGCTTTCTTTCTCTTGCTTCTAGCACCAAGTTTAAATGCTTCTGCTGGGCGAACAATCTCAATATTTGGATTATCTACACTAAAGTAATAAGTATGCTTTTTAATATCTGTATTTTGGAATAATCCTAAATAACTATTTTCAACTTGACCATTTGCCAATACTTTATAAAGGCGGGTATCTTTATTGATATTTAATAGCATATTCTCTTTTTTACTACCCATTACAAACATAGCAATTAATACTAATGTTAAAACTCCAGCATAACCAAGAATTTTTGGTCTGAAGTATCTAGTTTTACCTTCATGTTTTTCTGTTTCTCTCTCACTTGACCATTGAACAAGACTTGGCTTACCAAGCGCACCCATTACGGTTGTGCAGGCATCAACACACTCTAGGCAGTTAATACATTCAAGTTGTAAACCTTTTCTAATATCAATATGTGTAGGACAAACTCTAACACAACTCTCACAAGCGGTGCATTCTGCATCTGGATCTCTCTCTAATAACTCTTTTTGAGAATTTGCAACTTTGTGCTTATCTCCTCCATGACCTTCATAGATTCTACCACCACGAATTGGGTCATAAACTGCCATTATTGTATCTTCATCAAATAAAACTGACTGAACACGGCTATATGGACAAATATATATACAGAAGTTCTCTTTTATAAATACAACATCTGCCACTAAGAATGCTGCTACACCCAAAACAAACCCAATCATTACTGTATGATTTGCTGGATCTTGCAAATATTTAAAGAATGTTTCTGGTGGAACAAAGAACCACATAAAATCAGCCGCTGCAATTAATGCTAAAACCGACCATATTAAAATTGCAATAATTTGCTTACCTCTATGTTTAGAGTAATCTGGCTCTTTTTGCTTATTTTTAATATTTTTTCTTAAGCCCAAAAGCTTTGTTTCAATTAAATCTCTGTAAATTACCCTAAATATTGTTTGAGGACAAGCCCATCCACACCATGCACGACCTGCAAATGCTGTTAACGCAAAAATTCCCAAAAATAACAACATTAATAAGAAAGGCATAATATAAAGCTCTTGCATATCAAATCTTGTAAATAAGAAATGCAACTGCTTATGATCGAAATTTAATAAGAAAAAGTGATTCCCATTAATTTTAATCCACGGTAAAACTAATGCAACTATTGTAATTACAATATATGCCCAGTAACGCTTAATTCTATATGGTATCCAACCCTTCAGATACTCTTTTTTAGAAACTTTAGCCATATCCATCCTTTGTTTTATTGATTTTGCTATAAAAAAAATTATAGCATGTATTAGAATAATAAATTTTAATTACCTATATAATAAGCTATGCTTATATATTAGATAACTTATCTCTATAACAAGTCTATTTTATTACTAATTTACTTAAATAAAGATATAATTTTAAAATAAAATTAAAAATTTATACTAATATGAGTTTATTAGATATACTCTAAAGTTATAAATTAAATAGATAAAAATTTTAAATATAAAGGCAACTTATGAACCTAACTCATTTAGACGAAAATGACAGACCAAAAATGGTAGATGTTTCAAACAAAGAAAATACCCAAAGAGTTGCAACTGCAAGTGGTATAATAACAGTTACTCAAGAGGCTTACGATATGGTTGTGCAAAACCGTGCAAAAAAAGGTCCAGTTTTGCAAACTGCAGTAATTGCAGCTATTAGTGGAGCAAAAAAAACTAGCGATTTGATACCTATGTGTCATCCTTTAATGCTAACTTCTGTTAAAATTAATGTGCAAGAGTTACCAGAACTACCTGGATTTAAGCTAGAAGCAACTGCAAAATTAGTTGGAAAAACAGGTGTAGAGATGGAAGCTCTTACAGCAGTGAGTGTTGGTTTGCTAACTATTTATGATATGCTAAAAGCTATTGATAAGGGTATGGTAATTGGTCCCATACAGTTAGAGAGAAAAAGTGGCGGTAAAAGTGGAGAGTTTCTTAGAGCTGAAGATAAAAAGAGTTTTTAACATAGAACAAGTTCTAGTTTCCAAGAGAGGAAGCGCGAACTCGTTCGTGCCAAAAGTTCAAGCTTCACAGCCAGTCAAGTTTTTGACCAGAACAAGTTCTGGTTTCCAGCAAAGGAAGCGCGAACTTGTCGTGCCAAGGGTTCAAACTTCACAGCCAATCAAGCATTCGACCAGAACAAGTTCTGGTTTCCAGCACAGGAGGCGCGAACTTGTTCGTGCCAAAAGTTTAATTTTAAAAAAACAATAAGGAGCTAATCTATGATTTTAGATAAAAATACACAAGATAAACCAGAGATAAACTATCCTACAAAGTGGGGATTTAAAGTAATTGGAAAAGATAAAATAAAAGTTGAACAAGCAATAAAAGATATTATGGGAGATAAATCTCATAGTTGCAATTTTAGCAATACTTCTAAAAATGGGAAATTTAGTAGCTTTAGTGCAGAATGCACAGTAGATTCCAAAGAAGAGAGAGATGCCCTATATAAAGCATTTGGTGAACATGATGATGTAGATTATGTAATATAAATTAGCTTATTTTACTAAAAACTTCTTCCAGGCAAAAGCTATTTGCCTGTTAAATTAAATTTGCTCCTAAAAATTAATAATTTTATACTAATCTTTAATTACTAATTAATGTGTATAATCGTTACAAAAAAATTATTCCTATCTTATTATAAATATAAGTTCTTACTATTATAAAAATTACTAAATAAAATAAACTTACATTACATATAAAGAGGAGCAAATTTATGGAAAAAGTAATCGAAGAGGGGTATAAAGCTTTTTTAGATGAGTATTTTGCAGAAAATAAAGAGTTGTTCAAAGAGCTACAAGGTGGACAAAATCCACATACTATGGTTATTACTTGTAGTGATAGTAGAATAAATCCTGCTTTACTGCTAAATGCAGAGCCAGGAGAGTTATTTATTGCGAGAAATATAGGTAATGTAGTGCCTCCATTTGCTGCTAATACTCATGCAACAGAAGCCGCAATTGAGTATGCTGTAAATGCTTTAAATGTCCCAAGAATTGTTATTATTGGTCATAGCCACTGCGGAGCTTGTGCGCATATGTATCATGAACACAAAGAGGGAGAACCAAAGCTACATCATGTAGATGAGTGGTTAAAATATATAACTCCTGCAAAAAATGCTGCAATGTTAGAAGTTCATAAAAATCATCATAAAAATATTTTTGAATTAACAGAAAAACATAATGTAGTTACATCATTACAGAGATTAATGGGATACCCATATATTCAAAAGAGATTACTAAATGATGAAATTGAGTTAGTAGGTCTTTGGTATGATTTTGTAACAGGTAAAGTTGAAGAGTATAATCTTGATACAAAACAGTTTGAATCAATAATATAAAAATTCAACTCTCTAAAAATAATAGAGAGTTGAATGGTAAATATGTTAATAAAAGTAACATTAATTCGGATAATTTTATTCTTTTTTTTTAAGTAAAACTTTGAAAATAACTACTAATTTATAATTAAACAATCCATTATTTCTAAAATTTAACTTTGTTTATCTCTATTTATATCTTAAATAATAATATCTTATTTTACAGTTTTCTCTGTTATTATAAAAGAAAAAATGGAGTTAAAATTTTATGAAGAATAAAAAGACTGTTATTACCTATGGAACTTACGATATGCTCCATGAGGGGCATATGAATTTGCTAAGACGCGCCAAAGCACTTGGGGATTACTTAATTGTTGGTGTTACAGATGAAAATTATGATAGATCTCGTGGTAAATTAAATGTAGTTCAAAGCACCAAAAAAAGAGTTAAAGCAATAGAGGCTTTAGATTTTGTGGATAAAGTTATTGTAGAAAAGCATAAAAAACAGAAACAAGAAGATATAAAAAAGTATGATGTTGATATATTTGCTATAGGTGATGATTGGCTTGGTTATTTTGATTATTTAAAAGAGTTAACTCATGTAGAGTATCTGCCAAGAACAGAAGGAATCTCTAGCACTCAGCTTAGAGCTGAAAATTTTACTGCTATAAAACTTGGAATGGTTGGGCTTGGACGCGATACCCAAGCTTTTATAGATGAAGCAAAGTTTGTTAAAAATATTAAAATTAATCGCATATATGATAAAGATTTTCTAAAGTTAAAAAAGTTTACAAAAGAGAGTGATATAATCAAATATGGGCATGATAATTATGATGAATTTCTTGATACTGCAATTGAAGCAGTATATATTGATACCTCTTTAAATGCACACTACAAGCTTATTAAAAAGGCTCTAAAAGCTGGTAAACATGTATTATGCGAAAATCCAATTGCTCTTAATAAAGATGAGTTAAAAGAGTTACTATCTCTTGCAAAAAAAGAGAAAAAGTTGCTTCTTACTGCTATTAAAACTGCCTTTTTACCTGCATTTAATCAACTCTTAAAAGAGCTTGAAAAAGGAACAATAGGAGAGATAAAAGAGGTTAGAGCCACTAGAACTTCTCTATATAAAGAGAAAAAATATTCAGATAAATTTATCTCTCAAGGTGCTACTAATATTCTCTCTGCCTATCCAAGTTTGCTTGTAAATAAAATTTTGGGTAAACGAAAAAGTATAGATTTTTTCCCTCAAATTGAAAATGGCTATGATATATCAAATTTAATTATTACAAAGCACAAAAAAGGCACAATTGGGGTTTCAAGAGTTGCTGTTGGTGCAAAATCTGAAGGTGATGCTGTAATTTCTGGCACAAAAGGGTATGTATATATTCCAGCTCCTTGGTGGCTTACAAGAGAGTTTTATTTTAGATTTGAAGACCCAAAAAAGAGTTATAAATTCTCTTATGAGTTTGAAGGGTGTGGGTTGCGATATATGATTGCAGAGTTTGCATCACTTATTCAAAGAGGAAAACGAACATCAAAAATGCTAACCCCAACAGATATTATAGAGATAAATAGAGTAGTTTTAGATTATAATGAAAAATATAATAAAAAAAGAAAATAGTGCTAAAATTATACTAAGCATTTAAAAGAACACAAAGCTCAAGAACTCCTTGCCAAGGAGAACTTAGTGTTGCTAAGCTTTAGGAACTTTGCCCCTAAAGCATCTTATTAAATTAAAAAGGAAAAAGATGATTTACGAAGATTACTATATTTTTACACCAGGTCCAGTAAAAATGAGCAAAGAGATTTTAGAAATTGGCTCAAAGCAAACTCCATATTTTAGAAATGAGAAATTCTCAGAAGTTACATTTGATTGCCAAAGAGGGCTTTTAGAGATGGTAAAT
>Ga0256843_1003148_pt1 | contig 11604 bp, 10 predicted proteins | sample AlvinellametaG_FD_191572 | JGI IMG/M metagenome (GOLD analysis project Ga0256843, IMG submission 191572) | Pompeii worm associated microbial communities from hydrothermal vent at the East Pacific Rise, Pacific Ocean - Alvinella | ecosystem: Host-associated > Annelida > Integument > Unclassified ... | reverse complement strand
GTCAAAGATGAGCCAGATATTATAGAAATAATAGATAATGGTAATAAAAGAGAGCCTAATCTATTTATCGAGATAAAAAATACATCAGAGAATGATAGATGGATAGGATTAACCGAAGAGCAGTTTAATACTATCAAAAGAAGTGCTAAAGGTAGAGAAATTTTTATGATTTATGCTTCAATAGTTTCAAATATAAGAGATAATAATCCCAAAACTGCTGATTTAACAGGTATGTTTTTAAAGAAAATAGAAGACCAAGATAAAAGTCAAATATTTCAAGAATTTTTATCTTTAAATGCTAAGTGTAGGATAGAGTTCATTGTATCTTCAAAAGATTTAGAAAGATTTGCATTTCCTTTTGAAAGAGGGATGAATATGTATGAGACTAAACTTTTTTGAAGAGAAGAAAAAATCATCTTTCTATTCTCAAAAAGGAATAAAATTAAGAAGAGATATTTTGAGGATTGAAGAGTTTAAAAATTTTGATGATAAGATAAACTTGACTCTCTCTAATAATAAATTAGCAGAGAGAGAAGAAATATCCCAATTTAAAATCAGAGGTAATTTTAAGCTACTCTATAAAAAATCAACAACTTATATAGAGTGTTTAAGTGATGTCTATTTAGAAAATAATATTTTTGGAAGATTTAAATTGGAAAAAGATAAATTTTATAGCTTTAACCTCATGACAGTTAGGAGGGATCCAAAATTAAAAAGAAATAATCTTTTCATTTCAAAGAGTAGGATTTTTCAATTAATGGATGACGGTTTAATAAGAAAACCTAATGAGATTATAAAATATATAGCAGACAAAATATAGCCCCCCCAAAGTTGCTAAAGTGGAGAGCTATTTTACATATTATTTTTTATTATCCTCTTTTGGGATGATTGTGATGATGGAGTTACCAATTACTAAAGCTTTAAAATTTTTAAAGCTAGGAAGGGAGAAGAAGACTTTATAATCTTTTATGACTATATTCTTGGTCTCCTTCTCTAAAAACTTATAAGCTCTATTTAGCTCTTCTTTTGTATATTTTGATTTGTTCATAACTCTCTCCAAAAACCTAACTGCAGCATGCCTAGTCACTCTCATCTCATCTCCTTTTGAAAACTGAGTGAAAACCACAAGGAAAGTGGTGCTAGTTGATGACTTAAAGCCAAAAGCCAAAGAAGAAATATCATCTAAAAAGCATCTACTTCATTAGACAATACAAGGTTTGCACAAAGGGAATTAAAACTATACCATATCAAACTTTAAGAAGCAAAAAGTAGCTTATTTTCCAGTTAAAACATACTCCAATTCATAATAATTATTGATAATATACTCAAAATCTATCTTACTCTCCTCGGTAGAAGCTATTAATAATCTTGCACCTATCTTGACTTCTACCTCATCATCTGGCAAAATTATATAATCATCTTTACCAAATTTACAAAATAGAAAAATCAAATTCAAATCTTTTGTCCAATCTTCTCTAGATTTTTTGATTGTGCCAAGAGTAATCTTTTCTCCAGCTTCTAATTTGTGGGAGAGTGCAAAAGCATTATCTTCGTTAATTTTTATCTCAAAGTGAATAGGATTTTCACCTACCTTTTTTTTCATCATGTCGACCAACTCTCTTCCCCACTTCTCATCTTTTTTATGTAATAATTTGACAAATCGATAAGCCAAGGGTCTAGCAATAAAAAGATATGTAAACTCGGCTAAAACCTGTTCTAAAATATAGATTCTATTTATTCTAGCAGAACGAAAGATACTAATATCATCAAGAGTATTTTCCCTACCAATTGTATAGATATTTTTATTTATCTTTTTAGCAGTTGCTAAAATTGTAAGATTAATCAAATCATCTTTTGTTGCTGCAATAATTGCACTAGCCTCTTTTACTCCAGCTTTTACTAGCATCTGATAATCTTCATGGTCACCAAAAACGGCACTCTCTTTTTGCTCTTTATAGTCTGTAGATTTGATATCGATAAAAGAGTATTCAAGATTTGCTTTTTTTAGAGCATCTTCTAGTGCTTTACCCATTCTTCCATAACCACAGATTATATATTTACCAGTGGGCATCTTCTCTCTCTCTCTGATTTTGAGGATATGACCAAAAATCCACATCTCCAGTAACCAAAGGCTCTCCGCTGTAATTGCTAGATAAAATCTATCTGAGATAAATTTAAAAGGATCTTCGATGTAGCGAACACCTAGATTTTTGAGGTGTTCTGTCTGAGTTTTGGTAGTAGATTTAATTACTAGTTTGACACTCTTACTCAAAAGCTTACAAAGTAGAGCTATTTTTGTATTTTTGATATCATCTTCAAATAAAGAGACTACAGCTTGACAATTTTTTTTGTGGATTCCTGCCATTTTTATCGTCTCAGGATTAGTAGCATCTGCACTAAGAGCTGGGACTTCTGGTATAAAATTTTCTAAATCCAAAGCTTCAATCTTCTCTTCTGATTTGTCTACGACTACGACTCTAATTCCTTCTTTGTTTAATCTATCGATAATTTGATGAGTAATATTGTTGTAGCCCAAAATAATAGTAAAAGGTTCATCTAAATCATCAATTTTGTCTTTGAATCTTGAGATATCAATCTCTCGTGAGAGTCTTTTATCTTGAATCAAAGCGACAAGACTCCCAATCCCATAAAACCAACCAATTACAGTCAAATAGATACAAAAAGAGACCCAGAGTCTTTGAGGATAAGTAAAACTATAAGGAGCCTCTCCAAAACCAATCGTAGAAGCCATATAACTAACAAAATAGAAAGCGTCAAAAAAGCTAAGTTTGTAGGGGTGTCCTTGATCATCGACTCCAGGAATCAGTACCATTCCTAAAATGGAGATAGAAAAAGTAACAATAATCACTAAAAAAGGGACTCTCATTCTACGAATGATGAGCCAGATTGTATTATTAGATTCCATTATTTTATTTATCTTTTAGATTTGATTGTGTCTGCGACAAATAGTGTAACAGAGATAATATTTGCTAGAAGCGCTCCACCAGATAGTGAAACTACAGCTACAGAACTCTCAAGATTCATTCCTCCACCAACATAAAGAGCAAATGCCCAAACAGATGCTGAAGCAATAAGTTGAATATCAGCAACCAAACTTGTAGCAAGTAATACAGAACCAAGCTGAGTCTTATCACCTAATTTAAGGATTGTGGCAATTAGATTGATAACAATTGCAGCAAAAAGCTCATAAGCACTGTGATACTCCAAGTTTGCAGGATCACCATAGACAAATCCAAAGTTTATAGTCATAGCTAAAATAAAGAAAAAACCAGAGATTACCTTTTGTGTATTCATTTATACTCCTTTTCATAAGTTTAAAGCTTAAATACTTATAGTTTACTTTAATGAGTAGCAAAAGTTAAAGAAATTCATAGCTAATAGAGTTAATAGCGTATTACTGTTAAATATTAGATTCTTAATTTCAGAAAATTATGTTAATATTTCTTAATATAAAACTTTTAAAACGGTTTCTAAGGGGTAAAAAGATGATGAGACAATTTTATTTAGAACAAATGGTAGAAGATATTAATAGAGTTTTTCCATTGGATGAGAAAATAAAAAAAGCTTTTTTAAAAGTCGATAGAGAACTTTTTGTCCATGTTGGATTTAAGCACCTCTCCTACAAACTCGATGCACTCCCTATGCAAGAGCAACAGTGGATATCATCTCCCCTAACGGTGGCAAAAATGACTCACTATTTAGATTTAAAAGGTGCTGACAGTGTCTTAGAGATTGGTTGTGGAAGTGGTTATCAAGCTGCTATTCTTGCTCAACTTGTCAGAAGAGTTTTTACCATTGAGAGAATAGAATCGCTTCTTTTTGAGGCAAAAGATAGATTTAGGAAACTTGGCTTTAGCAATATCTTTACTAGATATGATGATGGTCAAAGAGGCTGGAAAGATTTTGCCCCTTTTGATAGAGTACTTTTTTCTGCTACTCTAAAAGATAGACCACCTAGAGTTATCTTTGACCAGTTAAGCGATAATGGTATCATTGTAGCACCTGTCTACTCTAGCGATGGAGGACAAGTATTGATGAGGTACAAAAAGAGAAATGGAGCAATTGTTTCTGAAGTGCTTGAGGGGTGTAGATTTGTGCCAATATTAGATGGTACTCAAAAGTAGTACTTCTTCACCAAATATTATCAGACTACAACTCCTTGTAGTCAAAATCTCTATATCTACTTTTATGGATAGAAAATCTATGTTAATTTATTGTTACTGTTAACCTTTTTTGATAATATTATGACTCCTAAATCATACAAAAATATAGATAAATAAGGATAAGGAAAAGTTATGAAATATATAAAAAAGTTATCAAAATATAGTGCTTCTGTTGGAATTGGAGCTATTTTAGCAACTGGTCTTACTGGCTGTGGTGGTGATGCAAACCAGGAGCAAGCTCAACAGCAAAAGCCTGAGCAAAAAAATGCTTTTGTTGTTTTGGAGGAGTTCAAACCAGGTAAATATAAAGTAGCAGAAGAGTTCCCAGCCAAAGAGACTAGAATAGTCCTCAAAAAACTAGATGGAAACGAGACAGTCTTGACAAAAGAGGAGCTTGACAAACTGATGAAAGAGGAAAATGCCAAAATAGAAAATGGTACATCAAACCTTACAAAACCAGAAGGTGCAAAAGAGGCAGAGCAAAATGGTATGAGTATGGGTGAGGCAATTTTGGCAAGTGCCGCTGGTGCTGTGATTGGTTCTTGGATTGGAAATAAACTTTTTGGTAATCCAAACTATCAGCAAACTAGAAGAGCAGGCTACAAATCTCCAGCAGTTTTCAACAAGAGTCAAAGTACATTTAAAAATAGCTCTCCACTTAGAAAAACTACATCAACAAGCTCAACAACAAAAAGAAGTGGATTTTTTGGTTCCAAGAGTAGTTCATCATCTAGTGGAAGATTTGGAGGCTAAAAATGGTAAAACTACTCAAGGTCGAACCACTTGATAATGCTTATTTGGAGCATCTTGGATTTACTTGGCATACAGATAGCGACCAGACATCTTATGTCGCCAATGAACTTGTAGAGATTACTCCGCAAGAGGCTGAAGCTTTTTATGAGGCTGGTAATGAACTATACGATATGTTTGTTACAGCCGGAGAGTATATCATCGAAAACAATCTTTTTCATGAGATTGGAATCCCTTTTAATCTAGTTGACACAATCATTCAAAGCTGGGAAAATGATGTACACTGGCATCTTTACGGAAGATTTGATTTAGCAGGTGGAATTGATGGTAAACCGATAAAACTCCTTGAGTTTAATGCTGATACTCCAACTGCTCTTTTTGAGAGTGCCATTATCCAGTGGGCTATTCTTGAGAAAAATGGATTGGATGAGGAGAGTCAATTTAATGTCATCTATGAAAAGCTTCAAGAAAATTTCAAAAGAATTGTTACCTTAGAAGAGAGTGTTGAAGCTTTTGAGGAGCTTTATGAGGGGTGGAGATTTCTTTTTACTTCGATTCGTGGCAATGCCGAAGAGGAAAATACTGTCAAACTTCTTCAACATATCGCAAGTGAAGCTGGGTTTGATACAGAGTTTGCTTATATTGATGAGATTGAGTTTGATGATGATGGAATATTTTTTCAAGGAGAAAAGTTTGAATTGTGGTTTAAGCTAATTCCTTGGGAGGATATCGCTTTAGAAGAGCCAGATTTAGCAATGCTTTTAAAGAATATTATCCATAATCAAGAAGCAATAATATTCAATCCCGCTTATACTTTGATGTTTCAGAGCAAGGGGATTTTGCCTATTCTTTGGCAACTCTTCCCAAATCATCCACTATTACTTGAGAGTTCTTTTGAGCCACTTGTCGGCAAAAAGTATGTCAAAAAGCCTGTTTTTGGGCGTGAGGGTGGAAATGTAGGAATCTTCTCAGAGAGTGGAGAAAAGATTATAGAACTCCCAGGAGAGTATGACTCATTTAAACCAATTTATCAAGAGTATACAGAGTTGCCGACCGACCAAGCAGGAAATAAATATCAAGCTGGAGTATTTTTTGCTTATGAAGCTTGTGGAGTTGGTTTTCGTCGAGGAGGAGAGATTATTGATAATATGTCAAAATTTGTAGGACATATCGTCAAATAATCTTCCCCAAAATCAACCCTCAGGAGATGCTAACCCCTCAAAAGATGCTTCATCTGGTGGGGGTGGGTTTCTTGAAACTCTATTCATATACTGTTCATCGTAGACTGGACGACACTTTTTTCTTCCTTGTATCCAACCATTTTTGTAGGATATAGAGTTTTGGTAAGCTTCATAATCTTTGAAAAAGTAGCCCTGTCCAGTCCTACACCCATCAATGACTCCCCTTTTATACTCTGGGGATAGATTTTTACCAAAATTTCTCCCCCCATAACAGAAATAACCAGCTCTTATCATCTCTGGAGTGCAATGTACAGATGGACTACTACCAGCACAACCCCAAAAAAGATAGAGGGAAACCCCAGCCAAGATAATTTTTTTATAATTTATTCTCACTATCAAACCCTTAAAATCTAAGAAAATATGATTTTGTTTTTTTCGATGACATTATAATATATTTATTTCAAACCAAGCAGATAAAATCTAAATATCTTTGAGCTTAAGAATAAAAGAAACCTCTTGCTCTAAAAGCTTTGGTTTAGTAGTTTTTTCAAAAAATCTATCAAATCTAATAACTTTCTAGCCTTTCTATCTTTAAGAAGTTTTAATTATAAATATTAGTGAAATAAATATTCATATTAAAGCTAATCGCTTAAGAAAAGATTTATTCTAGAAAGTTTAAATAATACTTTTTCTTAAAAGCTAACTTTTAGTTAATATTTATAAATATTAGAAATTCCCATAAAATCATATTATAATAGAAAGGAAATCACTTTTTTTGATTATATGGTGGTATTTTCATATAAAAAAGATAATAATATTTATTTCCTTAATTTCTTTAGCCAAATGCTTTATCTTTAAGTATTTTTTAAGTAATAGGGTGTTATCATTATAAAGATTAACAACTGTAAGTTTCAACTTTGGAACTGCAAGGCCAAACCCGTTGCGAGACGGGGACGGAAAACCATGGGTCTCTCTGAGATTGCCAGGTTGCCGGTTGTTGATGACAGAGTCAGATGCACATTTAGTGCACCTCCCCTGCCTTCCAACAACCCTTTTTAATTTATCGCAAGTAAGTTTTTAAAATTGAATTAAACTTATTTTTTAGGTTTTTTGGAAGACTTTAAAGATTTTGACTCTCTTCTATTACTACTTAAAACTTCTTGCGATGAATCCTCTTGTTAACAGTTGTTAAAGAATTGTATAAGAGGAGATAATTATGTGGAGATTTGTAAAAGCAATAATAACTATTTTGATAGCTTTGAGCTTAGTTGGATGTGATAGTGGAAGTAGTTCTGACAATAATACAGAAGCAAAAGTAGTTCAAACAGTCAAACAACCAGAAGAAACAGTAAATGCAAAAGTAGATGCACTAAATATTGAATCAAATAGAGGATTTTATCTAGATAGCGAAGTAAAAGGTATAGATTATGAGTGCGGTGAATTTAATGGTAGAACTTCTGGAGATGGACTTTTCTTATTCCAAAGTGGAAAAGGTTGTACTTTTAGTCTTGGAGATATTATAATTAGAACTGTTGAAAAAGATAAACTATTTAATGGTGTAACAATACTAGAAAATAATATAACAGTTGCAAGAGTTTTACAAACTATGGATATTGATGGAAATCCAAGAAATGGGATTGATATTGAAGAGGGAGCAAAAAGTTGTCTAAAAGGTAGATTGCCAAAAACTGAAAGTGAGTTTGATGGTTTAATTGATTGTCTAAACAAAGCAAATATTCCAGATTTTGTAAACAGAGATTATGCAGTAACTGCTGATGAGGCAAGAGATCATATCGAATATACTAGAGATTCTTTAGTTCCAGTTGCAAAAAGCTTGACTATAAAAACTTTTCAAAATTCAGATGTAGAAGTAAATATTTTGGCAAATAATCCTAGAAATGATATGTTAAGTTATAAAATCTTACAAGCTCCAAAAAATGGTACATTAACTGGTAGAGCACCTAATTTGATCTATGCTCCTAATGAGAATTTTGTTGGAGTTGATACTTTTACTTATGTAGTTTCAAATAGAAGATTTAGCTCTGAGATTGCTACAGTAACTATAGAAGTAACACAAAAAAAAGTAGTAGTAAATAGTGCTTCAAAATTTTCTCCAAAAGATTCTGGATTAGATGATAGCAATCTATTTGTAGATAATTCAGATAGAGTTGTAGTTTATAAAACATCAGAAATCAGTAGTGATGGTGATTTAAATAATGAACAAATGGCTAAAATCACAAAAGATATTTACTCAAAATTTAATGATGATTTTGATTTTATCTTTATCATTAGTAACTCAAAAAGATGTGACTATAGCTACTCTGGTCTATACTTTGGTGTTAAAAATGATACTGATAATTTAGGAAATGAAAAATTTGATTACACCTCTTATTATGGTTCAAAAGGGAGATTACAAGGAATTATCCACTTTCCATCTATCCAAAAATTTGAGACTGGTCCAAAACTTCATGAACTTCTTCATAGATGGGCAAATAGTATCATTGATGTCAAAATCAATGGTCAAAAAACCAGACACTGGGGATACAATGGCTTTGACAAAAGAGGTCAAATTGGTGGATTTGAAATCGATACTCTAAAAGTAGAAAAAGGAACTTTAGAAAATGGTGGAGAGTTTTCAGCTGATATTTTTGGATCAAATGCCAATGGTGGAGATAGCTTACCTTATAATAAAATAGAGTTGTATTTGATGGGTTTGATTCCTGCTGATGAGGTTGGTGATATTATGCTTAGTAAAAATGCTAAATACCTAAAAAGTGAAAACAATAGAGTTTACTTCTCATCATCAGAAGTTAGAAAAATGGATTTCACAGAGTATTTGAACAAAATTGGTCTAAAACCTAGAGCAAAAAATACTAAAGATAGCTATAAAGTTTTAACTGTCATTTTGTCAAACACTACTCCAGCTCAGGCTGATGTTGATAAAGTTAGCAATATTGTTGAAAGATTCTCAAGAGAAGGAAGCGACGGAATAGATGGTATCTATAATCTTTATGAAGCAACAAATGGCAAACTTCATTTAGATGTAGCAAATATCTCCGATTCAATCAAATAATCTTCTTCTAATCGCCTCAAGGAACTTACTCTTTGAGGCTTAATTCACTCCTATTTTTTATATCATTCAATCTCAATCTCTTTTGAAGATTAATATTGGTTTGTTATAGTTAGAGCCAAAAATTATTTAAGGAGAGAGAATGAAATTAAAAATATTAGTCCTTTTTTATATTTTTATGACTGGACTTACCAATTCTTTATTTGCTGGTTTTGGAGGAGTCTCAGCCCCTAAGTTTTTGAAGCCTTCAGAAGCTTTTAAAGTAGAAGCAAAAAAGATTGAGAACTCTTTAGATATTAATATTTCTCTTGGGGATAAAATTCATATCTATGAGGAGAGTCTAAAAATCTCTCTTGTTAAGCCAAAGAGGCTTGAGATTCCATTTAAAAAGCCAGAACCTACAGATTATCAAGGTGATAAAGTATATTATGGCAAGTTAAATATCTCTATCCCAACTGATACTATCAAAAAAAATATCAAAGGGAGTTACACTTTAGAAGTAGCAATGAGTGGATGTTCAGATGCTGGAGTCTGCTACCAACCTCAAAAATTTTATTTTGATTTTAACAGCTCTGCTACCTCATCAGCCAAGGAGCAGATTACATCTACTACCCAAACCTCTTCAAATAGCACAACTCCTACATCTAGCCAGACAACTAATTCTAGCAAACTAAAAGAAGAGGGGTTTTTTAGTAAAATTTCTAGACTCTCAAGTCAAGGAAATAGCTCCAAAATAGCCAAAGCTCTCTCAGAGGAGGGGCTTTTATTCATTCTTCTACTATTCTTTATTGCTGGCTTACTTCTTGCTCTGACTCCTTGTATTTTGCCAATGATTCCAATTCTATCTTCGATCATTATCCAGCAAGCTGGAAAGGATGGAGAAGTAGATAAAAAAACATCATTTATAATCTCTTTAGTTTATGTTGTAGCTATGGCAATGACTTACGCTTTGATTGGTGTTGTTGCAGGTCTGGCAGGATTTGACCTACAAGCCCATATGAATAATCCTTGGATTATTGTACCTATGGCTCTTCTTTTTGTTGCTCTTGCATTTAGTCTCTTTGGATATTTTAAGCTAGAGCTTCCTCAATCTTGGCAAAGCAAACTCTCAAAGGCCAGCGACAATGCACAAGGTCGTGGTTTGGTCGGAACAGCAATAATGGGTGCTCTTTCTGCTTTGATTGTGGGGACTTGTACAGCTCCTGTAATTAGTGGAGCTATCATTTTTATCTCAATGACAGGAGATGCTCTACTTGGTGGGGTCTCTCTTTTTGTGATGGGAATTGGTGCAGGGATGCCTCTACTTTTAGTTGGTGCTGGTGCTAATAAACTAGTACCAAAACCAGGCGGTTGGATGGTAAGAGTATCTCAAATTTTTGGTGTGATGATGCTAGCAATGGCTCTTTATGTTTTACGTGGGGTTTTGAGTGATTCAACTTTTATGATTCTTTTTTCTCTTTTATTAATTGGCTCGGCATTTTATATGGGAGTCTTTGATGATAGTTCCAAAAGAGTAGGTGCTAGTAAACTTTTCCAGTTACTTGCTTGGATTTTATTACTTTATGGTTCTTTGGTTTTTATTGGTGGAGTAAGCGGAGGAGACTCCATATTAAAACCTTTAGAACACTTCAGAGGTAACAAAACCTTACCGAACCAAACTCTACAAATAGACTCAAAAGAGAGTAGAAGAGGCTACTCTCTCCAGAGACTACAAAATGAGATAAAAGAGGCAAATAGGCAAGGTTTAGCAGTAGTAGTCGATATTGGCAAGGAGAACTGTGCAGCTTGCAGTGAGCTAGAGCATATTACTTTTCCAGATCCAAAAGTACAAAATGAACTAAAAAAGGTTAAATTTATTCAGATTGATATTACTCAAAATACTCCACAAGAGCAAGAGATTTTAAAAAAGTACAATCTTTTTGGAGCGCCAAATATTCTCTTTTTCGATAAGAATGGAAATCCTCTAAAAGATAAATTTGTCGTAGGTTTTATTAAGCCTGAAGATTTTATCAAGTTGCTAAAAAGCATTCAATAGTCTCAAAGTTTTTTGAGGGTTGAGAGTTTTTCTCTCTCCTTAAAAACCTGATTTTTTAAAATAAAAGTCTAAAAATTTTACCAAACATCGCCGTAAAGCCCCTGCCTTCAGGTATGGGGATATAAGGCGATAATAAGTGGAAGTACGGCTTAATTCAACTTAAGAAGGAGCTTTGATGATTAGAACCTATAAATACAAACTGTATAGTACAAAAAGATTAAGGCATCTAAATCAAAGAGATTTCTTTCATAAGTTGACAAATTTTCTTGCCAAGAAGTATGAATATATCGCAATTGAGGACTTAAATATAAAAGCAATGCAAAGATTGTGGGGCAGAAAAATTTCTGATTTAGCTTTTAGTGAGTTTGTCTCTATCTTGGAGTA
>Ga0256843_1003147_pt1 | contig 11605 bp, 11 predicted proteins | sample AlvinellametaG_FD_191572 | JGI IMG/M metagenome (GOLD analysis project Ga0256843, IMG submission 191572) | Pompeii worm associated microbial communities from hydrothermal vent at the East Pacific Rise, Pacific Ocean - Alvinella | ecosystem: Host-associated > Annelida > Integument > Unclassified ... | reverse complement strand
GACATTATGAAGACATAAAAGAGTGGGAGATTTTCAGGCGTTTTTTTGCAGACGAGCCGGTATTCAGGGGGATTAACGAGACGTTTTTTCAAAGACAGATAAACAGGGTGCTTAAAAAAAACGCCAAAGAAGTAAACTATCAGATGTTTTTAAAAGGATGGGGAAGTTTCGATTTTACATATTTTGATTTAAAAGTGTGGCTAGGCGAGGTGCTGCTTATGAAACTTGATAAAATGTTTATGGCTGAAAATATTGAAGCCAGAAGCCCTTTTTTGGACAGAAACCTGGTAGAATTCGTTTTTTCCATGCCTGAAGAGGTTAGAGGTGATAATAAAAAAATAATAAAAGAGATTGCAAAAAAATATCTTCCCGAAGAAATAATAAAAAGAAGAAAAAAAGGATTTGCCATACCGTTTTTTGAATGGTTAAAAGAAGAAAACGAACTCAGAACAATTATTGACGTAAACAGAAAAACTAAAATTTTCAACGAAGAATATTTAAAAGAAATCCTCAAAACCGGCCATAAAAGATATAAACAGCATATCTGGAGCCTTTATTTAATAAGCAGATTTTTGAAAAAGGAATTTTTATGAAATTTAAACTCAATAAGTTTTTTAAAGACGATATTGAAAACAAAAACCACCCGAGCGATTTTGAATTTAAAGATGAAATAGGGGTTTTGATTTTAAGACTGCCTTATATTAAAAACGATAAAGTGGAAGTAGTTTCGTATGCTTTTTTAATAAAAGACAATAAAGTCTATTTTTTTGACAGAAAAACGGATGATTTTACGCTTCTTGGAGGGTTTGAGAAACTTTACGAATTTTTGGATGTAAGAGTAGATAAAATTCTGGCAAAGATAGTCAAACTTCATTCGTTGATAGCGGAAATCGAAGACGGGATGTATGAGGGGAAAATCGATAAATCGTTTCCTCAGACGTACCTTAGATTTAAAAAAGACCTCGTATTAATCGAAAGGCTTATGGGGCACGCCCTTATCGCGCTTGAGAGATTTTGTAAACATTATAAGGATAAAATCGACGATCTTGAATTTCAGGATTTGATAGAACACGTCCAAAGGGCTTTTTCCCTTTCAAAAGGAGGTATTGAAAAACTCGATTATCTTTACGATTTTTTCAGAGCCAGACAGGATGAAAAAATGAATAACATTATGTTCGTACTGACTCTGTTATCCGGTATTTTCCTGCCGTTAACCCTTGTAACGGGATTTTTCGGGATGAATACCGGAGGACTTCCTTTGGTTAACGATCCATATGGTACAATTAAAGCAGTAATTATAGGTCTTGTGCTTGAAATACCGGTTATTTATCTGGTTTGGAAAAATATGAAAGGTTAAGGAGGGGAGATGGAGAAATATAAAAAAGCCGTGGAGCTTATAAAAAATTCCAAAAATCTCGTGGCTTTTACGGGGGCGGGAATAAGTAAAGAAAGCGGAGTACCGACTTTCAGGGGAGAAGACGGACTTTGGAGTAAATACGACCCGATTATTTTGGATATTGATTATTTTAAAAACAATCCGAAAGAATCATGGGAGGCGATAAGAGATATTTTTTATAAATATATGCAAAACGTCAAACCTAATCCAGCCCATTATTTTTTGGCGGACCTTGAAAAAAGAGGAATCCTAAAAGGAATTGTTACCCAAAACATAGACAATCTCCATCAAAAAGCCGGCAGCAGAAACGTAATAGAGTTTCACGGAAATACAAGGGATGTGGTTTGTATGGGGTGCGGCAGGAAATATCCGGTGGATGTGGTGAATTTTGAAAATCTTCCACCTTTTTGTCCTGTCTGCGGTGAAGTGTTAAAGCCCGATTTTGTATTTTTCGGAGAACCTATACCCGAGGATGCCTTTAGAAAAAGTATAGAACTTATGGAAAATGCCGATACTTTATTAATTATAGGAACGACGGGTGAAATTATGCCGGCAAGTCAGCTGCCGTATCTATGCAAGGGTAAAATAATAGAAATAAATCCTAATAAATCGGCATATACGGATAAAATCGTGGATATTTACATTCCCGAAAAAGCCGGAGTGGCAGCTGAAATACTGGAAAATTTAATTTGATAATTAATCTTTTTCTATCATTTACCTTTCGTTTATTCTTCTTAATTATAATTTTAAAAAAAGGAGTGAGGAATGCTACTAAACGAAATGCAAATAGATGAGAATAATATAGGATATGTACCGAGTCTGGGGCTTTCTTTTCAGATGAACGAAACCGCTAAAAAAATCATAGAGCTTTTAAAAGAGGGAAAAACCCAAAAAGACATAGCTCTTGCCATCAGTGAAGAGAGCGGGATTGATTATAAAGAGGCCTATATCGATGTTGAAGATTTAGTTCTAAAACTAAGAATTATGGGGCTATTATGAAAATAGCGATAAGCGGACTTAATAACACGGACAATCCGGCTCCGGGAATCGGAGTTGCAAAAGGATTAAAAGGATATGATTTAATAGGCCTCAGTTATGACGTTAACGAACCAGGAATTTATCAGGGTATTTTTGAACATGTCTTTTTGATGCCTTTTCCAAGTATGGGATGGGATGACGTAAAAGAAAGATTAATTGAAATTAAAGAAAAAACCGGGCTTGACATATTAATACCGACACTTGATGCGGAACTTCCGCTCTTGATTAAATATCAGGACGAACTAAACGAGATGGGTATAAAAACCCTTTTGCCAAGCCTTGAGCAGTTTAAGCTTAGAGAAAAAGCAAATCTTGCCGAATTTTGCGAAAAACTGGGCGTAAAATATCCTAAAACTATAAAAATTCTTTCACTTGAAGACCTTTATGAAGCTTTAAAAGAGATCGGTTATCCGTGTATGATAAAAGGGAATTATTACAAGGCTTACAAAGCCTACAATCTTGATGAAGCAATTGAATACTTTTACAAAATTTCAAACGAGTGGGGATTTCCGCTTTTGGTTCAGGAGATAGTAAGCGGCGTTGAAGTCAATTATGTGGGAATAAGTAACGGAAAACTGCTAGGAGGCGTGGGAATAAAAAAACTCACCACCACGGAACTTGGAAAAGTTTGGGAGGCTATTAGTCTTAAAAACGAACAATTGCTTGCACTTACGCATAAATTTGTTGAATTGAGTCAGTGGAGAGGTGCTTTTGAGGTTGAAGCGATAGCCACAGCAAAGGATATTTATCTTATTGAGATAAATCCGAGATTTCCGGCATGGGTCAATTTTTCCACCCAGCTTGGAATAAACCTGCCTAAAATGATGGTTGAGCTTATTGAAGGTAAAGAGGTTAAACCTGTTCACGATTATCCTGAAAACAAGCTTTATGTAAGATACGTGGAAGAAGCGGTTGTTGATTTTGATATGTATAAAAAATTACTTGCAAAAAAGGAGATATAAATGTATAAAAAACCCGTAATAAACAGAGTGGATTTTTCGCTTAGCAGCAAATACGGTTCACCCGTGAAATCACAAAAAGTAAAAACCGAAATTGACGGAATAAAAGTCGAAGATCTTGTAAATCAGTACGGTTCTCCTCTTTTTGTATTCAGTGAAAGTAAGATAAAAGAGACTTATGAAAAATTTTATGAAGCATTCAGCAGCAGATATCCTGATGTTCAGTTTTTCTGGTCATATAAAACGAATTATCTGAATGCAATATGCAAAGTGTTTCACAAACTAGGAAGCAAAGCGGAAGTCGTGAGTGAATTTGAATACGACAAAGCAAGAAGAAACGGTATTGAAGGTAAAGATATTATTTTCAACGGACCTCATAAAACAAAAGAGGCTCTTAAAAAAGCCGCAAGCGAAGGCGCTAAAATACATCTTGACCACTGGTGGGAAATCAAAGACCTTGAGGAAGTGGCTGAAGAACTGGGCATGGAAATTCCAGTTGCCATCAGATGTAACATGGATACAGGCGTTTATCCTCAGTGGAGCAGATTCGGATTCAATATAGATAACGGTGAGGCTTATGATGCGATAAAAAGAATTTATGAAGGTAAAAAACTGATATTAACCGGACTTCATAGTCATATCGGAACGTTTATGTTGAGTGCAAACGCTTATTACGTAGCCGCAAAAAAACTGATTCAGCTTAAAAACAAAGCCGAAGAGGATTTCGGTTTTGAAATTGAATATATCGACCTTGGAGGAGGATTTGCGAGCAAAAACAGATTAAAAGGCGTTTATCAGCCGCCTGAAGTTATAGTACCGACTCCGGATGATTATGCTGAAGCAATTACAAACGCTATTTTTGAGCATAACAAAGGTAAATTGCCAAAACTCTTCCTTGAAACAGGTAGGGCTTTAATTGATGAGGCAGGTTATCTTTTAACAAGCGTATTTGCATATAAAAGACTTGCAGACGGTAAAAAAAGCTATATCCTGGATGCCGGGGTTAACCTGCTTTATACATATTTCTGGTATAACTTTGAGGTGTTCTTAAGTAAAAGATACGACAATTTAACGGAACCATCCCAGTTAAACGGTCCGCTTTGTATGAACATAGACGTGATTGCGGAAAATATTCAGCTGCCTCCTCTAAACAGAGGCGATGTGCTTACAATCTGGCCTGTAGGTGCGTATAACGTTACGCAGTGGATGCAGTTTATCGAATACAGACCAAGGGTGCTTTTAATTGATCTTGATAAAAATGTAAGAATAATCAGGGAAAAAGAAGATTTGGATTATGTTGTAGAGAAAGAGACTGAATGAAACGTTTTGAGCTTGTTTTAAAACCGTATTCGGCAATCCTGTTTTTACCTAAAAGAGCTTCCCTTGCTCTTTTTTTACTTTCATTTTATTTGCCAAGTGTGGGGATACTCGGTTTTGTGGCTATTATATCCACAATCCTTTTTGCAAATTTTACGGGGACGAAAGAAGAATATTTGCAAAACGGATTTTATCTGTACAATTCCCTGCTTGTGGGAATGGGAATCGGTTTTTTTTATAACGTAACTTTTTTAACGGTATTTTTGAGTGCCTTTTTTGCGGTTTTTACGTATCTTCTTTCGTTTTTCCTAAACCGGTTTTTCAGTCTTTTTTATCTTCCTATTTTGTCACTGCCTTTTGCGGTTGTGAGTATGATTTTTTATCTGGCAAGTTATAAATACCACAATCTTTTTTCTTCTTTGATAAACAGGAATACCGTTTTTGACATTAATTTTGATGTTTTGAATTTTTTTAAATCGTTCGGGACCATATTTTTCCTGCCTTATTCGATAACCGGAATTATTATGTTCTTGCTGGTGCTCGTATATTCGAGAATATTGGCTTTTTTAGCGCTTATAGGTTTTTTTACGGGAATACTTGCGCATTCTCTGATACTCGGAAAACTGACTCCGGGATTTTTTGATTTTAACTATATACTGATTTCGATGGCGCTTGGAGGGGTGTTTTTAATTCCTTATTGGAAAAATTATCTTTTGGCGCTTATCGGCGTGGTATTGAGCGTCTTTTTGATTGACGCTTTTGAAGTGTTCGGTAATTTGTACAATCTTCCAGTATATACGCTTCCTTTTAATACTATAGTCGTATTATTCGTAATGCTTCTTGGGTTTTTGGGGTACAGATATTTCAATTATTCGATAAAAGAAACTCCCGAAAAGTCGCTTCATGAATTTTTATCTAACTATTTCAGATTTAAAAGTAAAGACATAAAAATTCATTTGCCGTTTTCCGGAAAATGGCAGGTGTATCAGGCTTTTGACGGAGAATATACACACAAGGGCAAATGGAGGTATGCATACGATTTCGTAAAAGAAAAAGACGGAAAAATGTATGCAAACGACGGCAATTTTCTTGAAGATTATTATGCATTCGGTGAGAGCGTTTTATCGCCCGTAAACGGTTACGTAATAGCTTTAAGACACGACCTGCCTGATAATCCCATAGGTGTAGTGGACAGGGAAAACAACTGGGGGAATTACATTATTATTCAGTCCGATTACGGATATTTCGTGGAAATTTCTCATCTTATGCAAAATTCCATTCCGGTAAAAATCGGTGATTACGTAAAAGTTGGGGATATTGTGGGAAAATGCGGAAACAGCGGTTATTCTCCTATGCCGCACATTCACGTTCAGGTTCAAAAATATGCAGTGCTGGGAAGTGAAACGCTGCCGTTTTTATTTGAAGAGTATATAAAAGATAATAATCTTGTTTATTATTCGCTTCCAAAAGTCGGAGATGTTGTGGAAGCTACGATTTTGGACAAAGGAATGAAAAACAGACTCAGTTTTATTCTTGATGAAAAATATAAATTCAAAAGCGATAATGACGATATAGAAATAACGGTAAAAATGAACTACAAAGGTGAATTTTATTTCGATGACGGAAAAAACAGACTCTATTTTTATCTGAAAGACAAAATGTTCTATTTTTACAATTATGAAGGCGGTGAAGGATTTCTAAAAGAGCTTTTCAAACTGGCTCCCAGAATTCCTTTGATTAATAAAGACGTGGTATATAAAGACTGTATACCTCTTGACGTGAAGCTGAGCGGTATAAAAAAATATGTTGTTGAGTTTTTACTGCCTTTTAATTTTGAAAGATTTGTAAAACAGGACCCGTATAAAAAAGAGAAACTGAAAATTTCATCAAAATACGGTGAAATCGGTTTTAGCTTCTACCATAAAGGCTTTAGTTTCGTTAAAATACAAAATAAAGTTTACAGGAGAGAGGATGAAGAAGTTTATTAGTTTTATACTTATAGCCGGAAGTTTATTTGCGGGTGAATTAAATATTAAACAGATTTATGAAAAATCCTATAATTACGAAAGGATGGGCGATTATAAGGATGCCATAAAAGTATTGATTCCGCTTTTAAAAAAGTTTCCTACGGGTTATACTTTAAATCTCAGAATCGCATACCTTTTTTTCCTGAACAAAAATTATAAAAACGCCGTTGTCTATTATCAGAAGGCCTCATCTATACTTCCTTATTCACTTGAACCTAAACTTGGGCTTGCAAGGGTTTATCTTGCAATGGGAGATTATGACAAAGCGGCGGAAGTTGCGACTACAATATTAAAAACGGACTTTTACAATTATTATGGCAATTATTATCTGGCAAGCGCACTTTTTTATAAAAAAAATTATAAAGACGCGCTTGCGGTGACGAATAAAATGCTTATCTTATATCCTACGAGTGTTTTATATCTGACTCTTCTTGGAGAAATTTACTGGCATACCGATAAAAACAAAGCAATTGAGATATTTAGAAACCTTTTGATTTTAGATCCGAATAACGTTATAGCAAAGAGTTATCTGAAATGAAAATTTTAGTTTACAATCTTCCTTTTTTGGAAGTTAAAGGTACGTTTGTAAATACTTTTGACGAACTTTATGAAAAAATAGATAAGGATTTTGACGTATTGATTCTTAATTTTCTGGATATATCCGATTTGATTGAAATCAGGAATATGTTTAAGGGAATCGTTATTTTTCTTTGTAATTATGTTGATGAGATAACATATAAAAAAGCTCTTGAATACGGTGATTACTGTTACGGGTTTTATGAACTTTTCAAACTTTATTACAGGCTTAAATATCTTGAAAAAAAATTAAAAAAACGTAAATTTTTTAAATATAAGAATCTCTTTTTTGACCTTCAGAGTGAAAAATTATTTAAAGACAGGGAAGAGATAAATCTTACATGCGGAGAAAAAGAGATTTTAAAAATTTTAATTCAGAATAAAGACAGGTTTTTGGATAAATACAAAATACTTGAAATGAGTGATTATATAGATAATGAAGACAGCGTGAAAGTTTTAATTTCAAGACTAAGAAAACTTGGTTTTGAAATTGAATCTTTAAAAAATCAGGGATACAGAATAAAGGAGGAAAAATGAAAAAAACGGCGTTAATTTCTATTTTCGCATCGTTGGTTTTAGCTAAAAGTTTTACGGTAATGCCTTATGGTGCATATTTGAATTACAGCGGAGGTACATACAAAGATTACGGTTATGCGGCAGGGTTGTATATGAGCTATTATGATGTTATTCCAAAATACAACAGCGGTATGAAATGGGAATTGAATCTGGAAGATGATTATATTAATTACAAAAACAATATAAAAGACTATCGTTCTTTGGGCAGTACGGTAATAGCAAACTGGTATTACGGATATAATTATGCGTTTAAAGCCGGTGTGAATCATCAAAAAATAAACAATTCCGGTTCAAGCGAACATTCAAACGTATATATTTTCGGAGCGAAATATTATAAATATCTAAAATATAATGTAGGTATTGATTATTATAAAACCATATACGACAAACCGGCTGAAAAACTTAATATTAATCAGTTTTCACCGTATGTAGGGGTAAATTTCGGTAATTATTATTCAAAAATTGGAAGTTTTTACGGTGAAATAAAATTTAACTATATCTATTCGAATAAATATCTTGCAACTAAAAAAAGATATTCAAACGTTGATATTTTACTTAGCAATTATAAAGGCAGATTTACTACGACTTTAAAAGCAAGTCTTGGCAAAACAGCTTATAAAGTGGCAAACGGCGGATTTGTTTTTTATAATACGGGAGACGAATATAAAAACAGCTACGGAATTGACGTATCTTATGCGCTCAATAAGAGCACTTCCGTAAAAGTTTCTTATTCAAGAGCTACGTTTACCGAGAATTCAACCGCTCATTCCGATACGGTTATGCTAAGCGTGACAAAAGGGTTTGCTTTTTAATCCTTTTGTCTGTGCAATAGATACGGATTTCTTTGGGATGTGGGCATAATATCCATATATTGAATATTTACGTGCGGAGGAGTGTTTAATACGCAAAGTACCGCGTTTGCAATATCTTCAGTGCTTAATGGTATAAAGCCTTCATAAACTTTTTTTGCCTTTTTAATATCACCCTTAAATCTTACGTTTGAAAATTCCGTTTCGACGGCTCCCGGGGCAATATTACTGACTTTTATATTTGTTCCGTAAGCGTCTATATTAAGACTTTCGTTTAAAGAATGCAAAGCGGCTTTAGTTGCGCAATAAACGTTTCCGCCGGGATATGCAGTTTTGCCCGCGACCGATCCGATGTTCACGATATGGCCTTCATTTCTTTTTTTCATATGTTTAAATATAGGTTTGGTGACGTATAATACGCCTTTGATGTTTGTATCTATCATGGTTTCCCAGTCTTCAGTATTTCCTTCGTCAATCGGCTCTAATCCAAGAGCAAGTCCGGCGTTATTTATTAAAATATCAATCTGGGTTATTTTCAACACTTCATCTATAACTTTTTGTACCTGATTTTTATCTCTTACATCCATGACATATGCGATGGTTTGGGTTGGAAGAGAGTTTTTCAGCTGATTCAGCTTTTCTTCGTTTCTACCCGTTAATATTAAATTGACTTCGTATTCTGCCAGTTTTTTTGCACACTCTTTACCTATTCCTGATGTAGCACCCGTAATAAAAGCTACTTTGTTTCTTAAAAAGTTCATGTATATCCTTTTGGGTAATATAAGGATAATTTTAACAAAAATGATTTATATATCCAGAGATTGTCAATGAAGAAAACGAGGCAGTTACAAGGGAGTTTACACTTCCATCATAAACCCTCGCATGAGAGCTTATGGTGGAGGTGTCGGGAATCGAACCCGAGTCCAGAAGCAGATTACCCTAAGCGTCTACACGCTTAGTCCGTTGATTATACTATCGGGAGGCTCAACGGACAAAGCCTTGATCCCGATAGGGACGGATTTGATCTCGGAAGTCCCGCTCCGTCCGCGCGGAACTTCCCAGCCACTCTTTACTCTCCGCCCGGGGCGGTGGCGAACCCCAGTGGGCGGAGGCGCCCGAAACTACTTAATTAAGCAGCAGCTCTAGCTACTGCTGGGCTGTAAGATTTGTTATTTGCTGCGTTTATTTTTAGCGGGCCGTTTTAACGCTTGCCCAGGCGTGCGTGCAGCTTAGGGCTTTCTACCCCTGTCGAAGCCATGTCACCCCCAAGAGGGCTTCAAATGAAGCCTACTTGCGAATGACCTGTGAAATAATATCAAAAAATCCTTAAAAAGTCAATAATTATTTAAGCAAACTTTAAGTTTAAGATGCTTTCGTTTAAAATTGTATTATTTTATTTTGACAAATTATGTCGTTTTTTATGAATTTATAGCTTCTTTTATGTTTTTGGCCATTTTTGATATTTTTTTGATTTTTTCACTCTCAGGAATATCTTCGAGTAAAACTTTTACAAAAGCGCTTCCTACAATTACTCCGTCGACGTCTTTGGCTTTTTCTTTAGCAGTTTTTTCATTTACTCCGAATCCTATATAAAGAGGCGTATCGGTTGTTTCTCTGATATTTTTAATTACTTCACTTAAGTCTTCTTTTTTATCTGCTCCGGTAATACCCGCATATGCCACGAGATATATAAATTCTTTCGGGTTTTTTAAAATTTCTCTGATTCTCTCTTTGCTGTCGGTAGGCGCTACAAAAGAAATCAGTGGAAATTTTTTTTCATAAACGACTGCTTCTTCATACGGCAAATCAGGAATTATAAAACCCTTTACACCGTACTCTTTTGCTTTTTCCACCATAAAATCATAGCCTTTATGATAAAAATTATTGAAATACCCCATCCAGTAAGTATCTATTTCAGAAGCTGTTTTTTTACTGACATCAAAAGTGTCGGTTAATTTGTAACCGTTTTGAAGGGCTCTTTTATTTACTTCCTGAATTATTTCACCATCTGCCACCGGATCGGAAAAAGGAATGCCAAGTTCTATGCCGTCAACACCGTTTTCTTTTAATGAGCGGATTAAATCGACGGTGAAATTTTTATCAGGATATCCTGTGGTGATATAGGCTATCAGTTTTTTCATTGTTTTCCTTTGGTATAATATTGTTAGCAAAATTATATCAAAGGATAGTGATGAAAAAAACCATAAGTTATTTGCAAAAACAGCAAAAACTTACAATGATTACGGCATACGACGCTCTTTTTGCAAAAATGTTCGATGAGATTGTAGATATTATTTTGGTGGGAGACAGTCTGAATATGTCGTTTTTCGGGGAGAGCGATACTTTGAGCGCAACTCTTGACCAGATGATATACCATACAAAAGCCGTGTGTAACGGTGCAAAAAGTGCGTATATCGTATGTGATATGCCTTTTGGAAGTTATTCAACAAAAGAAGACGCCCTAAAAAATGCCATCAGAATTTTTAAAGAGACAAAAGCCGATGCCGTGAAACTTGAAGGCGGTGCGGAAAAAGCCGACACGATAAAACTTTTAAGCGACAATGCAATCGCAGTCGTGGGACACATCGGTCTTATGCCTCAGTTCAGCAGAAGCGAAGGAGGGTATAAAGTAAAAGGAAAAGATGAAATTTCGAGAAAAAAACTCCTTGAAGACGCAAAAGCGATTGAAGAGGCGGGTGCCGTTATGCTTGTGATTGAGGGCGTAAAAGAAGATGTCGCAAAACAGATAACAAAAAGCGTCTCAATACCTACGATAGGTATCGGTGCCGGCAGATACACCACAGGACAGGTGCTTGTATGGTCCGATATGCTTGGATTTTTTGACAAATTCAAACCTAAATTCGTAAGACGCTATCTTAACGGGGCGGATATAGTAAAAAGTGCCGT
>Ga0256843_1003146_pt1 | contig 11610 bp, 7 predicted proteins | sample AlvinellametaG_FD_191572 | JGI IMG/M metagenome (GOLD analysis project Ga0256843, IMG submission 191572) | Pompeii worm associated microbial communities from hydrothermal vent at the East Pacific Rise, Pacific Ocean - Alvinella | ecosystem: Host-associated > Annelida > Integument > Unclassified ... | reverse complement strand
TTGCTTATGAGATATTTGAAGGCAACAAATTTGAAGGACACACAATGTTACCTGTTATCGACAGATTTAAAGAGAAATATAACCTTAAAAAATTAGTTATTATAGCCGATAGTGGCTTATTATCTCACCAAAACATCAAGGAATTACAAGAAAAAGGATATGAATTTATATTAGGCGCTAGAATAAAGAACGAAAAACAAGAGATAAAGTATAAAATTCTGTCATTAAATCTTAAAAACGGAGAAAGTGCTATCATTGAAAAAGATGACGGATTAAAGCTAATTATCAGCTATTCAGACAAAAGAGCTTTGAAAGACAAAAACAATAGAGAAAGAGGTTTAAAACGCCTGCAAAAACAATTAAAATCAGGTAAATTAACCAAATCCCATATCAATAATAGAGGCTACAACAAGTATCTAAAAATGGATGGTGAAGTAAACATTAGTATCGATATGGAAAAGTTTAATAAAGATGGAAAGTGGGATGGATTGAAAGGATATATCACCAATACAAATTTAAGCAAAGACGAAATTATAGAAAATTACGGACATCTTTGGAAAATTGAGAAAGCCTTCCGCATATCCAAGCACGACTTAAAGATACGTCCTATCTATCACCGTTTGCAAAGGAGAATTGAAGCACATATAACCATAAATTTTGTAGCTTACAAAGTTTACAAAGAACTAGAAAGACAATTAAAAGAGAAAAAAGCTGATATTAGTCCGGAAAAGGCCATTGATATTGCAAAAACTATTTTTGAAATACAATTAGAAGATAAACAAACACAAGAAAAACATAAAAGAATACTACTTTTATCAGAAGAACAGCAATATTTAGCCCAGTTATTTGATTTTGGGTGTTAAAATGCGGAAGACAGGAAAAATTACGGATGACAAATATGAATAAAAGTATGTGAAGGCAACAAGGTTTCTATTTTTTGAAGCAATACAGACTTGTCAATTTCCGAAAAACGAATCTTAAAAAACGCGTATATTTCATGCTCGTTTAACTGCCACATATGAATCTCGTCTACGGACTGCACTCCTTCCAAAGAAATAATTTTATTTTTTATGTCATCTAAATCCACCTCATAAGGAGTGGCTTGCATCAAAATGCGAAGACTGTGCTTGATAACACCCCAACTAGAATAAATCAAATATCCGGCAATCAACACAGACAACAAACTGTCGATATAATAAATTTGATAATATTTCATCAACAAACCGCCTATCAAAACGGCTATACTCGTCATGACATCGGTAAGCAAATGCAGGTAGGCCGATTTCATATTTAAACTGTGCTTGGCATCATTGTGAAGTAAAACGACACTCAAAATATTAATCACGATACTCGCCAACGCAAAATATATCACCCATGAAGAGTCTATTTCTTCGGGATGCCAAAAACGTTTTACTGCTTCGACAATTAAAAACAAAGCGATAAAAACCAAGGTAAAAGCATTGATAAACGCCGCCAGTATTTCCGCTCTTTTGTATCCGAAAGTATATTGTGAATCAGCCGGCTTTTTAGCCAAGCGGTTGGTAAACCAACTCAAGAGCAATGACAATACATCGCTGAAGTTATGCAAGGCATCGGTTAGCAAAGCCATACTTCCCGAAAGCATACCTCCAGCTAATTGCCCTACGGTAATCAATAAGTTTAAAACAACGGCAATTCCGATATTTTTTCCAGATACATGATGGTGATGATGGTGGTGTCCCATGGATTTGAAGTTAGATTTTAGAAATTAGATTTCAGAAGTATAAGCTCTAAAACCTTTATTGTTTTACGGGACAAAAATACAGGAAAACCCATGCAACCCGGTTGCAAAAATCTACCCAAAATCAAAAATCTGAAATCATCAATCGTCAATCTGAAATCTGAAATCAAACCTCTTCCTCCATATAAGCTTCTATGGGATCGCAGGTGCAGTGTAAGTTACGATCGCCGTAAGCCTCATCTACGCGACTGACAGCCGGCCAGAATTTGTTTTCGCGGATATACTCCAACGGAAAAGCCGCTTGTTTACGCGAATAAGTGTGGAACCATACATCCGCCGTTACCACTTCTTCGGTATGCGGTGCATTTTTTAACGGATTATCGGGATTGTCAGGATCTACCTCTTGAATTTCTTTCCAAATACTGATCATGGCTTTGGCAAAACGATCCAGCTCGGCTTTACCTTCACTTTCCGTCGGTTCTATCATCAAAGTGTCATGCACCGGAAAAGCAACGGTAGGTGCGTGGTAACCGTAATCCATCAAACGCTTGGCTATATCGCCCACCAAAATTCCCTTTTCTTTAAACGGCCGGCAATCGGCAATAAACTCGTGGGCTGCCCGTCCGCGTTCGCCGGTATATAACACCGGATAATAATCCTTAAGCAAGGCTTCCAGATAATTGGCATTCAAAATGGCATATTCCGTCGCTTTTTTCAATCCTTCGGCACCAGCCAAACGGATATAAGCATACGAAATCAAACTCACTAAAATGGATCCGTAAGGTGCGGCAGCCACAGCACTTCCGTATTTTCCTCCGGTTTTTACCAAAGGATGCGAAGGTAAGAAATCGGCCAAATGTTTCTTGGCGGCTATCGGCCCTACACCCGGCCCACCACCACCGTGTGGAATAGCAAAAGTTTTGTGTAGATTCAAATGACAAATATCGGCTCCGATCATACCCGGATTGGTTAAGCCCACTTGTGCATTCATATTGGCGCCGTCCATATATACTTGTCCACCGTTTTGGTGAATAATGTCCGTCATTTCTTTAATCGCCGATTCAAAAACACCGTGAGTGGACGGATACGTCACCATAAATACCGACAACTCGTCTTTATATTTTTCGGCCTTTTCCCGCAAATCTTCCACATCTATATTTCCTTCATCCGTCGTTTTAATCACCACTACTTTGTGTCCGGCCATTACCGCCGATGCGGGATTGGTGCCATGAGCCGATGCAGGAATCAGAGCGATATTTCGTTGTGCTTCGCCTCTGCTCTCATGATATTTTTTAATGGCCAACAAACCGGCATATTCACCGGCGGCACCCGAATTGGGTTGCAAACTCACCGCATCCAAACCGGTGATTTCAGCCAAATATTTTTCCAGATTTTCAATCACTTCACGATAACCTTCCGCTTGTGATTGCGGCACAAACGGATGCAAATTATTCCATGCATTCCAACTGATCGGGAACATTTCCGTCGAAGCATTGAGTTTCATGGTGCAAGAACCCAACGGAATCATGGAATGGGTGAGAGAAATATCCTTGCGTTCCAAACGTTTGATATAGCGCATCATTTCCGTTTCGGAATGATATTTATTGAAAACCTCCTGTTGTAAAAATTTATCTTTGCGCAGTAATTTTCCGGGAATAATCTCATCATCAGCCGATAATTCCGGCAAACTTCTATCACCGGCAAATATTTGTAATATCTTTTGGATTTCTTCGTCGGTGGTATTTTCATCGACGGAAATTCCTACTTTGTCGTCTCCAAAGTAATAGTTTAAATTGATTTGTTTTTCTTCGGCCAATTTTTGAATGGTGGCAGCATCCGCCTGCACCAACAAACTGTCAAAAAAGACTTCGTGCAACTGCTTATAACCCAAATCCTTCAAAGCTTTATTGAGTTTTTTAGCCTGATTATGAATATGTTGCGCTATTTCTCTCAAACCTTCGTAGCCGTGATAAACGGCATACATGCCCGATAAAACAGCCAACAGCACTTGAGCGGTGCAAATATTAGAAGTCGCTTTATCGCGTTTGATATGTTGTTCGCGGGTTTGCAGAGCCATCCGCAAAGCCCGTTTGCCTTGTGCATCAACCGTTACACCGATAATCCGTCCGGGAATATGACGTTTGTAATCGGAACGGGTGGCAAAATAACCGGCATGCGGGCCTCCGTAAGCCATGGGCAATCCAAAACGTTGCGTAGTGCCCACCACGGCATCGGCATCCCATTGTCCGGGTGGTGTCAGTAACACCAAAGCCATCAAATCGGCAGCTACGGCCACTTTAACACCGGCTTCGTGGGCTTTGGCCACAAAACCGCTAAAGTCCACCACTTTTCCGTGCTTCATCGGATATTGCACCAAAGCACCGAAAAAACTGTCATCAAATTCTATTTGTGTAAAAATTCCTTTTACGATTTCAATTCCCAAAGTTGCGGCGCGCGTTTCCAAAACCGCCATGGTCTGCGGTAAAACATTGACACCGACAAAAAATTTATTGACACCTGCTTTTTTCTGTTTTCTATCACGCAAGTTAAAAAACATGCCCATTGCTTCGGCTGCAGCAGTGGCTTCATCGAGCAATGAAGCGTTGGCCAATTCCATACCAGTGAGTTCCGTCAACATGGTTTGGTAGTTTAACAAAGCTTCTAAACGACCTTGCGAAATTTCTGCCTGATAGGGCGTGTAAGAAGTATACCACGACGGATTTTCAAGTATATTGCGTTGAATTACACCGGGCATGGTGGTTCCGTAATAACCCAATCCTATAAACGAACGGTAAATTTTATTTTTGCGCGCCAAACGGCTGATATGCTCCATAAACTCCGGCTCCGTCATGGCCGGTGGCAAATCCAATTCTTTTTGTAAGCGGATATTATCAGGAATGGTTTCATAAATCAACTGATCCATATTTTCCACTCCGATAGTTTGAAACATTTCTTCCACTTCCTGTGGACGCGGGCCTAAATGTCTGTATATAAATTTGTTTGTCTTCATTTAATTATTGATGAATTGATGAATTGATAAACTGATGAATCGATTCCAACTAAAGTTGGGACTTCACTATCGCTTCGTGAACCGATATTTTTTGTTTATTGTTTAATCGTTAAACCGTTTAATCGATATTGTTGTTTTTTAGCTTGTCATGTCGCCGTGCTCCCAATTTTAATTGGCGAGAGTGATACCAATCCCCAAAACTTTGGGGACGGGATTGTATCGAGACATTAGACAAGTATATACTTTTAGTCTTACAACCGTAATGTCTTACTTCTCGATACAATTTAGTTCGTTCCTCATTAAATTACTCGAAGTGACATTACTACATTACTACATTTATCTATCTTATGCTTGAATCTTCATCTTGTCATGTCGAGTGATACCGAACTCTGTTTGGGATTGTATCGAGACATTAGACAAGAATACGTTTTTAGACTTACAATCGTAATGTCTGACTTCTCGATACATTCCGGCTGCGCCGGAACACTCGCCGTGCTCCGACAAATGTCGTGAGAAGTGACATTACTTGCCTCCTCTTTTATCGTAAAACTCGCTGTGTTTCAACAAATGTCATTACAAGTGACATTTTATCTCAAATTTATTTTCCGAATTTTTCGGCTGTTTTTTCTACCACTCTCACTATCAAATCACGGGCTTTTTGCATGGACTCAACCGGTACAAATTCGTAAGGGCCGTGAAAATTCAATCCACCGGCAAACACATTCGGGCAAGGCAAACCTTTAAATGACAACTGTGCACCGTCGGTGCCACCGCGAATGGCTTTGATAATGGGTTTAATGCCCAAATCCTTCATCGATTCTTCTACGATATCCACTACATGCATCACCGGTTCGATTTTTTCGCGCATATTGTAATATTGATCTCTCAATTCCAATTCGGCGGTTCCTTCGCCGTATTCTTTATTGATATCAGCCACCACTTGCTCAAAATATTTTTTGCGGGCTTCAAACTTTTCTCTGTCGTGATCACGGATGATATAATTCAATTCGGTTAATTCCACTTCACCTTTCATATTGTGCAAGTGATAAAAACCTTCATATTTTTCAGTCGTTTGCGGTGTTTCATCTTTCGGAAAACGATTGATAAAATCTGCCGCTATCAACATGGAATTAATCATTTTATCCTTGGCATATCCCGGATGAACACTTTTTCCGTTGATTTTTACCTTGGCACCGGCGGCATTAAAATTTTCAAATTCCAATTCACCGACTACCGAACCGTCCATGGTATAAGCCCACTCGGCTCCGAATTTTTCAACATCAAATTTATCGGCACCCATGCCTATTTCCTCATCGGGATTAAAAGCTACACGGATTTTCCCATGTTTGATTTCAGGATGCTTGATCAAGTAATCCATCGCGTCCATAATTTCGGCCACACCTGCTTTGTCATCGGCACCTAATAGGGAATTGCCGTCGGTGTGAATCAAAGTTTGTCCGATATAATTTTTTAATTCGGGAAAATAAGAAGGTGATAATACCAATCCTTTTTCCTCATTTAAAATGATATCACTACCGTCGTAATTTTCAACAAATTGCGGATTGACATTGGCACCGCTATAATCGGGTGCCGTGTCATAATGTGCTATAAATCCGATAGTAGGAACTTCTTTATCCATATTGGAAGGTAAAGTGGCATACACATAACCGTATTGATCAATTTCAACGTCCTGCATGCCTATTTCTTTTAAATCATCGACTAATACCTTGGCAATATTCCATTGTTTCTCTGTGGAAGGTGTCGTATTAGAATTCGGATCCGACTGCGAATCAATTTTAATATATTTAAGAAAACGTTCGATTAATTTTTCCATGTTGATAATTTTTGTCTCAAATATACATTAATTTTTTATCATTTTCTATTACTTTCACCCATTGAACTGAAAAAAATGCAAAACTATTTTTTTGAAAAAAAATTAAATAGCCAGTAAAAAATAGCGCAAATTTTAGGTGCTATATTTACATATTCATCAATATTAAAATAAGTTTATAATAAAGTTTTTAAAAGAAAATAGGGAATAAAAAATCATTACTTTTTTGCATTGCCCAAAAAAGTAACAAAAAACGCTAGCCTTAAGAGAACCTTGCTAAAATAATCTCCTCAACGCTAAACTATCTGAACTCACTCCGCTATCGCTTCATTCAAACAGCAGATAGTTTTACGCTTATTCGTCGTTATTTTTACGCAAGAACCCCTTAGGGCGCAACCTCACGTAGAAAAATCCTATAATATATAAGGCTTTTTGCTCGCTTAGCCTATATATTTTAAGTATTCCTGTACGGAAAATACAAAAATTAGACTGTCAAAAAAATACTTTTCCGACAAATTTAAAAACTAAATAACAATAGTATTTTTAAGAATTTGAATGAAGGGAATAAAAAATCATTACTTTTTTGCATTGCCCAAAAAAATAATAATTCCTACCTAAAATCAGGATTACTCGAACTGACAAACACAAAACACTTTAAAGACAAATGTAATTATTAACTACCTTAATCATATTTTTCATAAGATTTTTCCTCTATCAACTTGGAACCGGTTAGTTCATTGATTTTCCGCTTTACTTCCGAACGGCGATCATTGGTAAAGTAAACGGCACGAGCGGTTTGAATAAAATCATCGCCGAAATCTTTGGCCCGTTCCAAATCGCGGATACGATCTTCAATATCCCATAATTCCTGATTAATCTTGAGCAATTCGCGATAATATTCGTGATTTTTGTCAATGATTTTTGATACCGCTTCATTTAACACTTCATATTCGGCTTGTAAATTTTTACGTTTTGCCGGATCTTGAATATGCTTTAATTTGATTTCTATTATAGTGAGCTTGTCAACTATTTCTCCGTTAGATACTTCTATTTTCATAATTATGTGTTTATTGATGAATCGATAAATCGATGAACCGATGTCCCGAAACTTCGGGAGATGAACCGATGATCCAATCCCAACTAAAGCCGGGACTTCGTTATCGCTTCGTGAATCTATAAATTAGATAATGTCTCAAAATTAAATAAGGTTGGGATCACTCCCGCCAATTAAAATTGGGAGCACAGCGAACTGACAAGCATCTCAATTCTAACAAAACTTCAAGACAAACATCTTATTAATGATCAATACATTACATTACTTTCTAAATTTTTGAAAGCGACGCATTGTAATATTCGGCTTTTCCGGTTACTTCCTCAGCTACCCACGAGGGTTTTTCAAAATCCGTGTCTTTGCTTGGCAATTCAATTTCCGCCAAAACCAAACCTTCATGATTACCCAAAAATTCATCCACTTCCCATTTTAATCCGTTAGAAGCAGGCACGATATAACGCACTTTTTCTATCACACCCGGCTCCGCCAATTTAATCAATTCGCGGGCTTCCTCCACCGGAATTTCTTTTTCCCATTCAAAACGCGTCATTCCCGTAGCATCGGAAGGGCCTTTAACCGTTATATAGCCGGTAGCATCATTAATTCTGATGCGAACCGTACGATTGGGATCACGATTGAGATAAGCCTGCACTATGTGATGCACCCGATCGGCCTCCAACTTATAATCGTCGTTTTTTACCAGAAATTTGCGTTCTGTTTCTTTCATAATTGTTGATATGATAAATCGATAAACTGATGAATTGATCTAAAATCTCAAATCGTAAATCGTCAATCGCAAACCGTCAATCATCTATCGTTATTTACAACAAAGCGATACCTAAAACTTCTTCCATCTTTTTGACGTAATGAAATTTTAAGCCTTTGATATATTCTTCATTGATTTCATCTACGTCTTTTCTATTGCGTTCCGATAGGATAATTTCTTTTATTTTAGCCCGTTTGGCCGCCAAAATTTTTTCTTTGATACCGCCAACCGGTAAGACTTTTCCGCGCAAAGTAATTTCGCCGGTCATAGCCAAATGCGGTTTTACTTTACGGCCGGTTAATGCCGAAACCATTGACGTCAACATGGTAATTCCGGCCGAAGGGCCGTCTTTGGGCGTTGCTCCTTCCGGCACATGCACATGTATTTGATATTGCTCAAACATTTCGGGCTTGATACCAAATTTCTCCGCTTTGGCTTTGATATAAGCCAAAGCTATTTGTGCAGATTCTTTCATGACTTGCCCTAAATTTCCTGTCAGATGCAATTGTCCTTTGCCCTTGGCTAAAATAGATTCGATAAACAAAATGTCGCCTCCTACACGTGTCCATGCCAAACCGGTTACCACACCGGGCACTTTATTGTCTTCATATTCGGAAATGGTAAATTTGGGTTTTCCCAATATTTTTTCTATTTCTTTCAACGAAGGCTTTTTGTTGTAATCCTCTTCCATGGCAATGGATTTGGCCGTGTTACGCACCACTTTGGCAATCATTTTGTCCAATCCGCGTACGCCTGATTCGCGGGTATACGATTCTATAATTTTTTTGATTTGTTTCTTGCCCAACTTTAAATCCTTGGGTTTTAAACCGTGTTCTTTCAGTTGCTTGGGCAACAGGTGCCGTTTGGCAATCTCAATTTTTTCTTCAATAGTGTATCCGCTGATAGGAATCACTTCCATCCTGTCGCGCAAAGCCCACGGAATATCGTAGAAATAATTGGCCGTGGCAATAAACAACACACGTGATAAATCGTAGCCTATTTCCAAGAAATTATCGTAAAACTCCGAATTTTGCTCCGGATCCAATACTTCCAACATAGCCGATGACGGATCTCCGCGGTGGCTACTGCCCAATTTGTCTATCTCATCTAAAATAAACACCGGATTGGACGTTCCCGCTTTTTTGATTGATTGTATGATACGCCCGGGCATCGCTCCGATATATGTCTTGCGGTGTCCGCGAATTTCGGATTCATCTTTCATACCTCCCAATGACATGCGCACATATTTGCGTCCTACCGCTTCGGCAATAGATTTTCCCAAAGAGGTTTTTCCCACTCCCGGCGGGCCATACAAACATAGAATAGGCGATTTCATATCGTTTTTAATCTTTAAAACCGCCAAATATTCTATGATACGCTTTTTGACGTCTTCCAATCCGAAATGATCTCGATCTAAAACCTCTTGGGCGTATTTCAAATCGATTTTATCTTCGGTAATTTCATCCCACGGCAAATCGAGCATCAATTCCAAATAATTGCGTTGGATACTAAAATCCGGCGCTTGCGGATTCATTCGTTTTAAGCGCTTCAGCTCTTTTTCAAAATGTTCCTTAACAGAATCTTTCCATTTTTTCTTTTCGGCTTTCTTTTTCAGTTCTTCTATTTCCTGCATCGGGCCGATATCTCCCAATTCCTCTTGAATGGTGCGCATTTCCTGATGCAAGAAATACTCACGGCTTTGTTTGTCAAGAACTTTACGGGTTTTATTTTTAATATCGTTTTTCAGTTCCAAACGTTGCACTTCTTCATCGAGCAATTGTAATAGTCCCAAAGCTCTTTCTTTAAAATCATCTGTTTCTAAGAGCTCTTGTTTTTTGGCTACTTCCGCCTCCAAATTAGAGGTAATAAAATTCACCAAAAAAACCGGACTTACAATATTTTCAATAGCAAAACTAGCTTCAGTCGGTATATTCTGATTGAGTTTAATAGCTTTAATAGCCAATTCTTTAATGGAATCGACTATGGCGTCCAGCTCTTTGCTTTTTTTGGGTTGCGCATCGGGCAATGATTCTATTTTGGCCGTAATATAAGGCTCCTCTTGAAGAACTTCTTCTATCTTAAAACGCTTGATACCTTGAATAATAACGGTTAAATTGCCATCGGGCATTTTGATAATCCGTTGAATTTTGGCCACCGTTCCCACTTGGTAGATATCTTCTTTTTTGGGCACCTCAATCTCCGGATTTTTTTGTGCGACAACTCCTAAAGTTTTATGTTTGTTATTGACGTCTTCAATCAGTTTAATCGATTGATCGCGTCCAACGGAAATAGGAATTACCACACCGGGTAGTAATATATTATTGCGAAGCGTCAAGATATCCAAAATATCCGGCACCTCCGATTCTTGTAGTTTTTTTTCGTCTTCGGGACTCAACAAAGGAATCAGTTCCGCTTCGTCGTTTAACATATCAAACAAAGCTTGTTCATTCATCACTTTAATTTCTTTTCCCATATTTTCCTGATTTTTTAATTTCCCGTATCAATAATTATACCTTTTTAAGCACTGAAAAAATGTCAGTTTATCGGTTTTGTTTAATCGATTTTTCAAAAGGAACCCTGTTTAATATACTTCTTACCAAAGTAACTTCGTCTGCATATTCCAACTCCTCACCCACGGCTATTCCACGGGCAATGGTTGATATACCGGGCGGATTGGGCAAGGTGGAAATCTTTCGATACAGATAAAAATTAGTCGTATCACCATCGACGGTTGCGCTGAGGGCAAAAATAATTTCATCGATTTGATAATTTTCTATTCTCTCTATCAATTTATCAATGGTTAAATCAGCCGGGCCTACTCCTTCAATAGGCGATATTTTGCCACCCAAAACATGATACACCCCTTTATATTCACCGGTACTTTCAATAGCCATCACATCTCTCACATCTTCCACCACGCAAATCAAAGCATGATTGCGGCGTTCGTCACTACAAATATCACATACTTCTTTATCGGAAATGTTATGGCAGATTTTACAGTGTTTAATTTCTTTTCTGAATTTTAAAACAGACTGCGCCAAAGCTTCGCTTTGCTCTTCGGGTTGCTTCAATAAATGCAAGGCCAAACGCAAAGCCGTCCGCTTGCCGATACCGGGCAATTTGGAAATTTCATCTACTACTTCGGATAATAATTTTGAAGGGTATTCCATATTTGCAAAGATATGGATTTTGAGTCAATGATTATTTATAAAATTAAAATTTATGAATATCT
>Ga0256843_1003145_pt1 | contig 11612 bp, 8 predicted proteins | sample AlvinellametaG_FD_191572 | JGI IMG/M metagenome (GOLD analysis project Ga0256843, IMG submission 191572) | Pompeii worm associated microbial communities from hydrothermal vent at the East Pacific Rise, Pacific Ocean - Alvinella | ecosystem: Host-associated > Annelida > Integument > Unclassified ... | reverse complement strand
AAACATCCCTGTAAATTCGGGTACCATTTCCTTGTTTTCTAAAACTTTAAAAACAATTTGACTGGAAATATTATACGGAAAATTTCCGGTAATTCCAATGGACTCACCTTTAAATATTTTTAATAAATCCATCTTTAAAAAATCACCGGCAATAATCTTATCTTTCAATTCCGGAAATTCATTTTTCAGATATTCAATAGATTCTTCGTCTATTTCCACCACATAAATTTCCTTATTGCTTTCTTTCAATAAATAACGGGTTAGAATTCCCATTCCCGGACCTATTTCTAAAATTTTATCGTAGGTCTCGAGTTGCAAAGTCCGGGCTATTTTACGGGCAATATTTCTATCCGTTAAAAAATGTTGCCCCAAATATTTTTTGGGTTTTACTTTATGCATCATAAAAAAGCAGTCTTTCAAATATCTGCTTAAAAAATTTTACTTATTGTATAATAATTTTTCGAGTAACAGCTTGTAAGCCGGTTTCAATACGTAAGAAATAAATTCCTTTGCTGTAACCGGCAAGCGATATGTAATGATTAATTTTTCGGTCTTTTTCAAAATTCTGCGAATAAATCATTCTTCCGCTTACATCATACATACGTAATTGTGTTTCTTTAGGATTTATTAACTCAAATGAAATATTCAAAATATCTGTTGCAGGATTCGGATATACTTTTAAATCCGTTAAAATCTTTTCTTCGGATATAGCGCTTGAACCGGTAATGCTAATTTTTCCTTTGGCAACATCCAAAAAATAATTATCATGCGCTTTAATCATGATTCGTCCTGAACCGGTATTTCCAAAATCGGGCATAGTAAAAGTAGCCGAACCGTTGTTGGGTATATCTTCGGCAATGATATAAGGAAAAGTATATCCGTTATTATTAGAAAACAAGATATCCACACTGCTACAATTCACTAATCCGCCATCGGTTCCCGCTACATTCCAAGTGATGGTATGATCAGTAAGCACTTGCCATGATTCATTATTTGTCAAGTTGGTAATTCTAAACGGTCCGGTATTGGCATCTACTTGAAACGACACATAATCTACCGGGGTTTGTCCGCCTCCGGGATGATTATCCCTGACAGTAACTATAAATTGCATACTTCTGTTTACCTGTGGCAAAACCTCCCACATATTTCCATAGGTTCCACTGATAATATTACCTACTACCGGAAATATTCTCACACCGGTTGTTGCCGGTTGCCAACTCCTGAAAAGTGGTCCGGATACAAAATTGGCATTGGGTTGCCATGAAGAGTTATTGGCTTCCGAACTATTTACTGGATTATTTTGTTCCCAACAATAAGTAAGAGCATCATTATCGGCATCGGTAGCTGTTGCTTCCAACATAAAAGGAGTGTTCTTTGGAATATATTTCCCACTGCCATAGTCAACTGCCGTAACTACCGGCTTGTGATTACCAATATCAATATTGACAGAGCAAGTGGCGTAATTGGAAATAAAATTAGAAGCTTCGGCAATGCTAACGGCATGAAAATAATCATCACTGTGAAATTGTATATTTGGGGAACATACTCCTGCATACCCCATAATAGTACTACCACTCCCCGGTTCTACCGAAGTGAGTAGGTTTCTGTTGTTATAACAGGAATTGGCAAAGGTATGATTACAATGAAAAGCATGTCCTATTTCATGTGCGACAAAATCGATGTCATACGTATCACCCACCGGATTATTCAAACCGGTAACCGAACGTCCTTTCATGGAAGAACAGATGATTCCCAATCCGGAAATACCCCCGCCCGGATATGTGGAAAACAGATGTCCTCCATCATAATTAGCTGCTCCGATATTGTTATTCAAAACCGTAGTGTTATCATTGAGCATAGACATGATATCGCTATTGTCATAAGGATCGGTTGCCGGATCCAGGAATATCACATCTGTTTCATTGGGTACCAGTTCCAACAACACACTTAAATCGCGCTCATATATTGTATTTATCCTGTCAATGGTTACAACAATAGCGGCTAATACCACATTTTTTTTATCGGTATCCGAAGCTGTATTGCTCAAACCGGCTCTGTTGATATGAAACTGTGAATATTCACCGGTTACCCCTACGGCAAAGCGGTATGTTCGCAATATTTCATCGTCTATTAAAGCGGATTTTAAATCTACCGGCGGTAATGTATCCGTTTCATCTACCAAACATTCAAAAGCTACCGGAGGAAGCATATCACTGGTATACAGCATCAAGTGTTGTCCGTCTTGCGATACAGGTTGAACTACCAAATTAGGTTTTTGCATTCTAAAAATCCCTATATGCAAAGCCTGCGGAGTAACTACAATACTGGCTATATTCGTTTGGTCATTTAACGCAAAGGCTCTATAAGCCCGTATTCCCGGCTCTTTAGCCTGTAAACCCGGCGACATCGTATGCGATTGATACACCCGGTACGGAATCAATTTTCCGGTTTCATCGGGAATATTAAAGATTAAAGTCGAAGATTGGCGCGAAAAATAGTCCGGAGCCGATTGTAAATAATTACCGACGGCTTTCAAATCTATGGTATAAGTTTGAAATTCATAAGGCATTCTGTCTTGCGGTATCATTTGATTATCTACCGGAAATCTACCGGCCTTCCAAAAGCTTTCTTGTGCAAAACTAAGTAATGCAGAGAATAATAAAAGAATAAAAAATTTTGCTCTCATGGATAAAATCTTTACTGATTAGTATTTTTGAATGGTTTATATATGCTTGTACAAAAATAACAAATATAGGGCTAAAAGTCCTATTTTCTTAAAAGAACTTTCTAAATGGTTCCCTGCGTTTGTCATATTTAATTCCTTGTAAGGCAGTTGATTTAATATTAATTTTAAAATACCAGGCCTTGTTACCGATAGGCTCCCAAGTAAATAACATCTGCCAGCTCTTTAAATCACGCATAAATGTAAACTGGGTTAAAGTAAAATCTTTATAAACAAAATCATAGCCCGAGCGATAACTGATTTGCCACGAAGGAGAAAAACTAACGGAACCGTCAAAGGTTAAACTGTGGCGCGGAATTTTTTTAAATGATAAATTATCCGGCTGATAGTTCGGATTGTTATATCCGAAATTATAATCCAAATTCATCGTCCAACTGATTGTATTGGCATAAGCATCAGCTGATTCCATTTTCTTTTGCCGGATAGTATTTTTGGCATCCTTAAACTTTTGCGTATAAGTTTTATTTTTATTTTCAGTATTTTCACTTTGTTTGGTTTCTTCTTTTGATTTAAAGGTATCGTTACTGAATTTATATCCTGTACTCAAGCTAAAAGTTTGAATTCTACCTATTCCCTGTCCATCGCTAAGAGCCAATTTATCTATCTTGATACCATTTTCGTCCAAAGCATAAGGATCAAATGAGGCATTCATATTTACATTTAAACCTTTGATAATTTTAGCTGTTGAAATTAAATTAAAATTACTGAGTTTTAAACTGTCCCGTAAAAAATTATAGGAAGAATTGATGGACAAAAAACGGATTTTTTTATTTTTATCATCACGGGTTTTTATCTTGGCCTCAAAATTATTACTAAAACTCAAACTCAAATTCTTAGAATCCATCATCCTGGGTTTTCCGTAAAGTCCATTGTCAAAAATGGTATATTGAATATTTTTATCGAGTTGAGGATTGTAGTATTCCTTGATAAATTTGTCAAAAATAGGATTATATGAATAGGATAAACCCATGTTTATCGTATGACGAATACCTTGAATTTTTTTGTTTTTTCCAAATAAATATGTTCCGTAAATAGCCGTAGACAGCGAAGCTCCCATAGAGATATCCCTAAAACTTTGAAAGCCTCTTTTTTCTTCAATCACTTCTGCGCCCAGCCCGTTATTAGCATCCGGATCCCAATGTTTTTCAACACTTTGAAAAGCCCAAACTTCTTTAAAATTGAGTTTCGGACTAAAATTAAAATATTTAAAAATTTTAGCATTGGTAGTAATGGGAATTGTATGACTGACACCCATTTTACTACCTTCCCACATCTTTGAAGAAAATAATAAACTGTCAGTCGTTTGAATTTTATTCTGACTTTCCAATTTGTAAGTAAGATTTATTTTTTGCCAAATATTTTTTTTGCTACCATGTCTGGCAAAAGGGTATAAACGGCTCACATTTAAATTAAAAGTAGGTAATGTTAAATTGATTTGCTTGGTATTGGTATTCTGGTTATGGGTAAGCGACAGACTGTAATTTATGGGTAAATTAGCGGATTTTTTGGTGTAATTAACCGAAGAATTAATGATATTTTTCATCCGGTTATTTGTATTGGTTACATCGTTGTAATTAGTCGAAGTACGATAATAATCACTACTTCCAAAATCGACATTGGCGGAAAAGTTACTCAAGGGATTGCTTTTATTGTCCTGATGATGTGTCCATTTAATTTTCCAATCCGTATTTTTTTCGTAACCGGGCAAACCCCTTTCAGAAGTAATTTGGTTATTAAATCTATAAGACAAATCTCCATTGAATCGATATCTTTTAAAATATCTGCTTTGTATTTGCAAACCATAACTACCATTGGTATACACATCACCTGTAAAAGACATATCAAAATAAGGACTGGCTGCCCAGTAAAATCCTCCGTTATTCAAAGAATAACCATAGCGCGTATCGGCAAAAGTCGGCATCAACAAACCCGAACGGCGGGTATCGGTCAAGGGAAAAAATCCAAAAGGTATCACCAAAGGAGTGGCTACATCTTCGACCCACATTTGCGTGGTACCAATCACAATCTTTTTGCCGGGAACAATCTTTCCTTTTTTAGCCAAAAAATAATATTCCGGATGTTCCTTATCTGTCGATGTGGTAAATTTGACATTTTTCACAAACATTACACTGTCATTGTATTTCTTGGTAAGCTCACTGATCAAGGCAAATTCTCCTTCTTGTGTATAAGTATTCCAAACCAATGCTTTTTTGGTTTTAAAATTAAAACGAATACTGTCATTTTCCGTTTCGGTTTTTCCCTGTTTAAAAACAGGACGCTGTGTCAAATTTCCCAACGAATCGCGAATGCGTCCGGCATAAACCTCCTCCTTGGCATAATCTACATATATCACACCGGCTTTTAAATCTATATCTTGATACTTAATATGGGCTTTGTTGTATAACTTGATAAACTTTTTCTTTTCATTGATTTCCATATAATCTTGAGCCTCGTGAAAAAGCTTATCTTTAAGCGTGCTTTTCTGCAAAGTATCAATATCAAACTTTCTTGTGTTCTTAATTCGTTTAAGACTATCTATGTCGATATGATGAATGGAATCTCTTTTGATTTGTTTAAAAATATTCCTATCGATTTGCGCAGTAAGAGTCTCCGGTGCCAAAATGAACATAAACAAAAATATTCCCAAAGATATTTTGGTATAAGTTTTGAGTATGTTAATTTTGTACATTGACATTTGAAACTTTTTGTTATTTGGCAAAAATAAAGGTTTTACATTATATAACTATAAAAAATACAAGAATTATATGAATTCTAGATTTACAAAAATATTATTAATCATTTTCACAGCAATAATTGTGCAAAATCCGGCACATGCACAACAAAAAAAATTTAAAGTAGTAATTGATGCCGGACACGGTGGGCACGATACCGGAACACGAGGAACCGGCAAAATGAAGAAAAAAGAAAAACATATCGCGCTGGCCGTGGCTAAATTGGTTTATAAAAAACTTAATAAATACCAAGATATCCATCCGATATTAACCCGTGATAAAGACGTTTTTCTTAAACTGTATGAAAGAGCCGAAATTGCCAATAACAACAAAGCAGACGTATTTGTATCTATTCACTGTAACGCCAATAAAAGCAGCAGAGCAAATGGATCAGAAACTTTTGTTTTAGGAATTCACCGCAACAAAGATAATTTGGAAGTGGCCAAACGAGAAAATGCCGTGATTAAACTCGAAAAAGATAATCATCTGCACTACGAAGGTTTTGATCCGGATCATCCCGAATCTTTTATAGGGCTAACCTTGATGCAAGAAGAATACCTCGATCAAAGCATCATGTTAGCCTCCTTGATTCAATCGGAATACCAAACAACCGTAAAAAGAATTAAAGACAGAAGTGTACAACAAGCAGGCTTTGCCGTATTACGATTGACTTATATGCCCAGCGTGCTGACTGAAATAGGTTTTTTATCCAATCCTTCCGAAGAAAAGTTCCTGAATACCAAAGCGGCTCAAGACAAAATAGCTACGGCCATTGCCAATGCAATTATTAAATATAAAAAGTATATCAATTCAAATACGCCTAATCCCAAAAACATCCAAACAAAAGATGAATCATCTCAACCGGAAATTTATCCCGGTGTAACGTTTAAAGTACAACTGGCTGCCAGCAGAAAAAGAATTGCACTGAAAAAAGAAAATTTCAACGGACTGGAAGATTTATCCGTCGTAAAGGTTGGTACTTGGTACAAATATTTTACCGGAAATACTTCTGATTACAATAAAATTAAAAAAATTAAAGAAAAAGCACAACACAGCTCGTTCCCTACTGCTTTTATTGTAGCATACAAAAACGGAAAAAGAGTTCCTTTGTATAAAATTATAAAAAAAGATTAGTCAATTAAATTATTTGTTATAATTTTAGCCTTTAAAATCAGCATTTAAATGAAAATCAATAACGAAGTTAAAACCGGACTGATAGTTATCATTGCTTTGGCACTGTTTGTTTGGGGATTTAATTACCTCAAAGGTAAAGATGTGCTCAAATCCTATAACACTTTCTACACTATCACCGACAATGTCGAAGGTGTGGTAAAATCTACCCCTGTAACTTTAAAAGGAATTGCAATAGGAACAGTAGAAGACTTAAAATTTTACAACGGAATAGATAAAACCATGCTCGTATTAAATATCAATGACGATTTTAGATTTTCCAAAGACAGCAAAGTGAAAATTTACGGAGGAAATATCATGGGAGGAAAAAGTGTGGCTATTGTTCCCGGAAAATCACCTGAAATGGCCAAAGACGGCGACACCTTGCAAGTCTTAAAAATGCCTGGAATGTTTGATTTGGTCAATGACCGGCTAACCCCCTTACAAGATAAATTGGAACGAATCATGAACTCAACGGATACCTTGTTGACCGGCATGAACCAAATTTTAAATCCCGAAACGCAAAAACATCTGAATCATACAATTGCCGATTTGGAAACCGTGGTAAAACAATTTAAAAACTCATCCATTCAATTGAATCAATTATTGGGCAAAAACAAGGAACATTTTAACCGTTCATTTGAAAATATTGACAAACTATCGGCTAATTTTGCCGTTATGAGTGACAGCTTAAAACAACTTCAAATAGGCAAACTCGTTAAAGACTTACATGCGAGTATCACACAAATCAATAGTAGTTTAAACAAACTAAACAAAGGAGACGGAACTGCCGCCAAATTAATGAATGATAAAAAACTTTATGAAAATTTGGAACGCAGTACCAAAGAATTGGAATTACTCCTTAAAGATTTGCGTGAACATCCCAAACGTTATGTCCATTTTTCCATTTGGGGCAAAAAAGAGAAAAAAGAGAAAAAATAATCCGGTTTCTGTATAAAATCAGTTGCTATATTCAAAAAAGCTTGTTATTTTACAGGCAAATATTAAATTTAGCACAGGATTATGATAGCTCAAATTATTTTTATACTTCTATTATTAGCCGGAGGAGGTTATTTTGCTTATAACATCAAAAAAGCCATCCGCAATATTAAGTTGGGGAAACCTTCCCATAGAAATGATAGAAAAGATGAACGCTGGCGTAATATGTTGCTCAAAGCTTTCGGTCAAAAAAAGATGTTTAAACGTCCGGTTCCGGCTCTTCTTCACTTATTTGCTTATTTGGGTTTTATCATCATCAATATTGAAGTGCTTGAAATTGTAATCGATGGTGCTTTCGGCACACACCGCGTATTTGCTCCGATGGGTAAGTTTTATAATTTTTTAATCGCTTCATTCGAAATCCTTGCCGGTTTGGTTATCGTAGCGGTAATTATCTTTTGGATTCGTCGTAATATATTGAAATTGAGTCGTTTTTGGAAACCGGAGATGAAAGGTTGGCCCAAGAATGATGCCAATATAATTCTGTATTTTGAAATGGTATTGATGTCGGCTTTTTTGCTTATGAATGCCGCCGATCACAAATTGCAACTTCTTAAACACGGTCATTATTACTTTAAAGAAGGAATTGCCGGAGGTTTTCCCATCAGTTCGTTTTTTATGAAATTTCTACCCGAAAATCCCGATACTTTGGTAATGATAGAACGTGGTGCTTGGTGGTTTCATATCATCGGAATCTTGGTATTTTTGAACTATTTATATTGGAGTAAACACTTGCATATCTTATTGGCATTCCCTAATACCTATTACGCTAAATTACCGCCTTTGGCAAAATTTGAAAATTTGGAAAGTGTAAAAAAAGAAGTGGAATTGATGATGGATCCCAATGCCGATCCTTATGCAGCACCGGCTGACGATGCGCCCGAACCGGAACGTTTCGGAGCCAAAGATGTGTTTGATTTGCAGTGGGTATATTTGCTCAATGCCTACACTTGTACCGAGTGCGGACGTTGTACGGACGTATGTCCGGCTAATCAAACCGGTAAAAAATTATCACCGCGAAAAATCATGATGGACGTACGTGACCGCTTGGAAGAAGTAGGAAAAAATATCGATAAAAACGGTGAATTTAAAGACGATGGCAAATCGCTATTGGATTATATCAGCAAGGAAGAATTATGGGCGTGTACCAGTTGTAATGCATGTGTAGAGGAATGTCCGGTAGAAAATGATCCGCTAGATATTATCATTTCCATTCGTCAATATTTGGTGATGGAAGAATCTGCTGCACCTTCGGAATTAAATATGATGTTTACCAATATAGAAAACAACGGAGCGCCTTGGCAATACAGCCAAATGGATAGATTAAATTGGGCGGATGAAGAATGATATTCAATTACGAATGTACAATTACAAATTACGAATGAATAATTACGAATAATACGGATTCCGTAGAGACAAGGCATGCCTTGTCTCTATGAGGAAATTCATTCAATGATTCCATAAATCATCAATTCATCAATTCATCGAATCATCGATTAAACAGTTAAACGATTAAACAATAAAAATAAAATGGCAGAAAAAATCAAAGTACGTACCATGGCAGAATTAGCCGCCGAAGGCAAGGAACCCGAAATATTATTCTGGGTAGGTTGTGCCGGCAGTTTTGACGATAGAGCTAAAAAGATTACACGGGCATTTACCCGGTTGCTCAACAAAGCCGGTGTTGATTTTGCCGTATTGGGCACCGAAGAATCTTGTAGCGGTGACCCTGCCAAACGGGCGGGCAACGAATTTTTATTCCAAATGCAAGCTATGACCAATATCGAGGTGATGAATGCCTATAATGTGAAGAAAATTGTCACTACTTGTCCGCATTGCTATAATACTTTCAAAAATGAATATCCCGAATTAGGTGGTAAATATGAAGTACACCACCACACCGAACTATTACAATCTTTGTTGAACGAAGGTAAACTCAAAGTAGAAGGCGGTAGTTATGACGGCATGAATATCACCTACCACGACCCTTGTTATCTAGGACGTGGCAACGGACAATACGAAGCACCGCGTGCCGTATTGAAGCAGTTGGAAATCGACATCAAGGAGATGAAACACCACAAAGAAAATTCCGTTTGTTGCGGTGCCGGAGGGGCGCAGATGTTCAAAGAAGCCGAACCGCAAGACGAAGAAATCTTTGTCATGCGTACCCGCGAAGCCTTGGAAACCCAACCCAAAGTAATTGCTACGGCTTGTGCTTTCTGTAACACCATGATTACCGACGGGGTAAAACACTACAATAAAGAACAAGAAGTAAAAGTGCTGGATATTGCAGAATTACTTATTGAAGGAGTAAAAGAATAAATTTGTATGACATAATTTGTAAGTTCGATGAGAAATTTTTTGCTCAGCGAAGTTTGTAACTTCGCATTCAATATCAAGTATTATATAGAAAAATATAGAATTAAAAGTCCGGAGAGAAAATTCCGGGCTTTTTTTGTGCCGGAATATCCTACGCTTAGTGAAGTTTGCAAAGTTCGCGAATTAAAAAATAAATCTTACTTTTGCCGCTGAAAATGAAACCGCAATTTCGACATATTATCACTGCTTATTTTTTGGTAGCTGTTTTTAGTCTGCCTATGCTTTGGCAGTTGGAACACGTTTTTGATAATTCCCATGGAATTGTATACCAAACCGCTAAGCAAAATATTCAAAAAAAACAAGCGGATAATTGTAATTTGTTACACAAGCAATTATTAAGTGTTTTTTGGTTTGAATCACCGGTTTACAAACTTTTAAAGCCTTTTCAAAATTACAAAATCGTTATAACTACTCACAGCGATTATCATCTTTCCCCTTATTATTCCATTCAAGACCGTGCACCGCCGGTGTTCGAGCTTGTCGAGAACACACTATGTCACAAAGCTTGTTTGTGCGCTTAGGTATTTCAATACTTCGACATTTTGATGCTGTACGATAAGCTCAGTATCCGGTTCAACGATTACACAACCTCACAATTTAACAATAAATAATTTATCGATTCATCGGTTCACGAAGCGATAGCTTGCCCCCAACAGTTTACCCTCAACGAAGTTGGCGGGGAGTTGGTGGATCGATTTATCGGTTTATCGATTCATCATATCATCAAAAAATATAAAATCATGAACAAAAACATATTCTCAATCATTTTATTATTAATCAGTTTTTCAAGTTGGGCACAATACAGTTTAACAGGAAAAATAACGGATGCCAAAACCGGTGAAGTCTTACCGGGTGTCAATATTTTAATCAAGGGCACTCAAACCGGAACCGTTACGGATATCGACGGGAATTTTCAATTAAAAAATATCAGAAAACCGGATATAGAACTCGTTGTGAGTTTTGAAGGTTACGAAACCAAAACCATCAACATTCATTTTGACCAGCCGGAAAAACATATACAAATCAAGTTAAAAGAAACCCCTTTTGAATTAAACGAAGTAATTGTTTCCACCGGATTGAACAAACTGCAAAAGGATAATGTAATGAAAGTGTCGCATCGCAGTGTATCGGCTATGCAACGCAAGGGGACGCAGACTTTGATGGATGGTATCAGTCAAATTCCCGGTGTTCAATCAATGAGTACCGGTACCGGCATCAACAAACCGGTTATCCGTGGACTGACCGGCAATCGCGTGTTGGTGTATAACCAAGGGGTAAAACTGGAAAATTATCAGTTTGGCGCTGCACACGGAATGGGCATTGATGAATCCGGAATTTCAGCGGTAGAAGTTATCAAAGGACCTGCCTCTTTGCTCTATGGCTCCGATGCTTTGGGTGGTGTACTTTACCTGATTCCCGAAAAATATGCTCCTGCCGGAAAAACACAAGGGGATATCTATGCAAAATATTTTAGCAATACCCAAGGATATCACTTGACTGCCGGCTATAAAAGCAGTAAAGATAAATGGCGATATTTGGTCAGAGGTGCGTACGGAAAAAATGCCGATTACCGTATTCCCGGCGACCAA
>Ga0256843_1003144_pt1 | contig 11615 bp, 11 predicted proteins | sample AlvinellametaG_FD_191572 | JGI IMG/M metagenome (GOLD analysis project Ga0256843, IMG submission 191572) | Pompeii worm associated microbial communities from hydrothermal vent at the East Pacific Rise, Pacific Ocean - Alvinella | ecosystem: Host-associated > Annelida > Integument > Unclassified ... | reverse complement strand
CTACAGTGGTATTTAAAGGTGTGCGTATCAAACCTGGTCAGCATATCTTAGTAGCTAAAAAAGGTGATAAATTTATAGTAAGCCTACCTGGGTTTGCATACTCATCTACTGTAACGGCACTACTTTATGTACTGCCACTTATAGCAAAATACCAAAATACCAAAAGCCCACTAAAGTATGTAAAAGCCATTTTGAAAGATAAATTTGTAAAACGAGCCAAAAAAGCAGAATTTACTGCTTGTAATATCACACTTGAAGATGGTAAATACTATGTTGATTTTGATGGCAAGAAGGTAGGAACTTCTGCCATCATGACCAATATGCTTGGAGAAGATACTGCTCTTGTATACACAAGAGAAGATGATACCTCCAAAGATATAGGCGATGAGATAATGGTACTAATCTTTTAGTACCACTAACCGTTATGCTTTTTGATATATACAGCTAGTTGAGCCACAGTTGTATAGCCCTCTTTTATAGCTTTTTTAATAATCTCTTTGTCTTTTTTAAAATCCATAATAAACTCCTTTATGTTTCTTTGATAACATAATTATAGTATATTTTTTTGATAGTGATAAAAAATATGTCAAATTGTCATATTTTTTATTAAAATCATAGTATAATAACAAAAAAGAATAAAGGATTTATTACCATGTTAAATATGTCAGAAGTTATAGATAAGCTCAAAGATATCATATCTGAGAGCAAAGTAGGAAGTAAAGTATTTGATAAAGATGTAGCTAAAGAGTTGGGGATTGAACCTGCTACATTTGCCACTATGAAAAGAAGAGGTTCTATCCCTTATCCTGAGATTTTAGAGTTTTGTGCTATCAAAAAGATATCGGCAAATTGGCTTTTCTTTGATCAAGCTATCGATATGCTAAAAGAGCAAACTGAGAGATTTTTCCAAGTTAGATATTTTGCAGATATCAGAGCAAGTGCTGGAGGTGGTGCTGAAGTATTTGATGAAAACTATGAGATTATATCTGTAGATGAGAAGATTATGAACAATATAGTAGGCTTTCATGGCAATAGAGATTTAGAAGCTATACATGTAGATGGAGAGTCTATGGAACCTACTTTGCAAGATGGTAGTATAGTATTTGTGGATAGAACTCAAACAGATATCAAAAAAGATGGTATATTTATAGCTTCAACCACAGCTGGACTTTTTATCAAAAGGATTCGCCAAAGAGCAGATGGTATGATAGAACTTATATCTGATAACAAAGCCTACTCACCAGAGATACTCTCAGCTGATGAGGTAACTATAGTAGGTAAGGTTGTCGGTAATATAGAGAGTTTGTGATAAAATTAAAGTATAAGGCTATTTTTTAAACCTAAAGCCTTTACTATCTAGGATATCTCTAAGTTTTTGGAATACTTCTCCTTGAAACTCTAGGGTATTATCCTTGATAGTACCACCACACCCCAATGAAGATTTGATGTTTTTAAGTAGAGTTTTTAACTCATCATTTGGTAGATAAAATGGCTGTACTATAGTAACTACTTTGCCTCTTCTTTTTTCTTTTGAGATATACAAAGAGTGTTTGGATGGTTCTTTTATAGTTTGTTTGTCAAGTTTTTGTACCTGTTTGTTGTCACTACTCCACTCATCATCCCAAGAAGCCCCCATCTCGAAAAGATTTTTTTTCATATATGATTAGCCTTTTTTTATGATTATTATACTAAAAAACTATATATATAAACCAATTTGTGATAAAATATTATCAAAACCTACAAAAAGGAATTTTGTGGATAAATTAGACAAAAAAGCTTTAAGAAGAGAATCCATCATACAAACAGCTTTGCAACTGTTTTCTCTTAATGGCTTTTATAGTACTACTATACCTGATATAGCCAAAGAATTAAATATGAGTGTAGGTAATCTATACAATTACTTCAAATCAAAAGATATATTAGCAAAAGAGATTATAAAGTTTATATCACATATCTTGGGCAATAAACTAAAAGAGATAAATGAGTCTAATATATCTACAAAAGAAAAGACTAGAAAGATTGTAGAGGTGTATTTTTCTATAGCCCAGAGTAGGCCCGAGATGATAGACTATTTTTTGAGAGTATATTTGAGCAACCGAGAAGTATTCAAAGATGGTTGTGAGGGTATGATTTGTGTCAATGAATTTGTCACAGAGATAATGATATATTTTGAAGAAGGAGTTCAAAACAAAGAGCTTCGTGATCAGGACTTTTTTTCTGCTTTTGGTCTTTTTATGGGCTATCTTGGTGGTATGGTGTTTTTAAAAGGTGAAAATATCCTTCCCCAAGAGTTAGATGAATATATAGATGATGTTTCAAACAATATATATAAGGCATTGAGTGTCTAAGTGTAAACTTTTATGGATTAGTGCTATCACATGTAATGGTAATGCACACTCGTTTCTCAACTACTCTAACTTAGAACAGTTTTTTAAAGATTTTGAGTTTGTTTATCATCCTATTATTGAGAGTGATTATGTTTTAGAAGATGTAGTATCAAAAGAGTTGGAGTGTGATATACTTTTGATAGAAGGAGCTATATCCCCAGAGTTTAACAAAGGAGATAAACCTATCATCAATATACTAAACAAATACATACATATAGCAAAAAGAGTTGTTACTGTAGGTACTTGTGCTACTTTTGGTGGTATCTTTAGAGATAGTGGATACTCTTTTACTACAGGACTTCATTTCAACAAAGACAATCCCGTTTTTTTGTTTGATAGTATCAAAGATAAAACAGTCTCTATATCTGGATGTCCAATACACCCAGAAGTTTTAGTAGATACATTATATGCACTCAAAGATGATATATCTATGCATTTGGATGAGTTTTTGAGACCCAAAGAGTTTTTTGCTACAACGATACACAATGGATGTAGTCGTAATGAGTATTTTGAGTATAAAATAGATAATCACAAATTTGGTGCCAAAGAGGGGTGTATGTTTTATGACCATGGATGTCAAGCACCATTTACAAGAGGAAGTTGCAACAAAATATTGTGGAATGAGGTCAATAGCAAAACAAGAAATGGTGAGCCATGCCATGGTTGTACAGAGCCTAGTTTCCCTAAAACAAATCTATTTAAAACAAAAAAAAATATGGGTATCCCACAGTTTTTGCCACTAGGTATCAATAAAAGAGCATACCTTACATTGGCAGGAGTAACTAAAGCCTTTAAGATAAAGAGACTTGAAGAGGATTTGTACTGATATGAAATCTATAAAAACTATAAACCTTATAGAGAAGATAGAGGGTGAAGCAAAGCTAGGTTTAGAGTTTAAAAACGGTGTTATAGATTTTGCGCAAATAGAGTTTTTTAGTAGTCGAAATATAGAAAATATACTACAAGGTAAAAGTGCATTAGATGCTTTAGTGATAAACCCAAGAGTGTGTGGTATATGTGGACATGCGCACCTTATCGCTACTGTTGAAGCCTTGGAAGCTTGTTATGAAAAGATATCTATAACACCTAAAGCTAAGATACTTAGAGAGCTTACTCTCAATCTGGAGATAGTACAAAACCATATAAAGTGGCTATATCTTACTATCATGCCTTTGCTTGGATTTGGACAAGATGTATTAAAAGCCATGAAAGGTGCAACTATAGCCAATAAAGCTATAGCAACTATAGCAGGGCAGTATCCGCATAACTCTTATGCTATCGTTGGAGGAGTTGTAAGTGAACCGAGTTTTATAGAGATAGTCAAACTCAAAGGATATATCAATGAGTTGATATCATTTTTTGAGAGTTATATCGTCAAGTCTAACTCCAATGAACTATTAGAGTGTGATAACTTTGCAAAACTTTTTGCACAAAGTGGTGATTTGATAGACCTTTTAGAAGAGATAAAAAACTCTAAGTTAGAGTATATAGGCAAGAGCTATGATAAGTTCATAGTTTTTGGTTCCAATAGCTACTTTAAAAGAGGTAAAAGTCATAAAACTAGAGTTACTACTCATATAGATGAAAAATATATCCAAGAGATAGAAAATACAACATCGTTGGCAAAAAATGTATGGTATAAAGAGAAGTATTATGAAGTAGGTCCTTTGAGTCGTGCTATGGTTTTAAAGACTCCTTTGATTAAGGATTTGCATAGACACTATGCAGATAGTATAGTTAGCCGTATAGTAGCTAGAGTGTGTGAGATACCACAGCTTTTGCATCACAGTTTAAAGCTTATAGAAGATATAGACTTAAAAGAGTTGTCTTTTATACAGCCGAGTATAGATATATCTATGCTAAATGGTGTAGGAGTTAGTAGTGTTGAAGCAGCTAGAGGTTCTTTGGTGCATAAAGTAGAGTTGAAAAAAGGCATCATTCAAAACTATACTATCATTACACCAACACAGTGGAATCTAAGCAATGGTTCTAAAGAGTATCTAGCAACAGCCCAAAAAGCCATAGTGGGATTAGAAACTCAAAAAGATGCACAGCTTGTGTTTAAAAGTTTTGATGTGTGTTCCGTTTGTACTACACATTGATGTATAAATAGCATAGATTTTTTCGTTATAAGAGTTATATAAAAGTTTTTAAGATATACTTTATTGAATGATTATTCATTAACTTTAAAATCTTCTGATTGCAATGCCTCCTAAATTATATATCAGAAACAATGAATGAATAATCATTACTTTTGTTGGAAATATGCTATAAAGTTTCCAAGAAAAGTAACAAAAATTAAAAGGAAGAGATATGGTTGATAGAAGAGATGCCTTGATGAAACTCTTTAGTGCAAAAGGGGTGAAGGTAGATACAAACCGTGGTGAAGAGTACTATAACAATCTTCTTAATCAAATGGAGAGTAGATTAAATGAGCTAGAAAATACTCCAGCAGCAAGTAAAATGGATATCAACTCTGTACTTGAAGCAGAAGGACTAAACAGAAGAGATTTTATGAAGTGGGCGAGTGCTATGACAGCAGCTTTGATGCTTCCACCGATGTTTACTCCTGTAGTTGCAAAAGCAGCTGAGCTTTTCAACAGAGTGCCTATCATCTGGATAGAGTTGCAAGATTGTGCTGGTAACTCAGAAGCGATCTTAAGAAGTGATGCACCTACTATTGATGAGCTTATACTTGAGACTATCAGTTTGGAGTTCAACGAGACACTTATGGCAGCAGCAGGACATCAAGCAGAAGAGCATCTTGATGAAGCTATGAAGACATTCAAAGGAAGATATCTTTGTGTTGTTGAGGGTTCTGTGCCTATTGGTGATGGAAAAGGTTGGTGTACTATTGGTGCAAAAGGTGAGACATTCCAAGAGCATTTACTTAGAGTAGCAGGAGATAGTGCAGCTGTTGTTGCTGTGGGAACTTGTGCTACATTTGGTGGTGTTCCAGCAGCAGCACCAAACCCTACAGGAGCTGTTGGTGTGCAAGATATAGTTAAGGGTAAACCTATCATCAATATCCCTGCTTGTCCAGCAAACCCTGCTAATATCACAGGAACTATTTTGCATTTTGTACTTACAGGACAAGTGCCAGAGCTTGACCATCTAAACAGACCAAAATTTGCATTTGGATATCGTATCCACGATAACTGTGAAAGAAGAGCACACTTTGATGCAGGTGAGTTTGTAGAAGAGTGGGGCGATGAAGGGGCACAAAACAACTTCTGTCTATATAAGATGGGATGTAAAGGTCCTATGACATTCAATAACTGTTCAGTTGTTAGATACAACAGTGGTACAAACTGGCCTATTGGTGCTGGACATGGATGTATAGGGTGTAGTGAACCAGATTTCTGGGATAAGTATGCACAAGAAAGACCAATGGCAGATACTCACTTCAAAGCACCTACAGGTGGTGTAGAAAAGACTGTAGATGAGTTTGGTTTAGGACTATTGACTGTAGCTGGTATAGGTATAGGAATTCATGCAGCTATTAGTGCAGCAGCTGGTAAAAAAGGAGAAGAATAATGGCAGAACATATTATAGTAGATCCGATAACAAGAATAGAGGGTCACTTAAGGATAGAAGCTGTGATCGATGATAATGGTGTGATTACAGATGCTTATGCAAGTAGTACAATGTTTAGAGGGATAGAAACTATCTTAAAAGGTAGAGACCCAAGAGATGCTGGTCTTTTGGCTATGAGGATTTGTGGTGTATGTACAGGTACTCATTACCAAAGAAGTATCGAAGCAGTTGAGAATGCATTTGGTGTTACTATCCCAAAAAATGCTAGGATTGTAAGAAACTTGCTTCAAGGTGCTTTGTATCTACATGACCATACTGTACACTTTTATCATCTTCATGCACTTGACTGGGTAGATATCACATCAGCACTCAAAGCTGACCCAAAAGCAGCAGCAGCAGAAGCATTTAACTGGACAGATGAGCCATGGGGTGTTGGTGAAGGTGAACTAAAAGCTATCCAAAATAGACTCAACAAGTTTGTAGAGCAAGGAAGACTGGGGCTATTTGCCAATGCTTACTGGGGTAACAAACACTATAAACTTACACCAGAACAGAACCTTATAGCAGTGGCACACTATCTTCAAGCACTTGATATGCAAAGAGAAGCATCTAAGATGATGGCTATCTTTGGTGGTAAAATGCCACACCCACAAAGTATAGTAGTTGGTGGTGTAACTTGTGTTCAAGATATCCAAAACCCAGCCCGTATAGCAGAGTTTAAATCACTACTTACAAAGTATAGACAGTTTGTCAAAAGAGCATACTTAGCAGATGTTTTGATGGCTGGTACTGTGTATGCTGATGAGGCATTGGATGGTACAGGTTCAGGACTAAAAAGCTTTATGAGTTATGGTGACTTTAAGCTTGATGATACAGGTTTTTATAGTGCTGAGCAACTCTTTAAAAGTGGTGTAGTACTCAATGGTGATTTGGATAATCTTATCCCACTAGATCAAAGCAAAATTGCAGAAGATGTAAGTCATGCTTGGTATCAAGATAGTAAACCACTACACCCATATGAGGGTAAAACAGATCCTAACTATACAGGACTTGAGAAAAAAGAAGATGGTTTTGCTTATCTAAAAACTGATGAAAAATACTCTTGGATCAAATCACCTATATATGATGATAACAGAGTAGAGGTTGGACCACTAGCCCGTATCGTAGTAGGACTTGCAGCAAAAGATGAAAAGATCACTAAGTATGCTACAGGTTTCTTGTCAAAACTAGGTGATAAACTAGGTCTTGGTAAAGCAGCACCAGTTAGTGTAGTATTCTCTACAGTAGGTAGAACAGCAGCAAGAGCGATAGAGACAGAGCTTATGGCTGATGTTATGATGGATTGGGTAGATGAGTTAGCTGCCAATGTTGCTGCTGGTGATTTGAAAACTTGGACAGAGTTTGACTTTGATACAGTAAGTAAAGATGCCAAAGGTTATGGTATGGCTGAAGCACCAAGAGGTGCATTGGGACACTGGGTTGTTGTAAAAGATGGTAAGATAGAAAACTATCAAGCAGTAGTTCCTAGTACTTGGAATGCAGCACCAAGAGATTATAAAGGTAGAATGGGTGCTTATGAGTCAGCACTTATAGGTACAAAAGTAGCTGATCCTAAAGAGCCACTTGAGATTCTAAGAACTATCCATAGTTTTGACCCATGTATCGCTTGTGCAGTACATATAGTAGATACAAAAGGTAAAGAGTTAGGTGAGTTTAAAGTAAATACCAGCTGCTCTATCTAAGGAGGAGATAATGGCTTATAAAAAAGTAAAAAGAATGACAGCATTTATGAGACTCAACCACTGGGTGGTTGTACTCTCTATGATTGCTGCGATTATTACAGGGCTTTATATTGGGCATCCATATTATCAAAGTTTTATATCTGAACCAGCTGCTACTAAGTATGTGATGGCTTGGAACAGATGGATACACTTTATGGTGGCTATTATTTTTGATGTGAGTTCTATAGTTATAGCTTATCTCTACTTCTTTAGTAGATTTGAAAAACCTTACAAAAAGATATTGCCAACAGGTAAAAATATCGTAGAGTTTTTTGCAGTTTTGATAAATCTTTTGACTTTCAACAGAGTCAAAAAATTTGACAGTTCTCATAGTGATAGTTTCAATACTGTGTATTTCTTGGTATTTCACTTGTTATTGGCATGGATGCTTCTAACAGGTTTACAGCTTTATGTTCATGGACTTGAGAGTGGTTTGAGTTCTATTGGTAGTTGGTGGCCAGCTATGTTGCACTTAGCTACAGACTGGACAGTTCCTGTAACTGGTGGTACATATATGGATGTGAGATTTTCTCACCATATGAGTATGTATTTTATCATTGTATGGATAATGTTTCATATATACTACCAAGTGTGGAGAAGTATCTTCTGGCAAGAGGGTGACATCAATATCGCTTTTGGTGGAACAAAGTATGTAAAAGAGTAGTATGATAGGTGGTTTTTCCACCTATTGTATTTTATATAACTGCCAGTGAGCATTTATATAAAGTATAATATCAAAAAAGGTTTAATTTGGATACGATAGCAGTTGTAGGTGCAGGTAATGTACTGTTTTATGATGAAGGTGTGGGTGTATTTGCCCAGAGATTTTTAGATGAAAATTTTGAATTTAGTAGCAATGTAACCATAGTAGATGGTGGTGTGCTTGGTTTTCAGTTGATGACTTATTATCAAGATTATGATAAAGTTCTTATCTTGGATACTATCACTATGCACAATGAAGAATCAGGTACTATCTATGCTATACCAGCTGAAGAGTTGCTTGGTTTGGGAAGTTATAAGCAAAATGCTCATGAAGTAGAGATTGTAGAGATGTTAGAGATATGTTCTTTGTTAGATAAGATGGCAGAAGTCAAAATTATAGGTATAGTACCACAAGATATTATAGAGGTTAAAACTGATTTGACTCCTAGACTCAAAGCAAACTTTGATAACTTTGTCAATACAGCATTAAATGAACTAAAAAATATGGGTGTTGAGATAACACCAAAACAAAATCAAAAAAGTTTAGAAGAGATTATAAAACTTTATGAAGATCCAAAAGCAGAGAGGTTAAACTAAGATGATAAAACAGACGATAAAATATGGTAGTGATAACTGTTATGAAGCAGGTTTTATTCAAAATATTATAAACAAAAGTGGTATTGTAGGTAGTGTAGAACACAAAGATGGTGAGATTGTGTTAAAGCTACAACAGTCCAATGAAGAGGCTTTAAACAAATTTAGCGAACTAAGCACCAAAGAGTTACCACACTCGATGTTTATAGAAGATATTACAACAGAGATAGAAGATGGCAAAGTTGTACCATCTGATATAAAGTGCAAACCTTACAACATATCATTGTGTCCAAAGTGTATAGAAGATATTACCAATCCCGCTAGTGAACATTATCTTGATGATAGTTTGGTTTGTACTCACTACTGTAATGAGCCTTACTATGATAATGATACGACAGTTTTCTCTCCACACTACACAGCAAACTCATCTATCTTGGTATGTGATACAAGTAAGATTGATGAGATGTTTATCTTGACAGAAGAGGAAAAGAAGTTACTCTTTAGTATCGAAAAGCCAACTATCAAAGTCACTATAAGTAGTCAAGAGATAAAAGATATGACAGGTAGAAACTTTATCGATATAAAAGCACCATACAACACTAGAAGTACACTTGTGGCTATCAATGCAAAAGATGCACAGATGCCATATATGTTTTTTCAAGGTGGAGATGACTTAAAAGTTATCAAAGTACAAGAAAACTTTAGTATCATCAAAGCTTCAAGAGTTGCCAAAGAGATAAAAAACTTGGATGAAAACAGAGTTATAAATCGCTTTTTAAATATCTTGGATGAAGCAAACTACACTACAGCAGTAGGTGCAAACCTAAGTACTAAAGGTATAAGCTTTATAGTGAAAAATCAAGTAGGTACAAAAGAGGTTATCAAGTTCAAAGAGTTCAATCTCAAAGATGTTTTACTCCATATGCAAAATGATGAAACTAGAGCTAGATTGCTAAAAAATTTACAAGATAAATTTGGCGAGATTTATGAGAAGTTATATAACAATGAGTATGATTTGTTTGAAGCTTTAAGTGTTATTTTGGATGTGAAAGAGATAGGATTTAACGGACTTAGTGAAAAAGCTTTAGAGTTTAGAGGCAATGGTGGTTTGAAAGTTGATATAAACTACCAAGATAACAATGTGGACTATGCTTCACTTCTTGGAAGTGTTATTAGCTTTAGATTGGCTGGTGCTGATGATTATTATATCGCATACTCTATTTTTGAAGCTATAGCAGATAATGCTATCTCAACACTCAATCAACTAAAAAACCAGTTTGATATAAAAGAGAGTATAATGCTTGGAGATATGTTCTCAAATGCAGTGCTTTATAGTAGGATTTTGAGTAAATATCAGTTGGCAAATCCATACTTTAGTAAAAATATAGCATTTGATGATTAGCTTTTTATCAAAGTTTACTAGCAAAAAAGTAAACTTTGATTTATTATTTTATTTAGTACTCAACCAGAGCAGTTATAGTATTATAAAAATGCAACCTCCTTATAAAACTTGCACAAAAACTATACTAACTCTGGTTGTGTAGTATATAACATACTATGCTATTATTTTATTATTTAGGATATTCTTATTTTGATGCAAACATACAAAATCTCTATCGAAGGTACAGTCCAAGGAGTAGGTTTTCGACCTTTTATATACTCTTTGGCACTTAGATATATGCTCAAAGGTACTGTTAGCAATAGTAGTCAAGGTGTAGAGATATATCTCAATGCTACAAAAGATGTTATAGAGAGTTTTGTATCAGATGTCAAAAAGCATTTGCCTCCATTGGCAAATATAGATAGCATAGATATAAAAACTGTCAAAAATGTAGAGTTTGAGAGCTTTAAGATAATCAAATCTACCAAAGATAGTACTATAACAGCTCTCATCCCACCTGATATCAGTATATGTCAAGAGTGCCAAAAGGAGCTTTTTGATAGCTCAAACCGTAGGTATCTGTATCCTTTTATCACTTGTACAAACTGTGGAGTTAGATACTCTATCATCGAAGATTTACCATACGATAGAGCCAAAACATCTATGAAGTTTTTTAAGATGTGTGAAAAGTGTCAAGCTGAGTACAATAACCCACTAGATAGAAGATACCACGCTCAACCCATAGGATGCTGGGAGTGTGGACCTAGCTTAGTGTTAATGGATAATGTAGGTCGGGGTATCCCTACCCCGACACCTATTGATGAAACAGTAAAATTATTATTAGATGGGAAGATAATTGCCATAAAAGGAGTGGGAGGGTATCATCTAGTTTGTGATGCTACTAACTATGAAGCTGTACAAAAACTTAGAGATAGAAAACATCGTCCATCCAAACCGTTTGCTGTGATGGTTAGAGATATGGATATGGCTAGAAAATTAGCTAAGATAAATAAGAAAGAGGAAGAGCTTTTGACTTCTAAAGAGCGTCCTATTGTGTTATTGGATGGGATTGTCGGGGTGGGGACACCCCGACCTATGGGAATTGCACCCAATATTTCACGCATAGGGATATTTCTTCCTTATACTCCTTTGCATCTTCTTATCTTACAAAAGCTCAATCGTCCTTTGGTGGCAACCTCTGCCAATGTAACTGATGAACCCATAGCTACCAAT
>Ga0256843_1003143_pt1 | contig 11616 bp, 7 predicted proteins | sample AlvinellametaG_FD_191572 | JGI IMG/M metagenome (GOLD analysis project Ga0256843, IMG submission 191572) | Pompeii worm associated microbial communities from hydrothermal vent at the East Pacific Rise, Pacific Ocean - Alvinella | ecosystem: Host-associated > Annelida > Integument > Unclassified ... | reverse complement strand
GGGAGGGGAGGATTGAGGGTTTGGAATAAAAAATAATTTGGAAGAGGGGTTAATTAATATTAACATTTAACTTTATAGAACTCAGTTACTACAAGAAAACTCGTAGTAACTAAGGAGATTAGTGTTTTACTAATCGTAGACTAGATGGATAACCATATGAGTCGTAGTTGGCATATCCATAACCTAGAATACCAATTTTCTGATTAGAAGTTATGGTGTGTTTTCCTCCTGATATTTTAATCTGTGCTGAAGAGTAAGTGGTTCCTTCTACATTTGTAAATTCAGAAGCATCTATATCTGTACCATCAAGTTCCACATCATTAATGGCTGTTGTTGGTACAACAATATTGATGTAATCTGTAAATCCACTTGGTGTATTAATGATATGTTCGGTATCAAATTGATTGAGTGCAGGGACAATTGCCATAAATGGGTCTGAAGAGATACCATCAAAAGAGGATGAATTTGAGTATTGTCCAACTAGAACAGGTTTGTTGGTTTTAATATAACTACTACTTTTTAAAATGGTCTCATAATACTCCCCTGCATTGAGTGTAGATACAGCTGTTCCATTAATCTCAACGGTTGTATTGTCTTGAGAGGCTAAAACTCTAAGAGTATCACCTTTTTCTCTTGTTTTTAATGGAACAGTTATGAATTCGCTCTCCCATGTATCTGTTGGTAGTATCTGTTCTACAATATGGTCACAGGCTACAACATTTTTATCTTGAGGAATATTAACACATGAATTTCCTCCAAGAAGAGCAATTTTTTTATTACTGGTAATATGTGAACCCGTTAACCAATTACCTGCTTCTGTTTTTTGATATTGATAGGTTTCTCCTTGAGAGAGGAGAATATTAAATCTACCCAATCCATTTGCCAATTGAATATCGACAGAGGTATTATCTTCGGTGGCAACAATTGCAAACTCCTCTTCACCATAATTATTATGAGAGTTGTTTCCATAAGTTAGAGCATAATAGTCTGTTGAGAGTATTTTGTCAGGCAGTACCAAATAGGCATCTGTTGTGTAACTTTTTTGATTTAATCCTACAACAACAATATCTTTTTTAGAGGTTATTTCTATAACTTTTTGCTCTTTATTTGTTCCTGTAAGCATCATTCGTGTTGGAATAGAGACCTGTTGTATATCTCCTGAAGATATTGAAAAGTTTATGGTTTCATTGGTATCATAAAGTTTGATTTCGCCTGTTGTATCCTCTTTTGCTGAAATAAAGAAAGATAGATTTGCTCCTGAACCAAGATTGTTTATAAATGCTGTATGGAAAGAGACCCCTTGATTGGTTAACTTTTTAATTTCAACAGTGACGCTATCGGTTGCCAAGAGACCATCATCATCCATAATAGTTAAGAGAATATGGTGAATACCAACATCAAGTGTACTTAATGAAAATATTTTACTATTACTTAATACTTTATCGTTCTCTTTCCACTCATAGCTAAGTATGGTTCCATCTGGGTCATAACTGCTATTTGCATCAAATATAACAATCATACCCTCTGTAACATTAGAGTCATTGACTTTAGCAACAGCAATAGGGTTTTTAGCTGATGGGAGTTCTTCTTGGATGGTAATTGTAACTGTATCTATAATACTGTCTTGAGTACCATCATTAACAATAAGTTGAATTTTATACTCCCCTATTACATCAGCTTGAAAAGTAGGATTAACAAGAGTAACATCACTTAGTGTTGCGACACTCCCTATAGGTTTACTAATAAAGCTCCATAAATAGGTTAATGTATCGCTTTCTGGGTCGCTACTTGCACTACCATCAAGTTGAACAGTTGAATTTTTTGTAATATTTTTATCCACTCCTGCATTGCCAATAGGTCTATTATTTGTATCATTATTCTCTTCTCCATTATCATCATTGTCATCATTATTACAGCTGTTTACTGTTACTATTAAACTGTCTTGTTCATTGTTTCCAAATAGGTCAATAGTGTAGCTACCAATCTTTGAGGGAGTAAAATAGAAGAGTGGCCCATCGGCATATTTATCATTTTCTATTTTCCACTCCAGTGTTGTATTGGCTGGTGCTGTGGCTTCAAGTTCAGCATACTCTCCTAGACAGATGGTTTGGTCAGAACCTGCTTCAATGTTTGTTTGAATAGGATTAGCATTGACATTAATGGTTACATTATGCTCACTTTTTCCATTAACAATAAGTTCTATAGAGTGTTTTCCTGCAATATGTGGTTGAAAATAGAATATCTCTTCATCTGCATATATCTCTTGATAATGCATACCACCTTTCCATATAAATGAATCCCCTTGATTGTAGCCTACTGCTTCTAATGTGGTTGATTCTCCCAAGTTAATAGTTGGATTACTAATATTAACTGAACCTGCTTCAATTAATGTTGTAAAGAGTATCAATATGCTTGATACGAAAATCTCTTTTTTCATAATTATCCTTTTTGAATAGTTCTCTATTTATGAGGTGTTTACTAAACAACTACTTTTAAATATAGATTAAAATGGTATCAGAAGGGTACTAAAATATAAATATTATTATAATTTATAATAAAATATTTATTAATATTAAAGAGTATTTTAAATTATTTTTAAATATTAATAAATATTTCTTATAAAATATTTTTTTGTTTGGAGATTAGAATATAAAATTCTATTTAAAGAGATTTAAAAGAGTAGTTTTGTTTTTTTGAAGAGAATATTAAATAAAAATATTGCTTTTAAGAGGTTTATATTTTATCATTAAGAGGTCAATCTTAATGATAAAGGTAAATAATATTTTTTGAGATAGAGAGTGTGCTGATACTCTATTTGATACTTCGTTTCATAAGTTCATCATAACGATAAATATCATTTCTAAACTCTAGTTCATCTTTTTCATTCATCCCTGAAGTTAAATAGACAATATGAATAGGTAGTTTATTTTTAAGATTATATTGAACTTTTCTTTTTCCTTTTAAAATCTTTTCTGCCTTTTTTAAATTTATGTTATGGTTAAATGATGCAATGGTCTCTAACAGTGATTCTGGTTGTGAGAGCCGAACACAACCATGTGAAAAGGCACGAATATCTTTTTTGAATAGGTGTCGTGTTGGTGTATCATGAAGGTAGACTGCAAATTGATTTGGAAATTTAAATTTCATTTTTCCTAAAGCATTTCTTGGTCCAGGTGGTTGCATTAGACGATAGGGAAATTTAACACCTTTCCATAAATACTGTTCCCAATAGAGATTACGTACATTAATCACTTTAGAGTGTTCGCTCCATGTTCTATGGGCTACAATACCTTGTTTTCGCAAGTAATTTCTATTTTTAATCATTTTAGGAATGACTTCTCTTCTTACGATACCTTCAGGAATTTTCCAGTAAGGATTTAAAACGATATATGATATTTTATCAGAGAATATTGGAGTAGGATGTTTTTTATCACCGATAATAACACGGAGTTGTTTTTTTATCTCTCCATCTTCAATATAGTGTAGCATAAACTCAGGAAGGTTAACAATTAAATAACGTTTATCATTGAGACGAGGAAGCCATTTGATTCTATCAATATTGAGTAGAACTATATTTATTTTTTTATCTATAGAGACATTTAATGCTTTTTGTGTAGCTCCTCCTACGATACCATCGACAGTTAATCCATGACGTTTTTGAAAATGCTTTACAGCTTTATCTAAACACTCTCCAAAAATAGCATTTGGGTCAATATGCTTCTCTTTTATAGAGTTATTGTTTTCTCTTTTACTGTTGATACTCTTCTCTATTGATGTTTGATTATTCTCACAAGCTATGTAATCTCCAGAGGCTTTAAGTCGTTCTCTTAATCTCATAACGACTTCACCTGTACTTCCTTTTTTTAGAACTTTAAAATAGGGAAGTTTCTGCCAAGCACCATGCTCTTTTATAGTATAGAGTTTCTCTAAAGCACGAATTAGTTTTTGGTAACCAAAGTGTTTGGGTAAAACCTCTTCCATTGTCTGGTTTATATCATCACTAGAGAGTAGTGTAGAGATATTAAAGGTGGGTCTGTTTTTTATCCATTTAGCATTGATTCTATGCCGTTTAAGATTGTGTAATTTTCCTAAGAAGTTTTTCCATTGAATCTCACCATAGATAGAGTGTTTCAAAAAGTCATAATAGAGAGATGTAAGTTTGACTTCTAGACGTAAATACTCCTCTTTAGAACTGTTGGTTTCAAGCTCTTTTTTTAATAGACGAGCTGTTTTTAAAAGGTAACCATGGGGATTAAGCGTTAAGTCATTATTGATATGAGTAAAGAGTGTTTTATATCGCTCTTTTTTTAGTCCAGAGGCATCTATCCATAAAGGTTGATAGCCACTTTTGTAGTAGAAATTTCTCAGAAAGCGTTTATTACTAATCTGTTTTAAAAGAGATTTCCTCTTTTTTTGAAACTGATGTTTTAAAAGAACCGTTATATTTTTATCGTTATCATCGGCTGTTTTATGGTCTGCTTGTAGGGTGATAATAAAGATAGCATTAATTATTAATATGCTTAAAAGTCTGTTGATTGTTTTCATCGGTTCTAGCTTTTCCCTTCTATATAAAAGGTCTATTATAGTGAAAAATAACCTAGGAGTAAGTTACTTTTCTTTTTAAGAGAAAAATAGTCCCGATTAATAATTGCTTCTGTGCTGTTTTGAGTCATAACCATAGACATCTGGTCTATAGTGAAGCAGTCCATCGCTATTTATCCATGCTGTAAGATAGACAATATGTACAGGAACTTTTTGTGATAGGTTGATTTGTGTCTTCTCTTTTCCTTGTAAAATCTTTTTTGCACGAGCATAATTGACCGAGTTTTCGTGTTTTGCAAATGTTTTTAGTAAGGCACTTGGTTTCTCAATTCGAATACATCCATGAGAGAAAGTACGCCATCCTTTTTTAAAGAGTCTCTTTGTTGGTGTGTCATGAAGGTAGACAGCAAAACGATTTGGAAATTTAAATTTAATTTTTCCTAAAGCATTTTTAGGACCTGGTGGTTGCATAAATTTATATTTTTTTGTCTGTCCATTTCTTAAAATTTTTGCCCAATCTATTTTTGATGTGTCTATAGGAGGCTTTTTAAAATTGTAGTTCATTCGAACTTCATACCCTTTCTCTTTTAGATAATTTGGGTTCTTCAAGATTTTTGGTATAATCTCTTTTTGTACAATACTGTCAGGCATTAACCAGTAAGGGTTAAGGACAATAAATGAGACTTTATTTGAGAATATTGGGGTATGATGTTTTTTGTCACCTACAATGACCTTCATGGTAAGTTTCTCTTTACCATTCTCTTTGTAATAGAGTTTGAAGTCAGGAATATTGACCATAATATATCGGTCTTCTGGCTGGTCAGGAAGACGTTTAATTCGGTCGATATTGAGTAGAAGTTTTTTAATTTTCCAATTAACTGAGAGATTTAGTTTTTTTCTTGTTAATTTATTGATGGCACCCGAAGGATAAAGTCCATGCCGTTTTTGAAACTGTTTAACAGCTTTTTTTAGACACTGGTCATAGGTACTGTTTAACTGTTTACAGGTGTAATCTCCTTCACTCTGTAGACGACGTTTAAGTTGCTTAACAACTTTTCCTGAGCGTCCATAAGTTAATCTAGAGGAGTGTGGAATTTTTTTCCATCCTCCACTCTCTTGAACTTTTCTTAATCGTTTAAGCTCTTTAATCATCTTTTTATAGCCAAAACTGTTTGGTGTGGTTACCGATAAGACATGTGAAAGAGGATAATTAAGCATTAAATTTGCAATATCATATCGTGGATTATATGGTGCCCAATTGGCTGCTATTTTCTGTTTTCTTAGAGCAGAGAGTCGTTTTTGAAAACTCCACCAATCAATTCCTCCTGATATGTGGTATCCAATATAAGTGCGGTAGAGAGCAGAGAGTTCTAAATCAAGTTTGAGTTCATTTTTAAGTTCACGTTTTTTTGTATTTTTAATTTTATTATTTAGATAGTGGAACTGTTTGCGAATTCTTCCATTTTTATTTAATGTTATATCTCTATCTATGGCACGAAAAAGTTCATCAACTTTGGCTCTTTTAATCCCATAACTGTTAAACCAAAAAGGGAGGTATCGATTTTTTTGATAGATATTTTGTATAAATTTTTTATGTGAAAGATGTGAAAATGTTTTGGCTTCATTGTTGATTAACATATCCATAAGCATTTTTGTACTTTTTTCATTATAAATAATTTCAGAAAGTGTCACATTTTGATTAAAATCTTTGTAGTTGGCACTTGATTCTTGAAAAGAGCTATTGACAGAATCTAGCTGTTGAGCTGTATTTATTGTCATCGCTTCAATGGCAACAGCCAAACTAATGGTAATGGTAAGTATAAAAAGAGTTTTAAGAAAGTGCAACAGAAACCTTTAAACGGAAATATGAAGCATGAGTATAGCAAAAAAAGATAGAAAAAGAAAAAGAAACAATTAAAAAATAGATAAAAATGTTATTTTCCATTCAAATTAATTTTTAGTTAAAATATATAAATTAATTTAAAACATAATGTATATTGTTATTTGTTACACGTCTTCCCCATAAAAACCGTTTTTTGTAGAACTCTTTTTCATTAAAATTATAAATAACAACTTTTTTTCCTGCTGAACTGGCATGAATAAAATTGCCATCTCCTAAATAGATACCCACATGTGTAACTTTTCCTGAACGGTGTTTTTTTGTATCAAAAAAGACCATATCTCCACGTTTAAGATTTTGATAAGAGATATACTCTCCCACACGAGCTTGGTCTCTTGAGACTCTTGGAATAGTAATTCCTACATCACGATAGACCCATTGTGTAAAGCCTGAACAGTCAAATTTATTTGGTCCTGTTGCACCCCAAACATAAGGTGTTCCTAGAAATCTTTTTGCGTTCCACTCTATATCATTCAGAATTTTTTCAGCATTTGGTTGTTCTTCTCGATAGGATATAAATTCAATATCTTGAACCTCTTCAACATAAGGAGGTTGGGTAACGGTAGGAACAGATTCTTTAATAATAGGGATTGGTTCTGTAACAACAAATTGTAGATGCTCCTCTTTTTTTTCACTAATTCCCATAATATTATAGATAGATATTTTTGAATTTTTATGCTTATTTTCTACTTTTGGTTCTACCTTTGAACAGCCTGTTATAAGAATAATTGTTTGAATAATGGTTATATTAATTAATTTAGTTCTTTTCATCTCTTTAGTATAACAAGAAAAATTATAAAAAATCCTCTATTTTCTTAATTAGTTTTAAAAAAATAAAATATCTCTGTAACTCCTTAATATAGAGTGTTTAAAAGAATCTCATATTAAATAATGCGTGTTTAATTGTATTTATTTCTCTATAACTTTATTAAATTATTTTAATATTAAAAATTAATTTTTTTATTATAAATCGATATTATCTTGACAGAGTATTAAAAATGAGATATTCTTTTATACTCAAATATATTTTTTTATACTTGATTCTATAAAAAAGGTAACCTAATGTCAAAAAAACCGATGATTCTAACAGCTATTATCTTGGCGTCAATTATATTGGCTATTAATTTTTTTCCAACTTCTGTACCTGTACCGAAACTTGCAAGTTTAACAGATGCAAAGTATATAACCTATTATAAAAAAGCATGTACACTAGAAGATAGTGAAGCATGTAATGATTTAGGGGATATCTATTTTAAAGATAAAGATTATGATGATGCTGTTGAGTTTTATAAAAAATCATGTGAGTTAGATAACTCTGAAGGGTGTAATAACTTGGCCTATATGCTTGATGAAGGTCTTGGAATTGAACGGCATAATTGGGAGGCATTAAAACTTTATGAGCGTTCATGTAAAGCAGGAAATATGAGAGCCTGTTATAATGTTGGTGCGATGTATTTTAAAGGGGAGGGTGCCAAACGAAATTATTATAAAGCATCACTTTACTTTAAGAAAGCATGTCATTCAGATATTGCCAGTGCTTGTAATGATTTAGCCTATATGTATGCTAATGGAAAATATTTTAAAAAGAATATTACCAAAGCGATAGGTTTATATTATGATGCTTGTGATATGGGTGAAGCATCAGGGTGTAATAACTTGGGTTATATGTATGAGATGGGTGATGGTGTAAGAAAGAATCTTCAGAAAGCAGAACGTTTTTATGAAAAGGCTTGTTCTTTAGATGATTATCCAAGTTGTGACAGATTAGAGACAGTACTTGGTAAAAAGATAAGAGAGATTACTACCGAAGAGGATTTTAATGCGGCGAAAAAAGCGTGTAAAAATTCAACTAAAGGTGGAACAATGTGTTATAAGTTGGGTCTATACTTTGAAAAAAATGATGATAAAGATTTAGCAATAAAATATTTTGAAACAGCATGTGACAGAGGACAGAGTCAAAGTTGTAAACATTTAGGAGATATAGCACGACAGTAGGGAGTCTTTATACCGAACATTTAATATGTTCGGTATATCAGAATCTACTCAGCTTCTAATACAGCTCCTGAACTGGCATTAGTTACTAATGCTCGATACTGTTTTAACCATTTACTCTCTAATGGTTTAACCAATGGTTTAAAGTTTGCTCTTCTTTTTTCTATCTCTTCTTCTGAAATATTCACTTGTAAAATATACTTATCGACATCAATATGAATCTCATCTCCATCTTTTAGTAATCCAATCATCCCACCTTCGGCAGCTTCTGGGCTTACGTGACCAATACTTGCACCTCTTGTTGCACCTGAGAACCTACCATCTGTAATTAGTGCTACAGAGTCTCCCAGACCCATTCCCATAATAAGACTGGTTGGGCTTAACATCTCTTGCATTCCAGGTCCACCACGTGGTCCTTCATATCGAATAACAACAACATTTCCAGCTTTAACTTTTCCGTTGATAATACCCTTAATCGATTCATCTTGTGAGTTAAAACAGACAGCTGTTCCTGTAAAGACTCTCTCTCCAGTAATTCCAGCTGTTTTAATAACAGCACCTTGTTCTGCGAGATTTCCATAAAGAATTGCTAATCCACCAACTTCTGAGTAGGGATTATCAATGGTGTGAATAATAGAGGTATCAATAATTTTTGAATTCGCAATACGCTCCTTAAGGTATTCTCCTGTAACGGTTAGGTTATCAAGTAAAATTGAACCTCGTTTATCCATCTCATGCATTACAGCACTAACTCCACCTGCTTTATCAATATCTTGCATATGCACACTGCTTAAACTAGGAGATATTTTAGCAATATGGGATACCCGTTTTGAGATGGCATTAATATCACTTAAATTAAAATCAACTTCTGCCTCTTTTGCAATTGCCAACATATGGAGAACGGTATTAGAGCTACCACCCATTGCCATATCGACAGCAAAAGCATTACGGATTGCATTTTCATTTAAGATATTTCTAACATTATAAGCAGAAGATTTTTCAAAATCCATAAGTGCAATTTCACAAATTCGTCTTGCTGCTTTTCGATAGAGTTCCTCACGCTCTTTTGTTAGTGCTAAAATTGTTCCATTTCCTGGTAAAGCAATACCCATTGCTTCCATTAGGGTATTCATTGAATTGGCTGTGAACATTCCAGAACAACTTCCTCCACTCGGACAAGCATTACACTCAATATCGGTTAGTTCCTCTTGTGTAATCTCTCCAGCTTCAAATTTACCAACGGCTTCAAAAGCTGTTGCCAAGTCAATTGGCTCTCCATCTTTGGTGTACCCTTTTGCCATTGGACCACCACTTACAAAAACAGTTGGTACATTAACCCGTAAAGCACCCATAATCATCCCTGGAACAATTTTATCACAGTTTGGTATGGCTATCATGGCATCAAGTTTATGGGCGTTCATTACTGTCTCTATAGAGTTGGCAATGATTTCACGGCTTGGAAGAGAGAAGAGCATTCCATCATGACCCATAGCAATTCCATCATCTACACCAATGGTATTAAATTCAAAGGGTACACAACCTGCTTTTTTAATTTCATCTTTTATAATGGCAGATACTTTATCTAAAAAGAAGTGTCCAGGGATAATTTCAATATAGGAGTTGGCAACACCTATAAATGGTTTGTTAAAATCCTCATCTTTAAGTCCCGTTGCTCGAAGCAATGAACGGTGTGGAGCTCGATTATGCCCTTTTTTTACTATATCACTACGCATTTTTTTCCTTGTTTATATAAATTTTCTAAAATTCAAAAAATTATACCCAAAATCCTTTACATTTAAAAAAAACTTGGCTATAATCGCACTCCAATTTAAAAGTAATGGTCATCAAGTGATGAAGTTGCGGGAATAGCTCAGCGGTAGAGCACGACCTTGCCAAGGTCGGGGTCGCGAGTTCGAACCTCGTTTCCCGCTCCATTTTTTAAAATTGTGAACTTTAAAATTTTAGTTTTAGTTTTGGTACCAATTTATGCCCGGGTGGTGGAATGGTAGACACAGGGGACTTAAAATCCCCCGGTCATTGTGACCGTGCCGGTTCAAGTCCGGCTCCGGGTACCACCATAATTTATTTATGGATTAATTGGAGCCATCGCCAAGTTGGTAAGGCCGTAGATTGCAAATCTGCTATTCACCAGTTCGAGTCTGGTTGGCTCCTCCAAACTAGAAAAATTAAAAAAATTAATTTTGTCTTAAGTTTCTTAAGATATAATTCTATTCCAACTTAAACACCTGTTTAAGATTATGTCGGGAGATGTCAGAGTGGTCGAATGTGCCGGTCTTGAAAACCGGTGAGGGTAATACCTCCGGGAGTTCGAATCTCCCTCTCCCGGCCATTATTTAAAATCAAATATCTTCATTTTTTTATCAAAAATCCTAAATTTAGGCTCTATTCCAATTTCAACCTTAATAAAAATAAATAGTTTTCACTATAAAACTTTTATAGAACAATGAAAAGTTAATGAAAAGGATGAAAATCAGATTAATATCAAGAAATAATAAGCTTCCTACTGTTATGATGATGATGTACATTTATTAGATTAATAAGTTTTACTGTTGAATTTAGAGCTTTGTTTCTAATAAGTATAACACAAAAGGAGAAAATGTGAAAATTACAAAATTAAGTCTAGCAACAGTTGTTGCAATGACATTAACAACAGGTGCTATGGCAGAAGTTACAACCAATTTAAGTGGTACTGCCAAACTATATTATGAAACAGTTGATGTGGATGGTGGAGATTCAGGTTTATTTGAACAAGGAACTGCTAATAGAGCACCTGTTACTTCAGGTGCGTCAGGACAAGCATTGATTTCTGTTGAAGCTAAAGGTAAAGCAGGTGTATTGGGGTATGGGTTAAAATATACAGCTGTTGATACTCTTGGCTTAGAGAATAATTTGGTTTCTGGTGTTCGTGTAGCAAATAGTGGTCCAGACCCTTTATCAACAGTAAATTGGGCAGAGAAAGCTTTTATTACCTATAAAATGGGGAATACATTGGCAAAAATTGGACGACAACACCTTGATACACCATTGGCATTTACAGAAAAATGGAATATTGCTGCCAACTCATTTGATGCAGCTGTTTTACTTAACTCTGACATTGAAAATGTAACGCTTGTGGGGGCATACGTTGGTAGAGGAAATGGTAACTTTGGTTCTGTTGTATC
>Ga0256843_1003142_pt1 | contig 11620 bp, 16 predicted proteins | sample AlvinellametaG_FD_191572 | JGI IMG/M metagenome (GOLD analysis project Ga0256843, IMG submission 191572) | Pompeii worm associated microbial communities from hydrothermal vent at the East Pacific Rise, Pacific Ocean - Alvinella | ecosystem: Host-associated > Annelida > Integument > Unclassified ... | reverse complement strand
TCTGCTGCTTTTCTGCTTGCTTCAAGTCTTTTTCTGCTTTCCTCTTTGGCACGTTTTCTCTCTTCTGCCAGTCTTTTTTCAGCATCTTTTTGTTTTCTGGCTTCCAGTTTCAGTTGTTCAGGTGTTTTGTCCGTTTTGGGTGTTTTATTTTTATCGGTTTTATTCCCTGTAAAAATAAGCAATATAAGGATAAGAAGTATAATTGAAAGTAAGATATAAGCAGCCATTGGTAAAGCCTCCTCGCTTTATTTGATCTAAATAAACTATATCTTATTTAATATTAAAAAAAAGACGATAGTGTTATTTACATAATAATTTTTTGCTATAATTGAGTCAAAAAGAGGATAATTTAACACATGATCATAGATACACATTGCCATTTGGACGATGCGCGTTACAGGGGAGACCTTGATATTGTGATAAAAAGAGCCAAACAAAACGGTGTGGAGAAGTTTATTATTCCCGGTGCCGACCCTGAAAGCCTGGAACGGGCAGTTGAAATTTCCGAGCAGTATAATGCCGTTTATTTTGCCGTAGGTGTTCATCCCTATGATGCCAAAAATTATGATCGCACTTTTTTGGAGAAATATGTAACACACCCTAAATGTGTGGCTATTGGAGAATGCGGATTGGATTATTTTAGACTGCCTGAAACGGATGAAGAGGTTAAGGCGGAAAAAAAACTTCAAAAAGAGGTATTTGTAGATCAGATTCTTTGGGCAAAAACATTGAACAAGCCGCTTATTGTCCATATCCGTGAGGCAAGTGCAGATTCTTTGGAACTTTTAGAAAAATATGCAGGAGAAAAAGGAGGGGTACTTCATTGCTACAATGCTGACGAATCTTTGCTGAAACTTGCTTCCCGAAATTTCTATTATGGTATTGGTGGGGTAGTCACTTTCAAAAATGCCAAGAAGCTGATCAATGTTTATCCTAAAATTCCTCAGGAAAAACTTATTATAGAAACGGATGCCCCCTATTTGACACCACATCCGCACAGAGGAGAGAGAAACGAACCTGCCTATTGTACTTTTGTGGCAGAGAAAATGCGTGAACTCAGTGGTATCTCACGTACACAGATGGAGACATTGACGACACTGAATGCAGCCAGACTTTTTGGCATCTAGGACACTGGCATGCAGAGGGGTATCAAAATATTTCTTTTTTGCCTAATCATGGTACCGCTAAGCCTCTCTGCGCTCTCCCTTTCTGAAAGATATCCTGTTTACAGTTACGTATTTTCCGAATTTGATGTAGATGAATCCTATATTGACAATGAAGATTTCAATCATTTTGTACAAGGAAATCAAAAAAATATTGAAGATTTATATAGACATTCCATGAAACGGGGTGCCATACTCTCTTCTATGGTAAAAGGGTATTTGATGGATCAGGGAATTTCCGATCTTTTTATTTACCTCTCTATGGTTGAATCAGGACTCTCAACCGATATTGTTTCCCCAAAAAAGGCAGTAGGACTCTGGCAATTTATGTCAGCAACAGCAAAGCATTATAATCTGGATGTCTGTAACAGTTTTGATGAGCGTTGTGATCCGGTCTCTTCAACCGCTGCGGCAATTAATTACCTGAATAAACTGTATGCCCAGTTTGGCAAATGGTATCTGGCGGCAATTGCCTATAACTGTGGAGAAGGTCGTCTCAAAAAGGCTATTCTCAAAGCAGGCAGTGATGAACTGGGTATTCTTACAAATGAGAGTGCAAAGTATTTGCCAAAAGAGACACGTAACTACATACGAAAGATCCTGCTTATTGCTATGATAGGTGAGGAAAAATATCTTGACTTTCCGGTGACTTTCTCTTCAAAAGAAGAAGATGTAATACAGGTTGAAGTTCCTGCCGGTTGCAATCTGACAAAACTGGCAGAAATATTGAAGATGAAACCATCCAGACTTCTTGGTATGAATCGGCAGTTTAAAGAGGGTCTTGTACCCCGGAGAAAAGCACACTATATGTTACAGATACCTGAAGATAAAATAATGCGTTTTTATTTGAAATATGAGCCGAAAGCGGAGATAAAAAAGGTCAGACCCCATCTTGTATCCCATCGTGTTGCCATGGGAGATACGCTTGAACATATAGCAGAAAAATATCACAGTTGTGTTGATGAGATTAAAACAGTAAACAGACTTGAAGATGATTTTCTAATACTTGATTCTCTTTTGTTAATTCCGGTAAGCAGAGAAACCTTTGAAAAGATGCTTCGTTCTATGTAGTCAGACAAAGCATATATAAAGAGAAATAAAGAGATAATAAGCATAAAAACAAGATGGGGATTTATGAGACTGTCAGGTATGCTTTTATTGTCTGTTTCTGTTATTTTTTCAAGTATGCTTTTGACAGGATGTGCAAGTAAGAAAAAAACTGTATGTACAGCAACTGGGCATACTTCGGCTGCCAGACAGAGATCGACAATGCGCTCCTACAGGGTGAGAGGGAAGTGTTATACACCGACCTATGTAGAAATAGGGCAGAAGATGAAAGGTATCTCCAGCTGGTATGGCCCGAACTTTCACGGTAAACACACCAGTAACGGCGAACGCTACAATATGCATGCCCGAACTGCTGCCCACAAGACCTGGCCGATGGATACAATGGTAAGAGTGAAAAATTTGCAGAATGGAAAAAGTACGATCGTACGTATCAATGACAGAGGACCTTTTGTGAGGGGACGGATTATTGACTGTTCCTATGCCGCAGGAAAGGAGATCGGACTTGACAGAATGGGAATTGCCAAAGTAGAGATTGAGGTGGTTGGTTTTTCAGGAAAAATACAGTCTGATGCAGCTATCGCAAGGGCTAAAAAAACAAAAACGGAAACACGTGTACAACTGACGAATTTTGGAGTACAGGTGGGTGCCTTCAGAAATTACAAAGGGGCACAGATATATAAAAGAAAATATGCCAACCTGCATGTACGTTACAAACCGGTAATTAAAACATTCCAGGATATAGACGGTGCACCGCTCTATCGTGTATGGCTGATGGGCTTTGACTCAGAAGATGAAGCCAGAGATTTTAAAAATACCCATAATATGCCGGGTGCATTTATTGTGAGAAATTAGTGGAGAAATGAATGATAGAAATAACAAGAGAGACAAAAGAGACTCAGATAGTTGTAAAACTTAACCTTTATGGAAAGGGAGAAGCCCGGATAGATACAGGTGTAGGTTTTTTTGACCATATGCTTGAAGCCTTTGCCAAACATGCACATATAGACCTTGAAGTGAGTTGCAAGGGAGATACACATATTGATGATCATCATACGGTTGAAGATGTCGGCATCGTTATAGGACAGGCTTTGAGAAAAGCAATCTATCCCGTACAGAGTATCGAACGTTTTGGTAATGCTACGGTTGTTATGGATGAGGCGAGTGTTACTTGCGATATTGATCTCTCAAATCGGGCATTTCTTGTCTTTGAACTGCCTGTTGGAGGTAAAGTAGGTGATTTTGATGTGGAACTGGTTGAAGAGTTTTTTAGAGCCTTTACATTTAATCTGCCCTTAACACTGCACCTGATCTATAATCGCGGGAAGAATAAGCACCATATTATTGAAGCCTCATTTAAAGCATTGGCTGTAGCACTCAGAAGAGCTGTTACCGTAAATGAAAATGCGGGTATCCCCAGTACAAAAGGTGTCCTGTGAGTATAGAGCTGATCGTACTGGATGTTGATGGAACAATGACAGACAGCCGTATTACCTACAGTCATAACGGTGATGAGATTAAATCTTTTAATGTCAAAGACGGTTTGGCAATCGCCAGCTGGAGAAAACTGGGTAAACAGGTAGCTATTATTACAGGAAGAAAATCGGCTATTGTCGAACGCCGTGCGAAAGAACTGCATATAGAGTATTTCTACCAGGGCATAGACAATAAGAGGGAAGTCTTGGAGTCTTTACTGGAAAAACTGGAAATCAGCATGAAGAATGTTGCTGCTATCGGAGATGATCTTAATGATCTTCAAATGCTTAAAGCAGCAGAGATCTCTTTTGTTCCAAGAGATGCTTCTGCCTATGTAGATAAAATTGCTACAGTGATTCTCTCCAAGAGGGGTGGAGACGGAGCAGTCAGGGAGATGATAGAATATCTTATCGTCAAAGAGGGTCTGGAAGAGAAGTATTTGAAATTATGGGCGTAAAGTTAGAACTGTTTCTTGTTTTCTTGATTGTGGCGATTCTCTCTTTGGCCTATACTGTAAAACTTTCTGATACGGTTTCAGTCAAAAAAATTTCCCGTAAAGAGATGGAGTTCACAAATACTACTTTTACAGAGGTAAATACACAAAAACTTATTTCTACAGCATTTGGTACTTACGGTATTAGGGAAAACGGTATTTTAAAGATCGAAAATTTGATATACCATACGGATACCATTGAACGTCTTTTAGCTGATGAAGGACGTTATGTAGGGGAAAAGGTCTACCTTGACGGGCATATCAGAATGAAACAGAAAGAGGGGTTTAATTACCAAGCCCGGCATGCAGTTTATGACAAAAATACAGAGATACTTGCAATTACTTCAACGTTTACGGCAGTGATGGACAAAAATAGTATAAAAGGCAATACGGCCCAGTATGATACGCGTAAAAAAATACTGATTGCCAAAGAGATAGATGCAGTCTTATATACTGTGGAAAAGTAATAAAATGATATACTATAGATTAAATTTTCAGAAGGGTACATTTTGAATTTGATTAAAATATTTCTTCCTTTTTTCCTACTGTTTACCCTGTATGCTGAAAAAGTAGAGGTGACTTCTGATGCGATGAAAGCCGAAGAGCTTAAAAAAGAGGTACATTTTATCGGTAATGTAACTGTAAAACAGAAGGAAAGCTGGTTGCATGGAGACAAGGTGATTGTCTATTTTAATGAGAACAATGAAACCAAAATGTATGAAGCAAGTGGTGAAAAAAATCTTGTTACTTTTGAAGTCAAAGAGAAAAAAGGCTTTTACAAAGGCCGTGCCCAGAATGTAAAATATTATCCTGTAACTTCAAAATATATTTTGACGGGTAAGGCAGTGATTGATGATCTTCTCAATAAACGGCATGTAAATGGAAATGTGATTACACTCGATATGACCACAGGTAATGCAGCTGTGAAGGGAAGCAAGAAAAAACCGGTTAAATTTATTTTTGATATGGAGAAAAAGAAGTGAGTACACCACGCGTAGTAGAAGCAGCCTTTATCAAGTCGGCACAGAGTATTGCAGATTCACTGCCTGAAGATATGAGTGAAGTGGTTTTTTTAGGACGTTCCAATGTGGGAAAAAGTTCTACGCTCAATTCTCTGACACAGCGAAAAAATCTGGCAAAAAGTTCTGCCACACCGGGAAAAACACAGTTGATAAACTTTTTTGAGACACGCTATCTTTACAATGATGAAAGCTATCCTGTCCGCTTTGTAGATCTTCCGGGGTTTGGATATGCCAAAGTTTCCAAATCACTTAAAGAGGTTTGGCAGAAGAACCTTGTTGAGTTCATAGAACACCGGGTATCAATACGGCTTTTCATCCACCTGCGTGATGCACGTCATCCACATGCCAAGATCGATGACGATGTAGAAGCGTATATCTCCGAGTTTATTCGTCCTGATCAGCGTTACTTGACTGTTTTCACGAAAGTGGACAAACTTAACCAGAAAGAACGTGCGAAACTTAAACGCGAATTTCCTGGTTCTATTACTGTTTCCAATTTGAAAAAAAACGGGCATGACAGGGTACACTATGAGATTCTTCAGACAATTTTTGGTATTGACGGTATGACGCATTCCCCAGAAAAGGAGAAAACAGTTTGATCACTCTTGTAAAAGCAAATTTGACAGATATTTCCCAAATGCAGGCTCTGGTTATTTCCGAGATTAAAGAAGGAGTGATCCTCAATCGAAGTGAAGATGAAGTAGCTAACAATATACGCTCTTATGTTCTGGCAAAAGAGAATGGAAAACTGGTAGGGTATACCGCACTGCATATTCATTCCAAAAGGCTGGCGGAAATACGAAGTCTTATTGTAGACAAAGCTTACCGTGGACAAAAAATAGGGCAAAGACTGGTCCAGTTTGCAGTAGAAGAAGCAAAAGAGCTTCATGTGGAAGAAGATGTACTTGTCTTGACCTATCAGCCGGCATTTTTTGAAAAATTGGGTTTTCACGAAATTAACAAAGAGGCTATCCCCGAACATAAAATATGGGCAGACTGTATCAAGTGTATTCATTTTCCTGTCTGTAATGAAGTAGCATTGGTATATAAACTTTCATGAAGAACCCCTCTGTGTCAAAATTTATGATGAAAGTACTTTTTTGGGTACTCATCGCAGCTTTTGTACTTTTTTATCCTATGTTGATCTCTTTTTATGTATTTCTTCCCCTGCTTATAGGTGTGATGGGATACATATTTATTGAGGGCGTTGATAAGGGGAAGTGGATTTATATTCTTTTGGCTCTCTTCTATTTCATTAATATCGAAGTCAATCTTTCGCTTCCGTTCTTTCTCATATTGATCTCCGTTTTGATTGTTTATATGCTTTTTTACGGTGCCTTGACACATCTTAAAAAATGCAAGGTCTGTACACCACTTATTACAGTATTTTTGATTGATATAGTCTATCTGGGTATGTTGCTTGCCTATGATTTTATTTTTGGGACAAACAGTATCGTGCTGGATAGCATTTTGCTTTATTCACTGATTGTCGATCTTCTTGTGGCGGTGATACTGTGAGATATAAGATCATACTGCTTCTTTTTGCATTGGTATGGACAGGTATCATTATACGTCTCTATCATGTCAGTGTAAAATCAAACTTTTATTATGAAGGGCTTGCCAAGGCAAATATAGAAAGAAAAGAGTTTATTAAACCTGTCAGGGGAGAAATTACCGATGTAAATGGAAATCTTTTGGCAATGAACCAGATAGGTTTTTCAGTTTCAATTAAACCGCATCTTTCGACAAAGGCTAAAGATGGCGGGAAGAGCCAGCTTGAACAGGCAGTAGATGTTCTGATTGATACCTTTCCTGACCTGAATAAAACTACGATGATAAAGGTATATAAGAAAAAAAGTTCTCCTTATAACCATAAATTTATCAAAGTGGTTGATTTTATTCATTATGCCGATATGATGAGTGCCTATCCGAAGCTAAGTATGGATGATGATCTTAAAGTTGAAGCGGAGACAAAACGATATTACCCTTATGGAAAGTATTGTGCGCACCTTATAGGCTATACAGGACGCTCCAATAGCAAAGAGAATAAAGCGGATGAAGTGGTTGATGTGGTGGGTAAGGTAGGGAAGAGTGGTCTTGAGCGTTATTATAATTCATTTTTGCAGGGAGAACTTGGATATCAAATCAATAAAGTAACAGCAAGAAACAAAGCAATTGATGTACTTGAAAAAATGATGCCCAAAGATAACAGAAATCTTACTCTCAATATTGATGTTGATCTTCAAAAAATGATTTATGAAGATTTTAAAGACCAGGAAGGTGTGGCAATTGTTATGCGTACCAACGGTGAGATTCTTGCAGCTGTGAGTTATCCGGCATATGATCCAAATCTTTTTGTAGGCGGTATCAGTTCAAAAGCATGGAGAGCACTCCAGGAAGATCTTAAACATCCTTTTACCAATAAGATCATTCACGGTACCTATCCTCCGGGCTCTTCTATTAAAATGGGAATGGCTCTGGCATTCGATAAAGCCAAACCCGGTATTTTGGAGAGTACGGAATACTGTAAGGGATATATGACCATTGGCAACAGTTCCCATCACTTCAGATGTTGGAAACACAGTGGACATGGTATTGTCAATCTTCGTAAAGCCATTATGCAGAGTTGTGATGTCTATTTTTACAAAAAGAGTCTTCAGGTAGGTATTGATGCTATGGCAAAAAACCTGCGTTCTTTTGGTTTAGGGGTAAAGACAGGTGTAGACCTTCCGCGGGAATATAATGGTGTGATACCGGACAAAGCATGGAAGATGAAACGTTTCAAGAAACCATGGTTTCTGGGAGAAACAGTCATTGCCGCTATCGGTCAGGGATATGATCTTGTGACTCCACTTCAGGTTGCACGTTATACGGCACTTGTAGCTACAGGGAACCTTGTAACGCCACGCGTAGCAAAACGTATAGACGGTGTGGATGTCAATATGACCAGTGTACCCATAAAATTCAATCCGACATCAATTTCTGAAATACGCAAAGGAATGTATGATGTGTGTAATACACCAAGAGGAACCGCTTACAGGCTGATGCATAATCTGCCTATTGTGGTTGCCGGGAAAACGGGAACTTCCCAGGTGACATCCATTCCCCAGACAGGGCGGAGGCTCAAAGAGTCGGAACTTGCATATTTTCACCGTTCTCATGCCTGGATTACGACCTATGCACCGTATGATGACCCTCAATTTATTGTAACGGTACTGATTGAACATGGAGGACATGGAGGCAGTACTTCAGCTCCTATGGCAGGAGATATTTACCGCTGGCTCTATAAAAACGGTTATTTTAAGAGCAAATTGAAAAAATCGGTAGAGAATATAGAAAAAGAAACACCTGCTATGCAGAAGAAAAAAGAGAAGATTAAAAAACGAAATGAAGAGCTTAGAAAGAAAAGCAGCAGCGGGCTTTCTCTCTTTTAGATCAAAATATACCCAATGATCGGATGCTAAGAGACTGCTTTATACAGTTTATCTATTTTACAGTCTCATTACCCGGTAAATATTTTCTCAAGACATCATCAAATTCTTTCTGGAGCGAATAGGGTTCTATTACCCGGATCTGAGGCAGCCATTTTCTCAGTATGGAAAAAATTTCAGCTTTATGTGTCACGCTGATCGTCAGCTCTGCCGTTCCATCCATGTTCTTTCTAAGATATTGGCCTTTGACCGGTTTTCTTTCAAAATAGACTATGGCACTGCTGTCAAGAAGTAGTGTCACATCAAAAGGTTCGACAGATGGATCAAACCAGATATCTATGGCTTTTTCCATACGATCAAGTATGTTGTTGTTCTTATGAAAATGTTTTTGGGATATTTCAACTCTCCTGATCTCTTTAAGGTAGAACTTGATGAAATATTCTTTATACTGCCCAAGCAAATACCAAAATCCGTCAAAGATGATGATCTTATAGGGTTTGATATTATTATATGTTTTACAGTTTCCCTGATTCTGTGATCTACTGTAGTCAAAAGTAATGATCCTTTGTGTTGAGATAGCCGACTCAAGATCTTCTACAAGGTCAAGTCTATTGGAGATATCTTCCACATCTATACGTGTATAGAAAGGAGATTCGATCTGTTTTTGGAGTTTATGAAGTGCTGTTTGTGCTTTGGTATAGAATTCGCCGCCGATATCGGAAGATAAACTGTCCAGCATCTTTATGGCAGTGCTTGTATTTTTGGATGTATTATGATCACGTTTAAGTGTAAAACGTTTGCCGTCATCCGCGCGGATGATACCGTAGTTTCCTTCTCTGAGCTTTTCAAAATCTCTTTGTACCGTTTTTGTCGTAGTGTTCCATTCTGCTGCAAGTTCTGTTATGGAGAGTGTTTCACCGTTCTGTAAACGTTCAAGAATGATATTGTGTCTTTGATGTTGTTTCAATATCGGCATCAACTGCTCCCTCTTTTTTTGTGAATAGTATCATCTTTTACATATGGACAATTAATGTCCCTGTGTGAGTATACAATGAAAAATATAAAATGAACAGAAGGGAAATGAAATGAATCACATGATGTTGGATCTGGAAACTATGGGACTTGGCGGAAGATCGGCGATCGTTTCTATAGGGGCGGTTGCATTTGATCCTGAAAGCGGAGTATTGGGAGAAAGCTTTTATACAAATGTCGACTTGTCATCATGTATAGAATATGGTCTTGAAGTCGACGGAACCACTGTAGCATGGTGGATCACACAAAGCAGTGATGCCAAAAGATCGCTCTTTAAAGATGCAAAGCCTTTGGATGAAGCACTTAAAGCATTTACACAGTTTCTACGGCAGTTTGAAAAAGTCAAAGTTTGGGGTAATGGACTTGGTTTTGACAATGTCATTATTAAAAATGCCTATGCTGCTGTCAGTCAGGAGAGACCCTGGAATGATTTTCAGGACAGGGATATGAGAACGATCGTTGATATGACCGAATCTATTCACGGAAAACAGACTTTTGTAAAGGAAGGTGTTGCACATAATGCACTGGATGATGCTGTAAACCAGGCAAAGTTCGTTAGTCATTGTTATCAGATACTGAAGTGTAATAATAGTAAAAAATAAGTACAATAAACAACATTGAGGAGTTGAGAATGAATAAAGAGACCAAAATACCTGTTGCCGTTTTTTCAAGTGCAATATTAAATGAAAAAAATATATTTACACAATATAAAGATCAGATCAGATATTATTTTCAAAATTTTCATCCGGATGAATATAAAATATCGATCGGCAAGTTAAAAAATAAATTATTCATTGATTTTATAGAGGAACTTGGCTATGAGGTAGAGGTTATTTCACAGCATCCTAAAAGTCTAATGAACTCAAATAAAAAGATCATTAAGGAGAATGCATTAATACTCTTTTTTATACATCATGGCAGTTCTGTCATGACTGAACTGCTCTCTTTTGCACAAACGCTTGAAGGTAAAACAGTCATACCTGTACATTTTTCGGAGAAAACAGGTGAATGATAAATATCAAAATGCGACCAGTCTGTTTAGAGAACGCCAAGAGATAAAAGGGATCGATAAGTTCAAACATTCCGAAAGTCGCTGGAGTACCGTAGCCCATATGGCTCTTTTATGGTTAAGTAAAGGGAATGGAAATAAACTGAACGTATATCACAGTATATACAATAGTGATAAAAGGCAATGGTTAAAAAAGATATATGAGCTCAATATTAACAATTGGACTCTGTCAAACAGTATTGTAGAAGGAAAGATACAGGATCTGTTTCCTGAACATAAAAACAGTATTGCAGATATGGAACCGGATATTACTTTGTTAAATAAAAAAGAGAATCATACGGAGGTCATACTGATAGAAGTAAAAACGGTAGGTGCGAGTGTTAAAAGTAATCTTGAAAACTACAAAAAACTACAAAATTATATCAATAGTGAAATAGACGGATATTCATGTACGTTGTATTACCTGCTATCATTTGGTCATGAAGATCCGGATTGGGGAGTATTGGATAAGAGTAATGAGAATATTTTATTATGGGAAGATTTGTTATTGGCTATAGAAAAGAGTGAATTAATTGAATATATTGCTGAGATAGGTGATATTTCACATTGGAAAGATCTATATAGCAAACCGTATAAAGTAGGTAAACAGTACCAGGACATTTAATGTCCATATAACATTCTATACTTTTATGTAATTTGACAGAAAGGTATAGAATGAAAATAGATAAACAACTGTTAGAAGAGGCAAAGCAGCTCGTATCAAAGACAAACAATTACTCTATTGCCCATCTACAACGAAAATTACAAATAGGATACAGCCGTGCGGCTGTTATAATAGAAATTATTAACAAAGAACAACAGCAACAGATCAGACTCTATTCAAAAAAGAAAAAAAGATTTCGTTATGTATCTTGATGGTATAGATATTG